>Ga0075475_10000201_pt1 | contig 25882 bp, 15 predicted proteins | sample DEB08_DNA_10_FD_76342 | JGI IMG/M metagenome (GOLD analysis project Ga0075475, IMG submission 76342) | Aqueous microbial communities from the Delaware River and Bay under freshwater to marine salinity gradient to study organic matter... | ecosystem: Environmental > Aquatic > Marine > Coastal ... | reverse complement strand
TTGATATCATTGCCTTAACCAGAGATTCCATTTAGTGGTTTTAGGGGGGAGTTCTTTGGGGGAAGTTTGTAGTGTGTTTTGAAAAAAACTTCATTCTCTATATCTTAGAGGTATTATTAATCATAAATCAATTAAAATGAAAAATTATTTTTTAGCATTATTAGTTTTCGGTACCCTGTCATTAAAAGCGCAATATTGTGTGTTTTTTGATTTTAAAGCTGAAAATCCTGAAATGGTTGTGTCAACCATTACAGCAGCAATGAATACTGAGTGGGCAAAGAACATGCAAGCTACAAAGTCATTGTTTGCATATCTTCCTAATGGATCTACTAAGTCTACTCACTCACTCCAATTGTGTTTTCCAAATGAGGAAGCTTTTGAAAGTGCTTTCATGTCTTACGGAGAATCAATGGCAGCAAGATTACTATTTGATGAAAGACTGCCTCAATATTCTATAGATGTATCCCAATCAATTAATACCCCGATTTGGTATAACGGAAAAGATTGGGCAAATGACAATGTATTTATGCTTTACCAAATGGAAGTAACCAATCCCTCTTTATATCTTAAAGAATTTAAAAGTTTTTCCCAAAAAATGGCAAAAAAATTAGGGTATGAAAACAATTCCTATGGTCTGGCTTTTCCAATTGTAGGTAAAAATGCGGATTTTTCTCATTTTGCATGGATAGGTTCACCTGATATTAAAACAGCTCTTTCCAACACAAAGAAAATGCTAAGCGATCCCTTATTTGCTGAGTTTTCAGGGAAAGTCTCAGGAATCAGAAAAGTAGTCAATTCTGTTATGTCAGTTCGTGTTATGGACTTTAAATAACAATTGAATTAGCACTATTTAACCCTCCCAAGTGGAGGGTTTTTTTTACCCTTATTTTTGATTCCCTTGAAGTAGTTGGAGTAGTGATTGCATAGAGAATAGCGCGGATAGGTGCTATGGACTTATCATTTCTACCCCTTTATTCTTATGCGAACCAGTATTGATTTATGAAGTACTCAAACTCCATTACATAGCCTGTTTTTGCAAAACACTTGAGTAATAAAAAAGTGATTGTGGTGAAGTAAAATTTTGTTTTATCTTGTTACAAATAATTAAATGTAATCAGATGAATACTTCACGAACTCAAATAATTAATATTTTTTTCCTACTGTGTGTAACAACTTCTTTATGGAGTCAAGAGCAGTTTGAAATGGAAGATATTTTTTCACTTCAATATGCCAATGAAATTCAAATAGCACCAGATGGGAAACACATTGTGTATAGAAAAATGGGGTATGACATTATGGAAGATCGAAGTGTAGGTGCACTTTGGATCATGAATTTAGAAGGAAGTATGCATCAAAAACTTACGAGTCTAGACCAAAGTGAAAACAGTCCACTATGGTCGCCTTCTGGAGATCGAATTGCATTTATAAGTCAAGGCAAGGTGGGTTCAGAAATTTTTATTTATTGGTTGAACTCAGGAAATTTTGCCCGAATCAGTCAACTTCCTCAAAGTCCTTCTTCTCTAACGTGGTCACCAGACGGCACACAATTGGCATTTAGTATGTTTGTTCCGGCCCCACCTCCAGTTATGGCTAAAATTCCTCAAAAACCTACTGGAGCTAAGTGGGCGAAATCACCAAGGATTACAAATCGTTTAAAACACGAAGCAGACGGAAGAGGATACCTTCCCCCTGGATTTAGTCATTTGTTTGTCATCCCTGCAGAGGGTGGAGCGGTACGTCAAATCACATCTGGAGATTTTCATCACCGTGGAAAAATTAGTTGGGCTCAGGATCAAACCAAAATCTACTTTTCTGCGAATCGAACAGAAGACTGGGAATACGACTTTAGAAACAGTGAAATTTACAGCGTCAATTTATCAGATTATAGTATTGAGATGCTCACAGATCGGGATGGTCCGGACCGATCACCTGCTGTGTCTCCAGATGGAAAAACCATTGCTTATTTAGGTTTTGACGATAAAAGAGAAGCCTACCAAAATACATTATTGTACCTGATGCAAACAGATGGAACCAACAAAAGACTTCTGAGTGCCTCATTAGACGCTAGTATATCAGATATCCATTGGGATAGTAAAGGTGCCCATCTGTATTTTGCATATGACCATCATGGGAATGGAAAAATTGGAAAAATTGATTTGTCTGGAACGGTGCAAAAACTTGCTGATCATAGAGGAGGGACTACCTTGGGTCGACCCTACGGCAGTGGAATGTACAGTGTTTCAAAACAAGGAAAAATTGCCTATACCTTCACGCGACCTAATCACCCTGCCGATATTGCCGTACTCGATGATAACGGAAAAAACTGGAAGCGTTTGACCGCACTAAACCAGTCACTTTTTGCCCACAAAAAGACAGGAAGGGTGGAAGAAATATGGTACAATTCTAGTGTAGATGGGCGAAAACTTCAGGGTTGGATTGTGTATCCTCCGAAATACGATCCAGATCAAAAATACCCTTTTATGGTTGAAAATCACGGAGGACCAATCTCCAACTACGGTGATCGTTTTTCGATAGAAATGCAGCTTTATGCTTCTGAGGGTTATATTGTTTTCTATCCCAACCCACGGGGAAGTACCAGCTATGGTGAAGCCTTTGCCAACCTTTTGCTGAATAACTATCCTGGTGAGGACTATAACGATGTAATGGATGGGGTCAATGCATGCATAGCAAAGGGAATTGCTCATGAGGAGCAACTTTTTGTAACTGGGGGTAGTGCCGGAGGGATTATGTCTGCCTGGATGATTGGAAAAAACAACCGTTTTGAAGCGGCTGCAGTAGTAAAGCCCGTTATGAATTGGACATCAAAACTATTGGTAGCGGATAATTATTACGGCTATGCCAATTCTCGGTATTCTGGACAGGTGTGGGAAAACCCGATGAACTATTGGAATTTTTCTCCAATTTCTCTCGTTGGAAACGTGGAAACCCCTACCTTGGTTATGGTTGGTATGGATGATTTAAGAACCCCTCCCAGCGAAGCAAAACAGCTTTACCACGCTTTAAAGTTGAGGAAAATACCCACGGCTTTGGTGGAAATTCCTGAAGCCAGTCATGGTATTGCTTCCAGACCTAGCAACTTGATGACGAAAGTTGCACACATTGTTGCTTGGTTTGAAAAATATAAAAAGTAAAAGACTTTAAAATGTAAAATAGTGGAATTGAAAAATAAAATTTCAAAAATTAAGGCGTCTCAATTTCCACGATCAGTTCAATTTCGACAGCGATACCCGTAGGGAGAGAAGCCATTCCTACCGCAGACCGGGCGTGTTTACCTCTTTCGCCAAAAACCTCTACCATCAAATCGGAAAATCCATTGATAACTTTGGGCTGGTCTATAAAATCTGGAGTGGAATTGACCATTCCCAGAACTTTTACAATACGTTTTACCCTTTTCAAGTCACCCAATTCGGATTTTAAGGTAGCGATATGGTTGATTCCTGTAATTCGAGCGGCTTCATAGCCCTCTTCAATTGATAGTTCTTGACCTACCTTTCCAACGATGTACTCGCCGTCTGGTTTTTTGGGACCACTTCCCGAAAGAAACAAAAGGTTTCCTGTCTGAACGGCTTTTACATAATTGGCCACTGGAGCCGTAACTTCAGGAAGCTCTATCCCAAGTCGCTCCAATTGGGTTTCTGGATTGTAATTAGGGTCACTAATTGAGGTTTTTTTGGTTTCAGCGGGAGGCGCACAGTTTATATAACAAAGAACTATTAATAAAGATAAAGTGATTCTCATTTTTTTTTGGTTAGGATGTAACTAAAGTACGAAAAATCTTTTTGGATTTATTTTTTTAAAGAACTATAATTTAACTTAAATTTGAAACCTACACTAACCTAACTGAAAACTTTATATAATATGAACAGAATCTTAACTGACATTCGAGCTGTTTTTAGCTTATGTCTAATCCTTTTTGCTGTGGTAGCACACGCCCAGAATATTTCTGGGAACATTACAGATGAAAGTGGGGTTCCCTTACCGGGAGCTAACGTCATTATTGAGGGCACGAGTACAGGTGTTTCCACAGATTTTGACGGAAATTTTCAAATTCAAGCCCAAGCAGGTCAAGTACTACAGATTAGCTTTATTGGCTATACTACAGAAAATGTAACCGTGGGAGATCAGGACGTAATAAATATCTCCTTACAGCCTAGTAATGAATTGGAAGAAGTCATCGTAACCTCCTTAGGATTTACGGTAGTCAAAGATCAACAAGGATCTACTTCCTCCGTTGTCAATACGCAATCGGTACTTAGATCTGGAGAACCCACTATAGCCAACGCATTGAGTGGAAAAGCCTCTGGGGTAAGAATTTCTCGATCCAACGGAGATCCCGGTGCAGGAAGTACCATCCGAATTCGAGGCGCCAATACCATTGACGGGAGCAGTCAGCCCTTAATCATTGTGGACGGAGTTCCATTGGATAACACAACCAGTTATGCCGGAGGAAATAATCTTACTGGTGGAACAACTGGTGGGGTAAGTCAAGGATCACGTTTAAATGACATTAACCCAAGTGACATAGAATCGTTACAAGTGTTAAAAGGTGCTTCTGCCGCTGCCCTTTGGGGAAGTAGAGCGGCCAATGGGGTAATTGTAATTACCACCAAAAAAGGACAACGTGGAGAAGCTAAAATTTCATTTAAGTCAAGTTATTCCTTAGACGAAATTTCAGAACGTATTCCCATGCAAAATACTTGGGGGCAAGGAATAAATGGCAATTGGAGAAGTGGTCAGGCCGAAGCTTGGGGAGATTATATCCCAGAACGTTCTGGTGGAGCAGATGCCGTAAATACTTCAGGGGCTTATTTTGAAGCAGCTAATGGGACACTCTATTACCCAATTACTCAAAAAAATTCTAAAGAAACATTCCTCGAAGAAAATTTCAATTCTCTTTTCCAAACCGGCGTGATATGGCAAAATGACCTCACCATTTCTGGAGGTGGAGAGAACAGTACCTACTTCTTTAGCTTAGGATACCTTACTCAAGATGGGATCATCAGAGAAGCTACTTATGACCGAACCAACTTGCGTCTCAATTACGAATCCAAGTTAAACGACTACTTGACTTTTTCAAGCAAAGTCGCTTATACGTACACAGATTCCAACAGAATCCAGCAAAACTCCAATACGGCTGGGGTCATGTTAGGATTTTTAAGAACTCCACCCGATTTTGATCAAAGGGATTATATAGGAACGTATTATTCTAGCAGCGGAGAAGAGTTTATCAACAGACACCGTTCTTACAGAAAACCATTAGGACAAACGTTAAATCCAACCTACAACAACCCCCTTTGGACGGTTTTTGAACAAGTGTCGGATACCAAAGTAAACCGTATTACAGCAACGCCGCAATTGACGATTAAACCCACCAACTGGTTACAAGTTATAACACGTGCCAATACGGATATTGGAGACGATCGTAGAACCTACTTCTTTCCATTAGGGTCTGCGGGTGATCGAAGTGTGGGTACTTTTCAGGAGGATGTTATTGGAACACGAAACCTAAGCTTTGATGCAATTGCAAAGGCTAGTTTTGAGTTGAATTCTCAAATCAATTTAACTACTACCGCAGGATGGAGTTTAAACGATCGTAAATACAACAGAACATCTGGGAATATCACTGGGTTCTTGGTAAACTCCACCAAACAAACCACCTCTTTAAACACAGCTGCAGAAGCTTCTTCGTTTGAGAACTTTAAAACCTTAAGACGTTCCAACCGGGGCTATGGGATTTTAAACTTTGATTTGTTTGATGAATTATTCGTCAATGTTTCAGGAGCTTTAGAAGCCTCTTCTACGGTAAATGGATCGTTTTTTTACCCTGCTACAGATTTGGCATGGACCTTTACTAAAAGTTTACTAAAATCAGATGCGCTTTCTTTTGGAAAGTTGAGAGCATCATGGGGTAAAGTGGGGGTTCAACCTTCTCCTCACCGATTTGAAACCTTAGCAGAAGGAAGCTTTAGTTATTCTACTTATAGTGATCCTTTGAGTGTGGATTTATTTGGAGGAGGTTTCCGTTTGGACAACAACCTTGGAAATCCCAACCTCAAACCTGAAATCAAAACGGAATGGGAAATCGGAGCAGACTTCAGATTCTTAAACGATGACTTGACGTTCTCATTTACCTATTACGACAATAAAATTGAAGGAATCCTTCTCGATGTTACTTTGTCTCCATCCTCAGGATATGCCACTCAGTATGGTAACTTTGGAGAGATGGTCAACCAAGGAATCGAATTTGATTTTGGATGGAATGTAATAGAAAAGGAAGACTTTAGTTTTGACACTTCCATCAACTGGTCCACAAATGAAAACGAAGTAACCGACCTTTTTGGAACGGAAACAATCAACTTGTCTCCAGGAGCTTCAGTAAGTTCCAGAGCCATTGTTGGACAACCTCTAGGTGTGTTGTTCGGTACAGGTTCTAAAACCAATCCTGATGGAAGCTTAGATTTGGATGAAAACGGATTCCCTCAAATTACCTCGAGTGAGATTATTTTAGGTGATCCTAACCCAGACTGGAGAGCAGGAATTGCATTCAACTTGAACTATAAAAAATTCCGTTTAAACGCTTTGGTTGAACATTCTCAAGGAGGAGTATTTTCTCCTAGAACACTCCATGTATTAAATCGTTTTGGTACTACTGAAATGACTGCCAATAGAGAAACACTTACTCAAGATTTAGTCAACTATGCAGGAGATGTGATCTCAGCAGGATCTGTTGTTCGAGGGAATATTGAAGATTTTGGCGCAGGTGCTGTTTTATTAGATGAAACTTGGTACCGAACAGGAATTGGGGGAGGATTTGGTGACAACCAAGCCTATAACTTCTCAACCTATGATGCTTCATTTACAAAACTTAGAGAAGTAACTTTAAGTTATGTGTTTGACAGTCCAAACTTAAGATCAACAACAGGACTTGATAATATAATAGTTTCTGTGTCAGGTAGAAATCTATTGAATTTCAATAATATCCCTGGTATTGATCCTGAAACGAATCAAACTGGAGTTGGACAAGCGCAAGGATTGGATTACTTTACCAACCCTCAGACCAAATCAACCTTCTTCAGTGTAACTTTAAATTATTAAAAGATGAAAAAATTAATTATTAAATCGATATTAATTGTAGGAATTCTGACTGCCTCATCTTGTGAGAGTATTGTTGAAGATATCAATGCCAACCCCAATGATATTTTGACTACAGACGTAGAGAACAGATTGTTCCTTACAGGATCCCAATTGGCGAACATTCAATTGCAGTTGGGACACTTAAACAGAATTGGACAGATGTATTCTGGACAACTCATTGGGTTTTCCTCATTGTATTCCAACATCTATGGCTTTAACCTTTCAACAGCGGAAGCCAATAGTGAATGGAATGCGCTCTATGTAGGAGTAATGACAAACATGCGTAAAGTAGCTGCAAGTGCTTCCAGTCCGTTATTGGTTGGGATTGCTCAAATTGTTGAAGCACATGCTGCAGGTACTGCCGCCTCTATTTGGGGAGATATTCCCTATACTGAAGCTGCCAACCCTGAAATTTCCGATCCAATATTTGACGGTCAAGTAAGTGTTTACGACGCAGCGATTAATTTGCTCGATAAAGGTATTGCAACCCTTCAAGGGGCATCTAGTGCTAGCCTTTCAGAAGACATTTACTTTAATGGAGATAAAGACAAATGGATTGCAGCTGCATATACAATAAAAGCTCGATTTTACCTTCATAAAAAGGATTATGCCGCTGCAGCTAGTGCCGCAGCAAATGGTATAAGTTCTGCGGATGGAGACATGCGTTTTTATCCTAAAGCTTCTGCCAATACTTCTGGAGATAAGAATTTATTCTTTACTATCCTAGAAGGTTCTCGAGCTGGAGATATTGGAAATTCAAGTGGAGGTGTTGAAAGCTATCTAGTTCAAATGTTAGACAGCAGTACAGATCTTAGTAGAAATAATGCAAAAACCGATGAGACAGCTCGTTTGGGGTATTACAGAATTAATTCTACCGGAGGGAGTGTCAACGACGGTGTGATTGCAGGAACGGAACCACAAAATATGGTCACTTACTTTGAAAATGAATTGATTCTAGCAGAGACCAAAGCCAGATCAGGATCTGTAAGTGATGGATTGCCTCACTTAAATAATGTACGTGCGTGGTTAAACGGTGGAGGTCATTTAAATGACGCTCACATCGGAAATACATTCAAATACGAAGCATACGCAGCCGCAGATTTTGAGGCAGGGGGAATGGAAAACTCTGATAATGTTAGTGCCAAAACAGCTTTCTTAAGAGAGGTGATTGAGGAGCGTTACGTAAGTGGTTTTGGAACTCATATGGCTTATAATGATGCACGAAGATTGAGAAAATCTGACAGCGATTATGCAGTGCCTTTTGTTTTGGTAGACGGACCTAATCCTCCCTATCCCGAGCGAATGCCATATGCAACCAATGAATTGAATTCTAATGAAAACGCTCCAGATGATGATCCAGGTATTTTTAACAAAACAGCCGTTAATCAATAGATTTTTCTTATAGAATAAAAAAGGTTTGTAACTTGTTACAAGCCTTTTTTTATTTTTATAGAATAAGGAACAAAGATTGTTGGACACAAAGTAAAATGACAATTGATGAATTCCATGTTTAAGCTGCCTTTTATAGAAGGCTTGAGTAATTAAAGTAAAAAACAGTAACAGATGAAAGTAAAACTTCTTTATACAATTAGTGTTTTGAGTGTGATTTTAGTACTCTCATGTTCCACATCCAATTCAAAAGCTATTTCCAATAATGCCATTTCCACGGCACACCCTTTGGCTTCTTTAGCAGGAAAGCATATGTTTGAACAAAACGGGAATGCCTTTGATGCTGCAGTAGCAGCGGGATTTGCTTTGGCTGTAGTGGAGCCAAGTATGAGTGGTATTGGAGGACGATTGCAGGCCCTTTATCACGAGGCATCTGGAAAAGTAGGCGGAGTGGATGCCTCTACTCAAGTACCGATGCACTACAAACCTCAGGAAGAAAAATATGCATATGGATATGAAACGATTGGTATTCCAGGTGTTGTAGCAGGCTTATTAAAACTTCATGGACACCATGGAAGTTTACCATTGCAAACAGTCATGGAGCCTGCTATTCGCTATGCAGAAGAAGGCTATCAAATCTTACCTTTAGAAGCGAAAAGACAACAAAGTGCACAAACTATATTTGAACAATTTGAAGGAACCAAAACCCATTTTCTTAATTCAGACGGACAGGCATTTCAAGCGGGAGATCTTGTAATTCAAAAAACGCTAGCATACACTTTAAAACAAATTGCAGCCAAAGGAAAGGCTGGTTTTTATGAAGGAGAAATAGCTGAAAAGATGGTAGAAGACATTCAAGCCAATGGTGGAATTCTGACACTTGAGGATTTGAAAAATTATGAAGCATTGCATGCAGAAGTGTTGGAAGGGAGTTTTCAAGGAACCGATGTGTATGCATTGAATTTACCCTCCTATGGGGCCATTACCATCCAAATCCTTCAGATTATGGATCAGTTGCCACCACCTGCTACTGAAGAAGACTGGGCCAAACAATTTGATCGTGTGACCGCATTGGCCTATACCTATAGAAAACACCAGCAAAACCGAGATTCATTGGATAAAATTTTAGATGTTAAACAGGCTAAAGTTTGGGCTGATGAAATCGAAGGGGCGGAATTAAAATTGGTAGCTGAGGCAATAAACTCAATGCCTAAATCTTGGACAGCTGCTGTAGGGCATACCAGCCACCTTACCGCCACTGATGATTGGGGCAATGCAGTCAGCTTAACCCAAACCATTGGGCCCAATATGGGATCAAAAGTAGCTTCCAAAGACCTAGGATTTCTCTATGCTGTAAGTTTAGGAGGTTATTTAGGAGAGTACAAACCTGGCGATCGTTCAAATTCTCATATTACCCCCACGCTATTTATGAAAGATGGAAAAGTCCTTTTGGCGCTTGGAGCTGCAGGAGGTAGTCGTATCGTAACTGCCGTGACCCAAGTTGCTCATCGTTATTTGGCACAAAAACATCCTCTGGACAAGGCTTTGCTTTTGCCACGTATATATCCTTTTCAGGACACTCTTTGGATTGAAGATCACGAAGAAGTCAGATCTTTAAATGCCAAAATAAATCCAAAAGATTATCCTATTAAAAGGATCAATCAAAAAGCCCGTTTTGGAAGGGTTCACGCCATTTCCTATGACTCAATCAATAAAAAATGGACTGGTGCTGCAGACCCCGATTGGGAGGGAACGGTAGAATACTATACCCAACCATGAGAAGTTTTTTAGTACTAATTTATCTATTCATCATGAGCCTTCAGGCGCAAGAAAAAGAGCGCATTTTGTTTATTGGAAATAGTTTTACTTTTTATTGGAACTTGCCCAGCCAAGTAGAACAAATGGCGTTAGAAAAAGGACTCCAATGGGAGATAACGCAAACTACAGCCAGTGGTGCTTCATTAAGAGATCATTGGCAGGGAAATAAAGCATTAAAAACTAAACTTCTTTTAGGGAAAGAAACTTTTGATCGGGTTATTTTTCAAGAGCACAGCACCTATCCTTTGGTGCATGTCGATACCACATCTTTTTATTATAATAAGTTTAAAGCGTTGCTTGCCGCCAAAACAAAAGTGTATATGTATTCTACATGGATGTATCCTGGAATTAGTGGAAAAGAGAACTACCCCAATAGTACAAATCCAATTGAGGAAAATTTGAAAACTCAAGTTGCAGGTGCGGAAGATCAATTGCTCAGAATAGGGGCTGCTTTTGAACTTTTTGCATCACGTTATCCGAATATTGAACTTTTCACAGATGACAAAAAGCATCCGAGTCCACAAGGGAGTTACTTGGCAGCTTGTGTCATTTTTAGCTCCCTAAGTGGACAACCTTCCAAAGGTTTGAAAAGACGCTATTCCAATACAGATAGCAATGGTAAAAAGATTTTTTACAGTATGGTAGAAAAAGAAACGGCAAGAAAGTGTCAGGAGGTCGCTGATCAATTACTATTCAATAAATAACAAATGAAAAATCTAAAAAACAAACAAATCTATTTTATTTCTACCCTAGTAATATTTATTCTGGCGAACTCATGCGATACACCTTCTTTAAAAGAAATTAAAGACCTTGAAGTGCCCAGAATGTATATCGCTAATTTCACCCAAGAGGATCCTCTTATTGATGGCCAAATAGACGAGGTGTGGGATCAGGCAGTCTATTCTGAACACTATATCGATATTGAAGGTAAGACAACTCCCTTGTACCCAACTCAAATGAAAATGTTGTGGAATAAGGAATTTCTCTATATTCTTGCGAAAATAGAAGAGCCTCATGTTTGGGGAAACCTCAAACAGCGCGACACTGTGATTTTTTACAACAATGACTTTGAGGTATTTATTGATCCTGATGGAGATACACATCAATACATGGAATTAGAAATTAATGCGCTAAATACCGCATGGGATCTTTTTTTAGAACGGCCCTATCGAAATAAAGTAAAGGTTGACAATACATGGAATATTGAAGGGCTAAAATCTGCAGTTTCCTATCAGGGAACACTCAACGACCCTTCAGATATTGACCTAGGTTGGACCTTGGAAATTGCCCTTCCTTGGAACGCTTTGGAGAGAGGGAATCCCTCTGGAACAATTCCTGTAAATCAATTTTGGAGGATGAACTTTTCCAGAGTCAATTGGCAGTTTGATTTGGTCAACAATAAGTATATGAGGAAGAAAGATGATAAAGGGAAGTATGTTCCAGAATTTAACTGGGTTTGGAGTCCTCAAGGAGTCATCAACATGCATGTTCCAGAGCTTTGGGGTTATGTCTTTTTTTCTGATGGAACCTTAAATGATAAATCCTATCCCCAGGATGCTTCTTTACTCCAATGGATGTATACACATTACCGTAAAATTCATTCACGAGCAAAAAAAGGACTACCCCCGCATAAAATACAATCAGCGTTATTTTATGGGGAAAAAGTTAGAATGGAGAAATTTATATCAAATGACACGCTATATTGGAAAACTAAAAACCCCATCAATAAAATGACCTATCAAATTCGTGAGGATGGGAAGCTGGAAATTCATAGTAGACCATAATTAAAATTTCGTTTAATAATAATGAAAATATTTTAATCAAGTCATTTTTTTATTTTGGAATATCCATTTTATAAAATATTAATAAAAATTTAAGTTTTTTTTAAGAAAATAATCTAAATTTAAATTCAAATTAAATTAATAACATATTATGAAAGTTAACAAAAACAACAAACTGTTGCTGGTTTTGTTGCTATTGGTGAGTGGATTTACTTTTGCTCAACAAACCATTAGTGGACTAGTGACTGATGAGGCAGGGGTTCCGCTACCCGGAGCAACTGTAGTAGTAAATCAAACTAATAATGGAACAACTACGGATTTCGACGGGAATTTCAGCATTAGTGCTTCCGATGGACAATCCATTTCCATTAGCTTTGTAGGCTATCAAACCCTAAGTATTGTCGTTGGGGACGGTGCCGATTATAATGTCAGTTTACAACCAGACTCGCTTTTAGATGAGGTTGTAGTGACGGCTTTGGGGATCGAAAGAAACACAAAGGCTCTTGGATATTCCGTAACACAAGTAGGAGGAGAAGAGATTAATGAGATCAAATCGACCAACGCAATTAACGCCCTTCAAGGGAAAATTGCAGGGGTTCAAATTACGGGAAACTCTACAGGAGCTAAAGGTTCTACAAGGGTAGTCATTCGTGGTAACAGTTCCTTAAATGGTAACAATCAGCCATTATATGTTGTTGATGGGATCCCTATTGATAACACCAACTTGGGTTCTGCCGGAGTTTGGGGTGGAGCGGATGCTGGAGACGGTATTTCTGCCTTAAACCCTGATGAAGTAGAGTCTGTTTCTGTACTAAAAGGAGGTGCTGCGGCAGCTCTTTACGGTTCTCGAGCTTCTAATGGTGTGATCTTGATCACAACCAAAAAAGGAACAGGAGTAGAAGGAATTCAAGTTGAAGTGACAAGCTCTGTTCAGTTTGATGACATTAAAAATGACCCCTATGATCCACAGACCACATATGGTCAAGGACGTGATTTCTCAAAAACATCTGATACTGTTGATACGTATGCTAACTGGGGTCTTGCTCTAGATGGTTCAAGTGTTGAGCAGTGGGACGGTATTTCACGACCTTATTCTTATAAAGGGAATAATCTTGAGAAATTTTATACAGGAGGAGAGACTTATATTAATTCTGTGGCGATATCTTCGTCAAACCAGTCAGGAAATGTAAGATTATCTTATTCCAACTTGCAGAACTCAGATATCATACCAAATTCTACGCTAGATAGAAATACATTTGGTGTAAACGCAGTACAAAAAATTGGAAAATTTAGTGCAGATGTAAATTTAAAATACATCAACGATGATTCTGTAGGAGCACCACGTTTATCCGATTCACCAGGAAACGCAAACTTTGGTATTCGTTTGTTTGCTCCATCAATAGACGTCAATGACATGTTGGGTGCAGGTGGTTTAGGGACTAATGAAGATGGAACTGAGTTTAGAACCAGCGACAATACCTATTCACAAAACCCTTGGTTTGCTGCATGGCAGTATTTTGACAATTCAAATAAAGAACGTGTAATTGGTTCTGCATCTGTTCGATGGGACATTACCGATTTTCTCTATGCTAAAGGACGTTTTGGTGTAGATCGTTATGACTTTGGCCGAACATCTGGTACACCTTACGGTACAGCATACCAGCCTCTCGGTAGTATGAATGTGTCTAAATTAACAAGACAACAAAGTGATGCAGATCTTTTTATTGGAACAGATAATTTGGAGATTGTAGATGACCTTTCTCTTACTGCATTTGTGGGTGTCAATCAAAACTATGTAAACTCAGAAAGCGTAAGCGCTAGTGGGTCAAATTTTATTGTCCCTTTCCTTTATGATGTTAAAAACACAACAAATCAAGGGACTGGTTATGGTTTTAGTGAACGTCAAATAAATTCCGTTTATGGATCTGCTGAGATTGGATTTAAAGATGCTATCTATTTAAATGTAACTGCTAGAAATGACTGGTTCTCGACGCTTTCACTAGTTGGAAAGGAAGCACCAAATAATGATTTATATACTTCGGCTTCGCTGTCTGTAGTACTTTCTGATTTATTGGAACTTCCTGAAGTAATTTCATTTGCTAAATTAAGAGGAGGTTATTCTCAAGTAGCAGGTGGTGCTGGTAATCCCTATAGACTTAATCTAACCTATTCTATTGTAGATCAAGGTCACCAAGGGGCCTCTTTAGGAAGAATTTCAAATAATTCAATTCCAAATTCAGAAATTACTCCATTTGAGAAAAATGAAACTGAGTTAGGTTTAGACTTGAGATTATTTGACAATCGCTTTTCTGTTGACTTTACCTATTATGACAATGAAACAGACGGTGATATCGTAGGGGTTAGTGCTTCTCCAACCTCAGGTTACGGAAGTGCACTTGCAAATTTAGGTGTTATTACTAACAAGGGTGTTGAACTTTTATTGAATGCTAATGCAGTAAGAACTGACGATTTTGATTTAAGTTTTACTTTCAACTACGCAAACAATATCTCTGAAATTGTTTCAACAAACGATGCAGGAACTAATATTAGCTTAGACGAGCCTCGTTCCAGAAACCTTAATGTGACACACATTGTAGGAGAACAGTTTGGTGCTTTATATGGAACTTCATATAACCGTGACAGTCAAGGAAGAATTATCCATGATATAGATGCAGATGGCACTCCCATTCCTCAAATAGGACCTAGAAAAATATTAGGATTTGGAGTAAATCCTGTTTCACTTGGGTTTGGTTCCAATATCAGATATAAAAATCTGACATTAAACTTCTTGATTGAAGGTAAAAATGGAGGTCAAATGTTCTCTGGGACAAATGCAATGGCAAAGTACTTTGGTGCTCACAAAGCTACTATCGATGCGGACGGTCGTGAAAATGGATTTACAGTATCTGGTGTAGATTCTAATGGAAGTGCATTTACAACGACAATCGCTCCAAATCGTATAGAAGATTATTGGAGAAGAACATATTCAATTGCAGAAGAGGCAGTATATGATGTAAATTATTTAAGACTTCGACAACTAAGTTTAGGATATGGTATTCCAAGCAGTATGCTTGAGGACACATTCATCTCAAGTGCCAGAGTTTCTTTGATAGGGAGAAACCTATTCCTTTTGTCCAACAGTGTTGAAAATGTTGATCCAGAGTCTGGATACAACGTTTCCAATTCACAGGGATTAGAGTGGTTCGGGATGCCCGTTCCAAGAAGTATAGGTCTCAATGTAAATCTTAAATTTTAATTGAAATGAAGAAAATATATTTAATACTTACAGTATTTAGTTTAGTCTTAACCTCTTGTGATTTTGACAAGGGTTTTGAAGAAATGAATGTGAATCCAAGGGCAGCAGCGCAGCTTGATGTAAACAACAAGTTTGCTTCTGTTTTCTTAAGGACATCTGGAGGACGTTATGAAAATTGGAGAACTAGTTTGATCTATTCCTCTAATATTATTCAGCACTTTTCCTCAACCGCGACCTATTGGACAGGGAATTTTTACACCCTGAACCAAGCCTACTCAACTTCTTTATTTGACAGGGCATATCCTGAACAAGTAAAGGAGATTGAAGACATCATTTTTCAGCTTACTAATGATGGCGTATCTGATACCCAAATGGGAGTAGCTAGAATCTGGCGTGCCTTTATTTTTCACCGACTTACAGATTTATATGGAGATATCCCTTATTCTGAAGCAGGTAAAGGTTATATTGATGGTATTTTGACACCAGCTTATGACTCTCAGGAATCAATTTATTTGGATATGTTATCTGAAATTGAAGGTGGAATTGCTCAGCTAGGTGCTAATACCTTAGGAAGCTCTGACCTTATTTTTCAAGGAGATGTGGACAAATGGAGAAAGTTTGGTAACTCTTTAATGTTGCGTTTGGCAATGCGTCTTACCAAAGCTGATCCTACTACAGCTCAAGCATGGGCTCAAAAAGCGATTAGTGGTGGAACCATGTCATCCAATGATGACATTGCATTTATCCAACATACCATTGGACCTGCTGGTATTAATAGAAATGGCCATGGAGAGGTTTTTGATGCTGATGGAAATTTTAGAATTTCTAAATTCTTTATGGATTTCTTGAAAAATGGAAATGATCCTAGGACTTCTATTATAGCTGCAAGAAGAAGTGATAAAAGCACGGATCCTGCTGATTTATTTGGAATGCCAAATGGGCTTACTGGAGGAGCATTGGAAGAAAAGTACGGTAATACAAGTGATTATTATGCTGAGCCTAACAGAAATGTTTTTGCAGGCTTTGATACACCGATGGTTTTTCAAACCTATGCAGAAGTCGAATTTTTGAAAGCTGAAGCAGCCCATAGAGGATGGCATACAGGTGATGTGAAAACACATTACAACAATGGTGTAAAAGCGGCCATGCAAATGTTAAGCGCTCTTTATACTAATGCATCTGCCATTTCAGACGCTCAAGTAAGTGACTATTTAGCAGCAAATCCATTAGATGTTGCAAGTCCAATGGAGATGATTCATACACAATACTGGGTTGCTACATTATTTAATGAGTATGAAGCCTTTGCAAATTGGAGAAGAACAGGATTTCCAACACTTCAGCCTTTTGGTGGGGAAGCTGTTTATCCAGGTAACGAAACCAATGGTGAAATTCCTCGAAGAATGATTTATCCTTTTAGTGAGGAGAGTACCAATCCTGAAAACTATGCAGCCGCGATAAATAGACAGGGCCCAAATAACCTTACCACTAGAGTATGGTGGGATAAATAATACGGTATCTTCGTTTATTTATTTTTTATTTTTAAATTTGAAAAGGTGGTTTTAAACCACCTTTTCTTTATTATGTCTGGACCCAAAAACATTCTTTTTTTATTCTTATTGTTGGCTTTGCCACTTAGAGGTCAAAATTTCAAATCAATCGCTCCAAAAAACAGTGGTATTACTTTTGAAAATACCCTGCATGAGACGCCTAAAGAAAACATCATTACTTATGAGTACTTTTATAATGGTGGAGGCGTAGCTGCAGGAGATTTAAACAATGATGGCTTAACCGATTTGATCTTTACTTCAAATCAGGATCAATCGCGTATCTATCTCAATAAAGGAAAACTTCAGTTTGAAGAGATCACCGCGCAAACGGGAATTGACAATCAAAATGGATGGAAAACAGGAATTGCACTTGCCGATGTCAATAATGACGGCTGGCTTGATATCTATATTTCCCACTCTGGGAATTATACAAAAAATAACAGAAGAAACAAGCTCTACATCAACCAAAAAGATTTGACCTTTAAAGAAGAGGCGAAAAAATACGGTATAGACGATTTTGGATTTACTACCCAAGCGGCCTTTTTTGATTATGACAAGGATGGAGATTTGGATTTATTTGTCTTAAACCACAATACTAAACTTTTCAGAAACTTTGATGCGGCCTATGCAAAAACACAATTAGATGATGATGCAGGAGACCGGCTTTATGAAAACACAGGGAATGGGTTTGTGGACGTAACCACAAAAGCAGGGATTTTATCCAACCCAATTGGATATGGACTGGGTGTAGTAGTCACAGATACGAACAATGACGGCTGGCCTGATTTTTATGTGTCAAATGATTATGTAGAAGAGGACTATCTGTACATCAATAATCAAGACGGTACCTTTAGTAACCAACTCAAAGAACAAATGTCTTGTATCTCCAATTTTTCCATGGGGGTGGATGCTGGAGACATCAATAATGATGGCTTATTAGATCTCATTACTTTGGACATGCTCCCTCAAGACAACAAACGTCAAAAATTGTTGTATGCTCCAGACAATTTTGAACTTTACAACAATATGGTGGACAATGGATTCCACCATCAGTCCATGCGAAATATGCTACAACTCAATAACGGAAATGGAACCTTTAGCGATATTGGACAATTAGCAGGTATTTCAAATACAGATTGGAGTTGGGCACCTTTATTAGCCGACTTTAACAATGATGGTTTGATAGACCTCTACATTACTAATGGGTACGGGAGGGATATGATCAACCGGGATGTGATGAAATTTTACATTGACGAAAGGGTCAAGTTTATCGAAGGGAACTCCGATAAAAAAATGTTTGAAGCCCTTCAAGGGATCCAATCAACTCCTTTACAGAACTATTTTTACCTCAACAAGGGAAATTTAACTTTTGAAGACAAGACAAAAGACTCAGGTTTTCAAGGAACCGATTTTTCGCATGGTGCTATTTATTCAGATTTGGATAACGATGGAGATCTAGAAATCGTCGTCAATTGTATGAATGCTCCTGCCAAAGTCTTTAAAAACCTATCGCGAGAAAACACCTCAGCATCAAATTACATAAGAATCAAATTGACTCAGGAAAACAAAAACATCTTTGCTATTGGTTCAAAAATCACCGTGTTTACATCTGGAGGGGAAAAGCTAATTCGAGAGTTAACGCCTACACATGGGTTTCAATCCTCTGTCCTAGAACCACTCCACTTTGGTTTAGGAACTCAAAAAGTGGATTCCATTCAAATCCAGTGGAACGATAGTACTGTTCAAACCCTAAAAGAAGGACTTCCATTAAATGAATTGATTGAAGTCCAAAAAGAAAGCACACGCTTGGCTAAAAGGGAAACCAGGAAGCCCCTCTTTTCCATACAATATGATACGATTAACCAACCCCATAGGGAACTTCTAGTCAATGATTTTAAAGTACAACCTCTACTGCCTTATATGATTTCCTACCACGGGCCAAAAATTAAAAAAGTGGACTTCAATCAGGATGATTTAGACGATCTGTTTTTTACTAGCTCTGAAGGTCAGGCCCCTGCACTTCTACTACAAAAAACGGACGGTACATTTGTCAAATCCAATCAGCCTCACCTAGAAGCTTCCAGTTATTACGAGGATACCAACGCTACATTTTTTGATGCAGATGGAGATGGAGATTTGGATCTTTATGTCGTCTCTGGAGGATTTGGTGCACCCGATGCAGGAATTGCACTAGAGGATCGTTTTTATAGGAATACAAACGGGGTTTTTACTCTTTCTGAAACCTTGCCTAAGGACACCCAGGTGGGCTCTGTTGCTGTACCTTGGGATTTTGACCAAGATGGCGACCTTGATCTTTTTGTAGGTACACGTGTCAAACAATCCGAGTTTCCAAAAGGGGCCCCTTCCTTAATCCTTTCAAATGACGGTCAAGGAAATTTTAGACAAATCAAAATTCCTTATTTTGATCGTGTTACCGACGCTCTACTTGCCGATTTTGATGGAGATCAAGTAAAAGAATTACTGGTCCTAGGAGATTGGACCTATCCCAAAATCCTTGGATTTCGAAATCGTGCATTTGTAGATCTAACCGAAACATTCTTTTCTGAAAATTTATCAGGTTGGTGGAATACCGTAAAATCAGATGATTTGGATGGCGACGGTGATTTAGATCTTGTAATGGGAAATTGGGGAACCAACAATCAGTTTAAGCCTTCTGCTGAGCAACCGATGGAACTTTTTTATGGAGACTTCGACAACAACGGTTATATCGACCCCATTTGGTGTTACTACATCAATGGAGTTTCTTATCCCTTTGTGTTAAAAGATGAACTTACAGATCAAATCGTGTCTTTGCGAAAAAAGTTTGTGACTTATGAATCTTATTCTGACATGATCTTGGAAGAAATTTTCCCAGAACCACAAGTAAAAAATTCCCCAAAATGCAGTACCGATTTTTTGGAGACTACTTGGTTTGAAAATAAAAACGGAAAATTCATAAGACGAAAATTACCCATTGAGACCAATATTTCCTCAGTATATGCTATCAGTATTCACGATTTTGATCAGGACGGAAATAAAGATATTTTTCTTGCGGGTAATGTACCTTTTAATCGTGTACGTATTGGGCGAAGAGAAACCTCCTTTGGGGTGTACTTGAGTGGTGACGGTAAGGGTAACTTCACCTATCTTCCCAACTGGAAGACTGACCTTACTATTCAGGGTTCTGTAAGAGCTTTAGAGATTATCCGAGCTAAAGAGGAGCAAAAACTGGTTGTTGGGATTAACAATTCAAAACCATTAATCATAACTGTTAAAAATGAATAAAGTAGTAAGAAAGACCTTCCACCTTTTTTTATTCGCACTGTTTTTTAAGACCCAACTGAGTTTTGCTCAACGCTCCAACTCCAAGGCATACATTGCAGACCTTAAAGCGATAACGGATATTATGGTGTACGATGTTACTTCCCCTGTAGCTGCTGCACGCTATTACGCCTACAGTACTTTGGCTTCTTATGAAACCCTTGCGCTTCAAGAAAGAGACAAGCATCCTAGTTTTTTTGACTTTTTTCAAAGACCTCTTAAAAATCCGTTTCCCCTTAATGCCCAGCTGGAAAACAAGGCGGCAGCCTACCGCTATGCATTACTGTTTACAGCGCTAAAACTTTTACCTTCAGGAAAGAAGCTCATTCCAAGAATTGAATTTTTAAAACAAGAATTGGAAAAAGAAGAGGTACTCTTTATAGAAGAAATCGCTCAAACCATTGTGGAGTATGCAAATCAGGATGGCTTTTTGCAACTCAACAACTTAAAACGATATACTCCGAAAAGAGGTCCTGCGTTTTGGCAACCCACTAAGCCTGCTTATATGGCACCTGTGGAGCCCAATTGGAACAGTCTAACACCTCTTTTTTTAAAGTCTGCCGATCAATTTTTAACCAAACCCCCTGTAAAGTACGACCTCAATCCTACCTCTGATTTTTACAAACTCCTGTTGGAGGTCAAAGAAGTGACAGATGAAGATGACAAGGAAAAGAATGAGATTGCTGCCTTTTGGGACTGCAACCCCTATGCAATTTCTCAAATTGGACATTTGGAATTTGGATTAAAAAAAATATCCCCAGGGGGGCATTGGATGGGTATTGCCGGGATTGCGGTACGTAAAGCGCGATTGAACCTCAATAATACCATTTTCACACATGCCCTACTCGCATTGGTATTGCATGATGCCTTTATTGCCTGCTGGGATGAAAAGTACCGCTCTAATCGGGTGCGACCAGAAACCGTAATTAACCGCCATATTGATAAAAGATGGAGTCCTTTGCTTCAAACCCCTCCCTTCCCAGAATATGTATCCGGTCACAGTGTGGCCTCCTCTGCTTCAGCAGAAATTTTGACCCTAATTTTTGGACCAAATTTTAGTTTTAGAGACACTACAGAAAAGGAATTTGGACTCAAAACTAGAAGCTACAAATCCTTCAACCAAGCTGCAGAAGAAGCTTGTATTTCAAGGCTCTATGGAGGAATACATTATAGAGATGCCATTGATGAAGGCATATGGCAGGGGAAAAAGGTGGCATCTTTTATCATAGCCAAAACTAAAGCGCATTTCCCCTACAAATTAAAATAGGTTCAAAATCCTTGACATCCTTTTTATTTATAACGAGTACACCAATCCGATGAACTCTTGGTCTGAAAGTCGTCGTCAAGATTTATTTTATAGCGAAAGTCTGTTGTGTCTGGATTGAATTCCAATTCGGAAACCACAATCAATTCTATTGAACATTCCTCTTGGCAAAAACAAAAAATAAGATCTTGTTCATTCAATCCCGACAAATGATAAGCAGTTTGACTCCCACCCCCTGTGTTTTCATTGGTTAGAGTAATAAAGCTTATGGTTTCGAACCCAACGTCACTTGGAGTGTAATTTATTTCTTCAGAGGCACAAGAAACAAGCAACAAGCAAAAGAGTAACTTTTTCAATTTTTTTCTGCTAAGTTAAGGTATGTTTCTGACTTCCCCTAATTTGATTTTGATGATGAATTATTCTTTTTTAAATCTTCTATTTTGGTTTAGAAAGCAGTAAATTAGTGAAGCAAAAATAAGATTTTTATGAAGCCAAAACTACAATTAAGTTTTTTACGGGTTTTTATCTTTGCATTTATCACATTAACTTTAGAAGGTTGCACTACTTCTAAGGTCTATAAAACCGATGTGTTAGTCATTGGAGGAGGAACTGCAGGAACGGCAGCTGCAATCAGTAGTGCACGTATGGGTGTGGCAACGCTCTTGCTGAATGATACCCCTTGGTTGGGGGGCATGCTCACTGCTGCTGGGGTAAGTGCAGTGGACGGAAACACCAAACTACTTTCTGGGTTTTGGGGAGAATTTAGAGACAGTCTGATAGGGCGTTATGGAAGCCCTGAGGCACTTAAAACGGGCTGGGTGAGCAACCATATGTTTGAACCAGCTGTGGGAGCAGAAATCTTCTTGAATACAGCACAAAATGAACCCAAACTAACCCTTTGGATGGATACCCATTGGAAAACCGTCGAAAAGCAAGCCGAGGGTTGGTTGGTTACCGCTTTAAAAGGAGACCAACAATTTCAAATTTTAGCTGATCAACTTATTGACGCTACTGAATTGGGAGACGTTGCCAAAGCGGTAGGGGTTCCCTATGAAATAGGAATGGATCCACGCGATCGTTTTGGGGAAGCAATTGCCCCAGAACAGGAAAACCAGATCATTCAAGACCTTACCTACGTTCTAATTTTAGAGGAATTTGACCAACCAGTGACTTTAGAAAAACCACCTGGATACGATCCTTCTCATTTTTATTGTGCCACTGCCAATGAAAAATGCCAAGTAGAAATGAAGCGCGTATTATGGCCTAAGGAACAAATGATCACCTATGGGAAACTTCCCAATAAAAAATACATGATCAATTGGCCCATCAATGGAAATGACTTTTATGTCAATGGAATCGAGTTGGGCTTCGAGGAACGTCAAGAGCTTTATGAGCAAGCCAAACTTAAGTCAAAACAGTTTCTGTATTACCTTCAAACGGAGCTTGGCTTTGCCCACCTAGGAATTTCCAAAACAGAATTTCCCACTTCGGATGGTTTTCCCTTAATTCCGTATCACAGAGAATCGCGAAGAATTCACGGACTAACCAGTCTGAACATAAATCATTTGGCAAAACCTTACGAACAAGAAGATCCCTTGTACAAAACGGGTATTGCAGTAGGGGATTATCCCGTGGATCATCATCACGAAGCCCATCCCCAGGCCAAAGAATTGCCTGAACTTCATTTTTATCCGGTACCTTCATACAACATTCCTTTAGGATGTTTGATTCCAAAAGAGACAGATCATTTCCTAGTGACCGAAAAATCCATTTCTGTTTCGAATCTCGTGAATGGTACAACTCGTTTACAGCCAGTGGTATTGCAACTAGGACAAGCGGCTGGAATTACAGCAGCATTGGCATATCGAAATCAAATCCCGCCAAGAGCAGTTTCAGTTCGATCCGTTCAAAGAGCGCTTTTGTTTCAAGGAGGTTATCTCTTTCCCTATCTTGATGTACCCAAAGAACACCCACATTTTAAAGCCTATCAGAAAATAGGGGCTAGCGGTATTTTGAGAGGAACAGGAAAGAATGTAGGATGGGAAAATCAAACGTGGCTCTATACGGATTTACCCCTTCGTTCGGAAGAGGTGTTTTTAGAAGGTTGGGATGAAATTTTTGCTCCTGATTTTCCTAAAATTCCAAAGGTTTCAGTTGTACTTTCTTGGTTGAAACAAGGAGTAAAAGAAACTCAAATTCCTGAATGGCTTTCCAGCCCCAAGAAGGTTCAACAACATTTTGGGTTTTCCTCTTTTGATCCCGATGCACAGATGACTCGTGGGCAGTTTGCTGTCTTGATCGATGCTTTATGGGACCCCTTTTCACGAGAGGTCGATCTGTACGGTCGGTTTACTGAACCCAAAACAACTTTATGAGGTTAAGTGTATTGGATTACAGTATTATCCTGGGTTACCTGGTTTTGGTAGTCTTGATCGGTATTTTTCTTTCCCGAAAGGCTGGCAAGAGTCTAAAACATTATTTTTTGGGGGGAAACCAAATTAAATGGTACTTCTTGGGGCTGTCCAATGCTTCAGGAATGTTTGATATTTCTGGAGTAATGTGGTCCGTAACGCTGCTTTTTGTTTACGGTTTAAAGAGTGCGTGGATTCCCTGGTTATGGCCTGTATGGAATCAAGTATTTATTATGGTGTTTTTGGCCATTTGGATCCGCCGATCCAATGTGATGACAGGAGCTTCTTGGGTACTTACTCGCTTTAGTGGTAAAGGAGGTGTGTATTCTAAAAACATTATTATTCTTTTTGCGGTCATTAGCGCGATTGGTTTTATTGCGTATTTCTTTGAAGGTATTGGAAAGTTTTGTGAATCCATTTTGCCTTTTGATCTAACCGTACAATTGGGTTCGTTTACCATTCCATCTAAAAATAGTTATGCTTTTTTGATCATCAGTTTAACCACGCTGTACACCTTAAAAGGAGGTATTTTTAGTGTGGTGGCTACCGAAGTTTTTCAGTATTTTATCATGACCCTTTCCAGTATTGCCATTGCGGTTATTGTATTCTTTTCGGTTTCCAATACAGCAATTAATGAGGTTGTTCCCCAGGGTTGGGACCAGTTATTTTTCGGTTGGGAGATGAACTTGGATTGGTCGGACACCTTACCTGCTTTAAATGACAAGATTGCTACAGACGGCTTTCAGTTTATTGGGGTGCTCTTTATGATGATGTTATTTAAGGGGGTTTTTTCCAGTCTTGCTGGACCCGTTCCCGGTTATGACATGCAACGTATCCTCTCTACAAAATCACCATTTGAAGCGGCCAAAATGAGTGGGTTTACCATATTGGTGTTGTATGCACCTAGATATTTGATGATCGCAGCCTTTGCTATATTAGCATTGGTCTATTTGACCCCAGATCTCAAACAAATGGCTGACATCGATTTTGAAATTTTATTACCGGAGACCATCTCACAGTTGGTGCCCACAGGCTTAAAAGGGTTGATTTTAGCAGGCCTGCTAGCTGCCTTTATGGGGACTTTTGCGGCAGTGGTCAATGCCGCACCAGCCTATATTGCCAACGATCTTTTGAAAAAAAATCTCATTCCCAATAAAGACGAAAAGACCTATGTGCGCTATGGCTATTTGGCCGCTGTTCTGATTGTAGGTTTGGGAATGCTTTTTGGTTTTTTTGCCACTTCACTCAATACGATTACACTTTGGATTACAGCTTCACTCTACGGAGGGTACACAGCTGCGAACGTATTGAAATGGATCTGGTGGCGCTTTAATGGACAGGGTTATTTTTGGGGTATGCTTGCGGGTCTTTTGGCCTCAACACTGAAGTTGGTTTTTTTAAGTGATTGGATTGATATTTATTTATTTCCGGCCATTTTGACCTTTTCTCTGTTGGGCTGTTTGTTGGGCTCGTTATGTACACCTCCAGACGATATGGAGACGTTAAAATCGTTTTATAAAAGTGTAAAACCTTGGGGTTTTTGGAAACCTGTTCTCAAAGAAGTGCAAAAACAAGACGCTTCTTTTAAACCCAATCAGTCCTTTTCTAGGGATTCTTTTAATGTTATTGTAGGAATCATTTGGCAAATGACATTGGTGGTCTGGCCCATTTATCTTTTGATTAGAAAATGGAAAGGTCTCGTGATCAGTCTGGTCGTATTTTTCATCTGTACACTACTTTTGAAAAAATATTGGTACGACCCTTTAAAAAAGGAGCACTATGAACAAAATTAAAATAACCGGCACTTTTTTAGATGAAATCAGTCACGACATTCCCCACCAAAATTGGGGAAAGAAAGAATGGTCCCAGGATTTTACACATATGAAACAAATGGGAATTAAGCGTGTGGTTTTGATTCGCTGTGGATATAAAAAATGGTT
>Ga0075475_10000191_pt1 | contig 26350 bp, 18 predicted proteins | sample DEB08_DNA_10_FD_76342 | JGI IMG/M metagenome (GOLD analysis project Ga0075475, IMG submission 76342) | Aqueous microbial communities from the Delaware River and Bay under freshwater to marine salinity gradient to study organic matter... | ecosystem: Environmental > Aquatic > Marine > Coastal ... | reverse complement strand
AAATTACCAAAATTTTGCCGCAGACGGTGGTTACTATCTGTGGCTCCAGACTCCATAAAATAAAGCATAGGTGAGGTGCTAACAAAGCGAACAGGAGTGCCATCAACAGTCAAACCGTCGCTGACCAGAGTACCCGTTACGTCGACATTTTTGTTAAAATTCCACCTATCGTTCACACCGTCATAGGTAATTGTAGCATCAGGATCACTACCAGTATCGATTGTAATTCCTGCGCCGTCGGCAGCTAAAGCATTTGCCGCACCGCTGGCAAGAGTAATATTTAAGTCGTCTACTGTGAGAGTAGTAGAATTAATAATTGTTTGAGTACCATCAACCTGAAGATTTCCTTTTACAAGTAAAGTACCTGTATTATCCCCCACCGCCGAAGGGTCTAGAATAAAAGTAGAAGGTCCGGCTAAATATCCCGTGACTGTAAGATTTCCAGGAGCTACTAAGTCTCCTGAAAGTTTTGAAGAAGTTACAGAATTATCCACAGGAACATTTACAGCAGTTTGAGTAAAAATCATCACTTCGACAACTACTCCGAGAGGAGGAGCATCCGTAAAGGTAAGTGAAGTTCCCGAAACAGAATAGTTTGCTTTGTGCTGATATACCCCGTCAAAAAATACTTGAGTATTGTTCTTATTAACCGGAGGAATAGAAAGAGTAAAGGTATCATTCACTCCATCTACAGCATCTGAAGTGTTCGCATCGAAAAGATTTTGATTTAGATTATTACCAGACACTCCCGCAGCTACTGTATAAACAATAATTTTACGATCTTGTGCAGGAGCAGCACTAAGAGTGAGCGTAGTTATTCCTGAATTTGTTGCAATTGAATAGGCGTCTTGAGTTTGAAAAACACCGTCAATAAAGACAAAAAGATTGTTCTCACTTTCGGTAGCTTGAGATAGCACAAAGTCTGTTGTACTATTATCGCCAGTAAAACTATCGTGAGTAAAAGTATTTGTACCTCCACCACCGATAGCACCCCAAGTGCTGGTATAACCTTCAAATTGATTTAATGAAGTATTGTATCGAAATAAGCCTGAAGTCGGAGACCCAGGACGCTCTCCGGTAGTACCTACAGGAATATGAATAGCGTCGGTAGCGGTTCCAATATCTAAACTAACGCTTGGAGTAGCGTTTAATATGCCTACTCTATTTGAAACGCTATCTACTTTTAAAGTATTAGTATCGACTGTTAAATCTGTTACAACCGACATACTCTCCGCTGAATCAAGAGAAGTAACTGTTACTGAATTTTTTCCTATAAACGCCATTATGAAATCTCCATTATACCAAGAATTACATCTAAAGATGAAGCTATTCCTGCTTTCACTTTTAAAGAATCTCCTGCTTCAAGTATATATTTTTGACCCTCTAAAGTTTCGAGAGTTGTATTAGAAGGAAGTAAAACTCCTTCTATAAGTTGATAATCTGCTGCGGCAGAACTATCAGAAAATTGAACGCTTGCAGTTACAGATACACCGTTTTTGTTAGCTATAGCTAAGCCCAAAACAACGGCTGTAGTTGCTCCCGGACAAGTATATAAAGTATCGTATGAAGTATTTACATCTGCTAATGCTGCGTTTTTGAACACGTTTGCCATATTTATCTCCTATAATATCATTGCATAGGCAACTGCATCAGATACCTTAATGTAATCTAATTCTGTCACTTTTTCGTCAAGGGATGCTGTCACTGATTGATTGGAAACATTACCGATAAATATATTTCCTTCGTTAAGATTAGGTGTTGCATTTGAACGGCCCGCACCTAATACTTTTATTGACCCGTTCGAATCAGCACGGGTGATTTTTCCCACTTTTTGTATTTTAGAATTTTCCCCTGCAGGAGCCGAAGCAGTAAAAGCTCCTGCGGTATTGCTTACAAAAATTTCTTGTCCTTCTAAAAATAAAGAAGTATCTAATCCTGAAAGAGTTCCAAAAGTAACTATTTCTACATTACTGTTATTGTTTCCTCCTACAGAAATAATACCGAAAGCAGGCATCTTTAAAGAATCATCTGCTTTCGCCTTCGAAACTACAGTAGTATTTCCAGAGATTCCCGAAATATATACAACATCTCCTTTTACTAAATCTTCTCCTGCTTTGGCGTGAAACTCTATGGCACCTCTTAAATCTCCTATAAATTCGTCTGCTTCAACGTCGCCCGTAACAGTTAGGCCATCAGAAGTAATATTAGCTATATCCGTACTATCTACTTGTATCTTTAAAGAACCAGTACCTTTTTCATCGATAATACTATCAGAACCGTTATGATAAATCTCTAAGTCGTCATCATTTCCAAATTTAGCTTTTACATTATCGTGAAAGACAAGTCCTGTAGCAGTATCAAGACTTACTTCTCTTGTTGCAATTTCAACTTCAATAGCAGTATCTAAAGGAGGAGGAGTTAGCCCAAAATCGAGAGTAGTTCCGCTAAGAGTATAGTTTGATTTTGATTGGTAAATACCATCAATATAAATAGAAATATTATTTACATCTTCTGGAGCTACAGAAAGAGTAAATTGAGTGGTAACTCCATCTCCAGAAAAAGAATTAACAGCAATTTTTCCATCGCCAATCTTTTTATTGTAAGAGAAGATCTGAAGAGTGTCTCCAACATCTGAAGATTCTGTTAGAGTGAGAGTAGTAGAACTAGTTTGCGTATAGTCAATGTTTGCGTCTAAAAGCACACCATTAAGAAATACTTGTATATTACCGGGGTTATAGATAAACCCTATTGAGTTATCGTCTAATCCAGTAAATACAGTTTGAGAAGCTGTCGCAGTAAAAACATACTCTTGAATTACTCCAAGATTGTATCCTACTTCTACAATTTGTTCCGTTCCGTCGTCTTTTTTAATATACATCTTGCCATCAAAGCTATTGATAGCGACTTCGCCCAAATCAAGTTGAGCGGTAGTTGGTATATTTCCAGAGACAGACGAACGTTTTAATTTAATAGTTTGAGCCATGTGGCCTCCTTAAATCTGCATATATATGCAAGGAATTTTAAATTAGTAAGTTCCGCCGTCGATAGTATTTGTCCAAGTGGGAACTCCAGAAGAGTTTACACTTAATAATTGTCCGATTGAATTTGTAGCGTCCCAAGCACCTGCTACAGTAACTTGTAAAGCGTTCGCAGCATTACCATATACAATACCATTAGTAGTAAATGTGGATACTCCAGTACCACCATATTGTACTTCTAAGTCAGTATCTAATTCGAGAGAACCGAATAAAGCAGTACCAGCAGAGCCAGACATAACAGAGCCGGTATTTGTGGCGTCCGGTATAAACGTGAATTTAGCTGAACTATTGTCGTAACCAAAAAATCCTAACCGTGCTGCTGTGTCATACCAACGAAACTCTATACCTCGATCAAGACTATCGTCTGAAGTCGGAGGAGTATCTCCCGCTAAAGTAAATATTGGATCGTCAATAGTTACGGTTTCGGAATTAACTGTCGTTGTCGTTCCGTTTACTGTAAGATTTCCCGTAATAGTAACGTCTGTAGGAAGACCAATAGTAATAGTATTCCCAGAAGTAGAAGTTATAATTTCGTTCGAAGTTCCAACGACATTTAGAGGCTCTGTAAGAAGGTCTACCACAGAAGGGCTTGCAGTTGTATCTCCGGTCAGTTGTAAAGTTGTTGCGACGGATACACTACCTGCGGTGGTTAATCGCCCTCTAGCATCGACAGTAAAAGTAGGGATATTTGTAGCAGAACCATAACTTCCTGCAGTTACGCCGGTATCTGTAAGATTAAACTCTAAATCTATATTTCCACTATTATTGGTAAAAGCTACAGCGGTAGCTAAGCCGTCTGCTCCTGTTCCGTAAGTTTGTCCTCCTGCAGGCCCCGTAATTTCTATAGTAGCGGAATCTATAAGTCCTGTATAGTAAGAACCACCTATAATAATAGGAGCATTTAAGGGAGCATTATAATCCCCAATAAGTAGTTTATTTGCATACCCCGTATTACTATTTGTAGTATCGTAAGCATAAACTAACTCACCTTGTGCTATACCGGCCGCTGGGGTTCCTGTTCCCGAGGTTCTTTTAATTTTAATAGTATTTGCCATTTAGTTTCTCCTAGAAATATGACCCTGCGTCTAACGTATCCGAATCTTCAGATAGATTACTTACAATTATAGGAACCCACTCAAAAACGCCTGTGCTGGTTTCTCTGTATACTTTTAATTGATCATCATCAATATCGTACCAAAGGTCTCCTTGCTCTATATTCGATCCTGTAGGTTCTTCTTCTGAACGAAAGTTTTGATCCGCAAGCTGTTCTAATGCGGTTTGAAGATTTGTAGCTGTGATTGTTCCATAAGGAGTTACCTGAACAATGCCACCAACCAAACCACTAGTGTTCGCTATCTCAATATCATTCACAAAAATTTTATCGTTTTGGTAGTCTAATTTAATTCCCATTAGAAGTTCACCTCAGTATATTGAACCTCTGCAGCCCACTTAGTATTATTAGTTGTAGCGGCAATAACTTCTAGCTTTAAAGAGTCGTTCGCATCGTTTGCAGTAATATTTGCATCAAATCCAACGGCATCTTCACCTAATATTACTTTTCCTACACTTCCGATAATTTGTGTAGTTGTTGTATCTTTCTTTAGGGCACCATTTAACTCAAAAGCACAAGAGTCGCCCGTAGTATTATCTCTTCCAACTATCAGAGCATCAAAAGCAAAGACTCCTTCTGATTGAAGGGATAGTACTGCCCCGCCAACTCCGTCTAAGTATATTTCAGTTGAGTCTGTAGATACAGTTTCTCCCCTATATATTGCTCTTCCCGCAATAGAGTTTGTTACACTTACATTACCATTATAAGTAGCTGTTCTTGTAACATCTGCTTTTACTCTTATTTTTCCTATTAATAAAGTACTTACTGAACCGCTACTACTGACTTCTTGAACATCATAATTATAAGTTCGAGGTGTTAAATTATTAGTATTTCCCCCAGGAATGGTTATAAGTACAATTCCTTGAGAAGCTTCTTGAGCTGCCGGACTAATTGGACCTATTTGAAGTTCTGCTTGTTCGTCCAATAAATCTACATCCGATTTTAAGGTAAACCAATACTGGTTTCCTGTTATATCAATAGGAGTACTTGACACATCTTGAATAACAAATCGAAGATTCCATGTATCTCCTCTGGCTTGAGGAGTTAAGTCTTGTTGAATATACGACATTTAAAAAGCTCCTTCTACGTCTAATGATGCTACATCAACAGACACTATTTCTATACTTGCTACCGGTACCGTCTCTAAAATATCTACATTGAGTTCTCCTTCATCGAGAACTAATTCTTCATTAATATAATTGTTAATAGCAAAAGTTCCTCGGAACCCTCTCGTAGCAATTGCTAATTGTCGTTGTGCGCTCATGGATTTACGAAAGGAGTTCCACCTTCTTCATAATTTCTATCCGTAATTTGAAATAATGAGACGGTAGTATCTTGACTTGAAGACAAAGTTATATCAGTCTTAAAGTAATTGTAATCGATATTTACTGCAACTATTCTCACTCCTCCTGCTTCTGTAGCTGTATTATAACTGTAAATCGCTCGAAATTTTGTATTGCTATCTGTATCTGTGTAGGAAACTACACTATCAAAAGTACTTGTGTCTGGTGGGGAAGAAGCCAGCTCCATTCCAACTAACTCTGTATAAGTAGTAGGATCCGTTATGTCTGTGTAGGAGTAAACACGAACTTCTGTGTCAGGCTGTATATTATCTATAGTAAGATTTTTAGAGGCTATAAGACTAGTGGAAGCTCCTGACCCATTTCTTATTGTATAGTTTGCTGAATTTCCTCCAGAAACAGTAATTGCAAGAGCGCCTCCGGTATTATTATAAATTGCAGCAGAATTACTTCCATCTGCTCCATAACCTGAAAATTCTACATTTGTTAAAGTCACAGCAGAGCCAGAAGTAAATTCAATTGCATGACCATTACCCTCTTGCTTAAAAGTAACATCATGAATTCCAGTACTAATCCCGAAAGTAGCATCGTTAACAACAGCTACTTGAGTAGCTGTTCTGGTTCTAATCTCACAATTTTTAATTTCGCTTCCACCTTGAGTAAGATTTACTGTATCTAAAATTCCTCCGTCGAAAGTACAAGTCGAAGTAAAATCCACTGTTCTCATTCCTAGTAAAGTACAGTTTGTTAAAGTAGCTGAGCCACTAGTTCCTGTAAAAATTAAGTCAGGCCTTGTTGAAGCTCCTGTAGGATTACCAGAACCCACTGTAGAACCTGCTAGAGAGTAGGTGGTGGAGGCATTACCTAAATTAATAGTTTGTCCCATAAAGTCACTTGCAACCAAAGGTTGGTCTGGAAAAATTACAGTAATATTGGAATCACTATATGTAGTAGCCACAGGAGTTGCTGCAGCTGCGTCTGAAGCGCCAATTATTAAGCGAGCTTGGCAAAAATAAATACCAGACTTTTCTTGAAGAACTCCTTTTAAACCTGTTGAAGTATTTTGCTCTGCAGTGAGAACTTGATCCACATTAGAAGTACCTGTTAGAGAATATCCAGCAGTACCATAAAAAGATGCATCCGCCTGTACGTTTTTCAAATTACCTGCAGTATTTCCCATAACAGCATAAATACCCACACCATTTACTGAGCTTAAGGTGGGGGTATTTGTTACCGCACCATCGGCGGCTCTCGTTACGTCAACCCATACAGGTATAAAACCTCCCTGAGTTAAAGGAAATTGAACCGAAGGAACATCGTGATATGCGTCTTGATTATTGCCGCTTGTAATAACAACTTGATAATTAGTAACAAGAGACCAAGTAAGAGATCCCATCCATAAAACTAAGTGAGTACCTGTAGCACTTAAATTTGCCGAACCTCCAGCACCTGTACTTACTGTCCACCCTAGAGAATTATTATCGATACGTCGAGATACGGCCTGATCTCCTTGAATAAATAGATCCGCATCAACACCTGCCCCCTGTCCACCCCCGATATTGGAAATGGAAACTGTATCAGTAGTGTCAACAGTATTATAAGTAGCTAGAAGATTTGTAGCTGTCATTTTAGCTCCTGTCTACAGTAGTTGTACTTTCATCCGCTGATTGAGTAATTGTAAGCGTAATATCTCCTACTCTAATAGATGTATCGGTTATCGTTTGGGTTCCTCCTAAGCCGAGTATTTGCCATATTTCATTTAAACGAGTAAGAGTAGTATTACCCCCTACAATCGCTGTTTCTGTAATATTAGAACGTGTAAGAGTAACGGAAACGTCTGATACAGGATTTACCGGATTTTGTCCTGGTTCGCGAGTATAGATATTTCCAACAATATCTAAAATATAACCGTTACTTCCGTTGGCTCCAGGAATCCAAGGTTGAATTCTCCACCCATTTTCTAAAAAGTAAGTATCTCCCACAAAAGTAGTGGAAGTAATCGGATCTCCTCCTAGCGTAGATATTGCGGGTACAAATTTAGCATTATCAGAACGAACTAAAACCCATTGTTTCCAGGCGGAATAAACGTCAGATTGTACATCCAGCGTTGTAACTCCAGGATTTACTAGTATAAGCTTATTGGAAGCGTCAAAAGTGACTTTATGGTATAACCCCCATAAATCATAGCTACCATAATTAAAAGCTAAACTAGGCATTTTACTGCAACCTTTCTTTCCAGTTAAGGTTGAAGTTAATTTTATGTTCTGTTGAACCTACAGGATCGGTAAAAGGTGTCCACATAAATGTCCATACCGGAGTCTTTGGGGGTTGTCCTTCTATAGTTCCCGTATTTGCTTCTGAAGTATTCGCCCCACCAACAGTAGCCCAAGTAAGTGCTTTTAAAACAGTGTAATGGTCTTTTGGCCATAGATAATCGAAATCGTCCTCATCTGCTAATGTATTTGCAAGAGAAACTGAATCTACGTTGAAAGTAGCTGAAGGACTACTATTAGTAAATGCAGCTCCTACGTAAGAATCGATATTTCCGCTTCTATTATGAACTCGAATTTGAGTTGCGTTAAAAGCTGTAATGACACAAGTATTAGAGCCTAGAGTTATAGTATCTCCTATTGAAAGAGTATTGACCAGAGAGCTATAAGTTAAAACTCTACAGGTACGGTCATCATCAAAATCGGTAGTATTCGGGTAAATATATGCGTCATCTGACGAGTCTATTCCAAGATAGTATGTATTGCCATTTAGATTAGCAGGGCCATCGACTGTAAGTCCAGAAAAAGTTACTTCTCCACGATCTTCAAAAATATGAGTATTTGATCCGTCTGGATTATTCTTTACCGCAATATATACGAAACCGTTTCTATCAGAGACATTCGCAAGATTTTGCTTTCTTCGGGCAGTATTTTTCTCACTATTTGGCTTAATGCTTCCATTTTGAATTGTTTTAAATAGACTAGTCCAATCAATATTACAAAATCCGTCAAAAGCTTTTCTAAAGATTTCAGGGCCATGTCCTTCATGAAACGCGTCTTCCTCTATCTGAAGATTAGAAAAGGAAACATCTTTCCAATTTTCATTTTTTAACAAGCAGCGAGAAAAGATTCTTAACTCTCCTGGCAGTAAAGTATTGGTTTCATTCTTTACTACCATATTTAATCCTGTAGGTTGATAAAGACTATGATTATCTATTAGCGTAACCCCATCGGAAGATAAAACCGAAATTTTTGGTCGAATCGATACAAAATAATAAGCTCCTTGTGTTCGAGGAGTATTTTCTGTAATCGTAAATGAGTCATCATACCCTCTAACATCCGCTTCTGACATTATATCAACCTTAATTCCTTCAATAAAGGCTGAAGCACCTAGAGGATACTGATAACGAGTTGATACATCTCCCTGGGATCCGTCTACTCTTTTCATAGACCAGCAAATGGGTCGATTTGGGTTTCGGATTGAGTTAGTTGTCCAAACAGTGGTGGGTCCACCATTTCCCATATCCATTTCGTGACAAACAATTCGTTCACCATTATAAAAGACGCCCCAACGAATTGTTCCTCCACCGAGGTTTTGATAATCAATCCAATAATTGTTCGGCTTTGTTACATCTAGACTCATACCTGAAGAGCCTGTACCATCAAGCCTGTCTCGATTCCACATTGATTGCGGAATAACTCCTTCCGATATTCCATCTTGAGGAGACTCTCCCGCATCTCCGTAGTCTCCCAAAGCAAAAACTCTTCGATGAACTACTTGTAAAGATGTTCCGTTTAATCGAAACATAAAACCTTCAGAAGCGTCAAAACATCCCCAGTTTCTTACTAGTCCCTGAACTCCGGAATCTCCTAGCTTATTACCTATAATAAAAAGATTTGAAGAACCCGGAATATGCGGGTGATAAGTATTAGATGTATGAGTAGTTAGAGCATTAGTTTCTGTTCCGACACTCTCAACTACGTAACCTCTGGAGGCATCGTGAGAAATTGATCCAGTACCTACAAGAGTATTTGAAAACTCTTGAGGGAGGATAGACTTATCAAAAGCATACTGTGCTAGAAGAGTGGATTCTGTGGTTCGAAGATTTCCATAAGCGCTTATCTGTGCAGGGCCTTCAGAAAATCGAACATTACCAGAACCAAAACGATCAATATTCCAGCCGTATTCAGGGTTATCCCAGCCCATAATATTTTGAGCAGGAACATAAACGTCATAGGCAGCTCCGTCTATCGTAGCTACAATATCTCCTACATTACTATCTTTTCGAATTGATTGATTGTTCTCTGGAGTGTAGCCCTCTAGTTTTGCACCTTTTTCATAATGTACATCGAGAGTTCCGGAGGTAGAAGTTGATTCATGGACTCCATGAACATGAATACTAAAATCATTATTTGAATTCGAAGCGCCAGTAAGATAATATCTAGCACCGATTTGCCAAACGTGATTAGTATCTTTATTATCATACGGTATTTCCGCCGTATGTATCATATAGACACGATCGCCAGTACTTTCCGGCGGAATGCGGGTATATTTTCTTTCGCCTGCCATTTATTACTCCTCTCTTACTAAAAGTTTTGACAGTTCGGCTTTAACAATACTATAATGCTTTACTACTTCTAAAGCTTCGTATTGGCTTAAATCATCTCTTAAAGCCGCGCTAATGTACTGGTCAAAAAACTCTACTGATTCTTTTAATTCTTTCATATTTTTACCAAAAAGTTGCGGGGAGTATTCTCCCCGCATTAATTTTAACTATTAACCGGATCGTTATAGTTTCTTTCAAGTGATGATGTAATTGAAAGAGTTTTGTTTGCTACTCTTTCAATACCATCGGCTATTACAGTACTAACATACTGTGCCGTATTTAGGCCGAGAGTAATAAACACTACATCGTCATTAGTTGCAGCGGTCCTTCCGCCATCCACATTATTATCGTAATCGTAAGAGAAACTTCTTAATCCCGTCGTATTTTTATCGACAATTGTATAAGAAACAGTGGTTGAAGCTGCTTCTTCGAAAGGGTCGTCACTCGATACGGTAATTGTAGTCGCGTCATTATCTGTAATAAAGTAACTTCCTACTAGAGCGGCAGGCGCGCTAATTCGTAGTATTTTACCTATTAGCTCGTCAATGGCATATCCGGTTACGGCAGAAAGTACTGTCCCTCCAGCACTTGCTACTGTAGCGCTACTGCCTGAAGTAGCTCCTGTTAAACCTACGGGTGTTTTATAGTGGACAGGTCCTGATACATCTCCGGAGCCTATATCGCCAGAACTTCCATCGGCTTGCACTAACTGAGCGTTGCTGCTCCCGAAATTTCCTGACGAATTTGTATTGTAAAACAAGAAAAAGTTAGCATTTGCATCCTCAATGACATTGTTATTAAAAGAAAGCGTGACAATTTCTTTAAAAGGGAAAGCTCTTTCAGTGCTTGTATTATCAACAAACTGAAGATTATTAACTTCTCCAGCCAGATAATCGTCTATAGCTACACCTACCCCGCCTGAGGGAGCATTTGCTGTGCTTTGAGCTATAGTTTTTAGATTTGGACCAACGAACCGTAGTAATACATCTGAAATATTACCGATCTTTGCATCTGTTTCGGTACTATCTGCTCCTTTAATATCTACTGATTGTCGGAGTAAGTATTGTATCGTAGTATAAATTTGAGCTTTAGTTGCGTTGCTGCCTGCATCATCATCATTAGCATCAATAACAACACCAAAGTCTCTATTAGTTCCACCAATATTAATTTGCTGAGTGAGTTGGTAATAATCTATATCGATATCGTTATAAGGGGCAGTGTCCGGTAATCCGCTGCCTCCAGAATTTATGGAGGTATCTAAAGTTACAAGATCAGGGTCTACAGCTTCTGCTAATGGAAAACGAAATACTTGGTTAGTTAGTGCTGATACACCAATCGCTGTTTTATCTGACTTATCATAAGTGTAACCATTAATAACTCCTCCACCAATATCTTCAGGAGCAGAACGAATGAATACAGCAAAAGTATCCGCAACATCTCTAAAATCGTCTCCGCCGTCTGTAAATATTTTTACTGGTTCATTAACTGGACCGTCGTAAGAAAAATCTACTTTTGTGGCCGAATTAAAGCTATAATAAACTCTATGATTGCTATTAATATTACCCAGAGTTACAACTCCCATATAAGAGTTTGTAGGGGTTGTAGCTCCTGCTGCAATTTCTGACCAACCACCATTACGGATTAAGGGTATAGAGTTTTCAAGTCCGGTATCACTGCTATTAGTAAGCCTCCACCCTTCAATAAATTCATACTGCTCGGCAGTAATTGCAATCATCGGGAAAGGAAATTTAATTAACGTACTGTCAGATTTCCATGTTTCCTTAATGAAAGAATAGAGTGCTTGAAGGTCTACACCTCCATCGTCCCCAGAAACTGAACCTTTATCTAAAAGTTCATTTGCCGCATCAGTCCAAACATCACTATCTATTAATTCGATAGTTTTATTGGTAGTATCAAAATAAACATTTCCATCAGGAGTATTATTACTATCATTAGTTGATTTAACTAATTTATCCGGATCAGTTATTCGTGCCATTATAATTTCCTAAGCAACTTTCTTTATGAAAGCTCTTTGCCTTGTGAAGGCTTAACTAGTGCTTCTAGTTATATCTTTTACTATTTTTACTTTCCCTATTAAAAGGGTTTGTACATTTCCAGATCCGTCAACCTGCTGAACATCATAATTATAAGTTTTAGGGTTGAGAGAGTTCGTCAATGTTTTTGAGGCTTTTATATAAATAATGCCTTGGGAAGCTTCTGTAGGGCTGGAAGAAGTGTCGGGTGTGGCGGTTACTTGCAAGGCTCCTGGGTCAGCATCGTCTACGTTCTCTTTCAAAGTGAACCAGAAAGTATAACCAGTAATATTGAGCACAGCGTTATCTGACGTTAAGACAAGTTTTAACGTCCAGTCGTCGCCACGAACTAGAGGCGATAAGTCTCTCTGGGTATACGACATTGAGGATTGCTTCCGGGAATCTTGTTTCAGTGTTTGAAACTTCAGCGATTATGGAAAAATTATAACAACTGAATAGCCTAATGTCAAGATTTATTTTTTGGTGGGGGGTAGTTTTACAGCCCTAATTAAATGCGTATTTTTTTCTATTTTCTTCTGAGATATTCCATTTGGTCCTATCCCCAATTTCTTCAAACTCTTGCATAGAAAAACCTTTCTTGTCTTCAGTTTCCATATAGTGTATACTTTTCCAGGCTAATTCTACTGTTTGAAACCAAACTGCAATTGCTTTACTTCGAAAATTTTCGTCGGCTCCCCAGAGATAGTACATATTCCAATACTCTTTTTCAAATCGAGCTACTCTTACTAGCTGGCCTAAGCAAGGATGTTCGGGCTCAGTTTCTTTTATTTCTTGAAACACTCTTATGCGCTGACTACCAACTATAGGATACCAATTTGGCATTACTAAGATGGGGTTCATCATTCCATCTCGTTTTAAACTTTCTAAGAGGGGCTGGTTTAATCCTACATTATAAATGTTTTTAACTATAGATTCTTCCTCTAATAAAGAATTGATGGAACGAACCGTCCAGGTTGTTGGTGGTATTGCAACAAGTTCTGCTGTTTTTCTAGTTATTCTATGTCCTGACATTAAGCTAAGTTTCCTATTTTTACGCGTAAAGTTCCGGAGGCATCATAAATACGTATGCTTCCATTTGAGTTAAAAAACATACTACTACTTTGTCCATCAGTATTGTTCGAGATTTCTAGTTGATTTGCTGTAATACTATTGGCTGCAATTAAAGTGGCATTAATTTGATTTACTCCAATAAAATCTGCTCTAATTTCAGTGGCCGTTAGAATATCAAAAGTTACTGATTGGGTTACTGCATCGAGTTCAAAGACTGTACCGGTAAGTTTTACCCCATTGTTAGCGGTATATGTAGTATTGGTGTCTGTGTCTGTCCAAGGAACGTTTACATACATCTGCTCGTTTGAAAGTTCAACGGGGTAATTTTTACCGTTTTCAGCATAACCTATCTTCACTCCGCCTCTAAGGCTGCTCGATGCTAATGGAAGGGAGTACTCGGAGGCTGTAAAAGTTACGTCACCAGCGTTCTCTCTACTCAAAGTAAGAGTATTTCCAGATACACTTGCATTTGTAACGTTATTAGTCTGAAGAGAATATACGGTGTCTGTCCAAGGAACGTTTACATACATCTGCTCGTTTGAGAGTACGACTGGATAATTTTTAGCGTTTTGAGCATAACCTATCTTCACTCCGCCTCTAAGGCTGCTTGATGCTAATGGAAGAGAATATACTGTATCTGTCCAAGGAACGTTTACATAAGCTCTCGAATTTCCATCTAAAACTATCGGATAGTCTTTTTGACTTTGAGTAAACCCAATAAGTATCCCACCACGACTCGTTGAAGTAGCTATATCAAGATCTATAGTTATATCTTCAGCCGCTGATTGGTCAAGATTAAAAGCAGCTCCGCCAGATAACCCACTTCCAGCTATAATATTAATTTGACTGTTATTAGCAGCGGGATGTGAAGTATAGCCATCAGGATTACTTGCAGGGTAATAATAAGACCCGTGTTGATTGTCAAGTAAATCAGCATTTAATCCTGAAGTTGGTCCATCATTTCCTTCATGCCAAACTTTATATTTAACAGCACCCATAGACCAACCACCAACTGCCAAATCATTTGAAGCTCCATCTAGCCCGAAATAAAGAGCATAGTCGTTGCCAACATGAAAAGCCATAAAAGCATCTTCTCCCGCCTGGTCTTGGAAAACTTCTAAAGAGGCTTGTGTGCCTGAAGCTGAATCTAAAACGTTGTTAGACTGAAATCTAATTCCGAGAGTAGTGTTTGTAGCATCGGAACGAACATATCTACTATCTGACTCTGTTTCTGTGTAGTATCGAGTATCGTGAGTATGAGAATCATTTGCAACCACAATTGCGTTATAAGCTCCGGAAACATCTCCACCGAAGTTAGTAGTAGTTCTTAAAACAGTACCATCAACTGCTACAGAATCTGCTGCTACAGAAATTCCACTGCCAGCGCCTACATTAAGAGTTCCTCCCGATTTAGTTAAACCACTACCTCCGCTAATTGCTGCTTGAGCACGAGCATCTGTATAATACATCGTTTTGGAGGTTACAGTCGCACTGGGGTCTTCTGCCAGGTCAGCGGTAGAAAGTCCTGAAAGACTATCTGCATCTACTCCCGTCATATTGGAACCATCACCATAAAAGGTTCCGTAAAATCCTGTGGCTTCAAGTCGAGAAGTTCCTACAGACCAGCCCGCAGCTAAATCCCCTGTTATACCTACGCCGCTTTCTTTATATTGAAATAATACGTTTGGCTGAGTGCCTCTCTCGACTTCGATACCCGCGCTTTCTGTAGGATTAGTTCCCGTAAAATTACTATTGAGAAGTATAATATTATCAGCGATATTGACTGTCTCAGTATTAATTGTAGTGGTAGTACCTGACACAGTAAGATCGCCTTGAATTACAATACTATTACTAAAAGTCTTATTCCCAGCAATAGTTTGGGCTCCAGAAGTTCTAACAACAGTAGAATCTACAACAATATTGTCGGCATTTGCAGTAATCCCGTCTCCGCCTATTACATTCAGAGTTCCCGCTGATTTTGTCATGCCGGACCCTGCGGTGATTGCTGCTTGAGCACGAGTATTTGTAAACCAAAGATTTGTGGGAGAGCCATCTTCGTTTATGTCATCAGTTACAAGAGTTATAGAACTTCCAAGAGCTACAGTCCTTGAGTTAACCGTGAGAGAGCTGTTTGTGAGGGCAATATTACCTGTAGAAGAAGTATAAGTAATACCGGTTCCACCTGAAAAAAGTCCTCGAATGCCTGTATCAGAAAGACCATCGATAGTAGCTACAAAATCTGGAGAGGCGCCCGTTACTGAAAGAGATAGGTTTGTTCCGAAATTAAGTGTTGGAACATTTGCACCTTCCTGAGTTCCGGAATCTTGAATAAAAGGTATGCCAGAAGCGGCATTAATAATTGCATTCTCATCGATCGTAACTCCAGAAAGAGTTAAATCGGTTCCGTCCCATAAAATATATTGAGATACGTCTCCAAAAACAAATCTTCCATTATTAAGGTCAATGTGTGCCCCTGATTCACTGCCTGAAGGCGCTGAATTCGCATCAGGAATTGAATTTACTCCGGAATTTCTCATGCTTCCTGCAGTCATAGTACCAAAATCGGCACTAATTGCTGAAAGCTCTGCAACGGTTATAGCATTTGCATCTACAGTATTAGCAAACATTATTGTAGATACTATTGAGTTAGAGGTTATAGCGTCGGCAGTAATCGACCCTGCCGCTATTTGATCGGCGGTAATCTGATTCGCCGCTATTTGATTGGCGGTAATTTGATTTGCCGCTATTAGATCGGCGGTAATTTGATTTGCCGCTATTAGATCGGCGGTAATTTGATTTGCTGCTATTAATTCTGCAGTGATACTATTTGCAAGAATATGATCAGCATTAATTAAGTCTACCGTCATTAACGTAGCCACTATAGAGCTAGAACTAACATGACGAGCTACAACACTATTTGATGCAATTAACGCGGCATAGATTTGATTTGCAGCTATTAGAGCAGCGGTAATTTGATTTGCCGCAATTTTGTCAGATCTAATAGTTCCCGTAACTACTAAATCTCCGCTAATGACTTCGTTTTGCTCATTCCAAGCTGTTCCATCGTAAATCCATACGACCTGACCTGTGGGATTTGCTTCTAAGCCCGTATAGAAAAATACTTGGTCGCCTTTAGAGGGACTGCCTGGACGATCTGACCAAGCATCCCAAGCACTTTGAGCGGCTGCAGAAGTGCTTGGTAAATTAGTTACAGGAACATTCCATCTTCCCGCGCTTCTAGTTCCTCTAATAGCTTTGGTAAAAGTTTGATCTTTTGTAAAAGTTACTAACCCTTCTACACTGATTAAAAATTGTATAGAAGCTTCTAATTCTGTAGCGCTAAATAAGCTTGCATTTCCTACAGTCGCTGTCGACCCTGTATGAGTAATCGTTCCCGCTTGTATATTGTTTTGTGCATTGACACTAAGATTGAATTCTCCAGGGCCAGGAGAACCTGAAGTAGCAGAAAGAAGATTAGCACCCTTGCTTACCTGTACTGTAGTACCAGAATTATCGAAAGATATTACGTTATATTCTGTTGGACTGACCGACTCATCTGTATCTGAAGAAAAAGACACCGCTTCATTAGAAAAATTAACTACATAACCGTCGTCTCCTTTGGTCTGTACGAAAATATCAGCTGAATAAATATTTCCGGCTCTGCTTATTTCTGCGAGAATTACATCTTTTGAAAAGTCGGGAGCTACTGTTTGTTTAAAACCAAATTTTGCTGTTTGAGTACGTAAAAATGGGTACTTAACAACCATAGTTTCATTATCGGTTATTTCTACAATTTCTCTATATTCAGATTCAGCGACTTCCGTTCCCGCAGAAGAGTTTGCCGAAACTTTGATAAAATCACCTTCAGAAAAATCAGAAGTAAATGTAGTGGAAGAGCCTGTAACAATATTACTACCAAAAACTGTATTTACTGTTCCTGAAATAGCTGTTAATCCATTAGTTAAAGACCCTAAGTCTTTAATATAAGTAAAACGAGTAATATTTCCGTCAGGATCTTCATTTGTATTATCTATGTGAAGTTGGACCGCTTTCCAAGGGTCTGATCCTGCTTCAGCAGACGATGCGTCGTAGAAAAAGTACCCAGTCTCTCCGTCAGCCAGAGAAGAAAAATCTTGTTGGTTAAATAATGGACTTCCGGCAGTAGAGAAAAAATCTACGCCTGAAGGAGGGCTGTAACTATATAAAGCGTTTTCTATAGTTAGTAGCCCTGAAGACGAATTAAAAGAGACAGGAGAAGTAATAAAACCACCCTTGCTTACCCTACTAATTCTGCTGGTTTGAGGAGGAACTGTAAATATGGTTCTTGTAACATTTTTAGGTAGTGATTCTGTTTGAGGATCACCATCATTTAAAGTTATAACCGTAATTCTATAAGTTCCAGCTTCAACTCCCAAAACCTCTAAAGTATTTTGACCTGCAGGAACTATGACAGTCTCTGTATCAAATTTATTTTTACCTCGTAAAGCATGAATAACTTTGTATCCACCTAAAAATCTATAAGGAATGGTGGACGTAACTCCTAAAGAGTCTGTAAAAGTTTCTACGGCCGGGCTCCAGTTAATTACAGCTTTGGTTGAGCTTCCTACTGATTCTTCGCCAAAAGACCCCGTATTTTCTAAAACCACAGAAACGGTTCCTACTTCTGGAGGAATTTCATCGCGTCCTGCTTCGGCAACATATTTTGTAGTAAAAACAGGTTTATCTATTTCTATTTCGTCAAACTTTTCTCTAAGGTATTGAGTTGCGGCAATGCTATATTTATAACCATTCTCTTCTGTTATTCCAGCTATTCTAAATTCTTTTATCTCTTGTGTAGAAACATCTTCCTGTCTACTAATAGCCCATATAGTGTCTTGTTCGGGGGCTGAAGTAAAAGCCCCTAAAACTGTAATAGTAGAAGCACTAGTACCCGAATTTGTAATTTCTTTGACTTCTACTCGAGTATTTTTGCTGTACTGTACTACTACAGGGTCTCCATTGTCGTCCAGTAAATTTATACCTTGCTGTTCTCCAATCAGAGGTTGGGCAGAAGAATCTTCTAATAATAAAGCTCCTCTTTCATATGTTTGACCATTTATAGTAGCCGATTCTTGCTGAAGAAAGAAAGAAGGCTCTGTAAATATGAGGTATAAATTACATTCTGTTCCAAGAGTTCCAGAGCCTGGAAAATCTACTAACCTATCTAAGTTAATAGAAGTAGTAGTAGACCCTGTAGATACTCTACCGCTAGCCTCTATATTTAAATTGTTTTTGTCCTGAACATTAATAATATCTCCAGGACGCAGAAAAGAAGCATTAATAGAAGTAGTAAAACTTACTATCTCCGTTTCTTTAGTATCTGTAGCTAGGTGCCAGTTACCAACTCTTCTGGCCTGCCCTTGAGAAGTACAGCCAAAAGCTACTATATCTTTTGAGACTACTCTGTTTTGGGAAATTATATTAGCGGTATCATCTATAGTTAAAACGGTTTGTTTATAGAATTGAGTTGGATCATTCCAACTTACGTTTACTTGATTAATTCTAGCTCTTTGTCCTGTATAACTATAGTCAAAGAGTCCATTCTCTACATTGCCTTGTGTAAAAGTATATACAGGTTCTTTTGGTTTATCCTGAACGGAGGTAATTTTACCATCTATCCAAAACATCATTGAGCGAAAAGTACTATTTAAATCCTTTAGTACTTTGTACGCCTCTTCCTGAGACTTTAAATATACATTACAAGAGAAACGAGGTTCTAAACCTCCTTTTCCGTCTGGAACTAGCTCATCACAATAACGACCAATCTGATATAGAGCAAAAATGTCTATATCAGAAGTTTTTAAAAAATCTCCAAGACCGTATCTCGTATTAGTAAGAATATCATAAAAAACCCACGCAGGATTATTAGTGTAAACTAACTCTTGCCTAAACCCGCCGGTCCACGGTTGATAAGAAGACTCTCTATCTCCTGTTGAACTGTTTCTAGTATATTCTGCTTGATTACTAGAAAGCTCTTCTCTTGTAATGTAGTTATCTGGAACTGCGATTTTTTTACCGCGAAGGTGGTAAGCTCTAGAAGGTGGGGAGCTGAAATCTTTTGCAGAAAAAGCACTAACGGCGTAGGCTGTTCCTGGGTAGGAGAAAAGATCGGTTATACTAGCAGTAACACTCTTAATCACGGCTTTTGCTATAAAAGAATTATTATTATAAGTGTATTCTCCTACTTTAGAAGGAGATACTCTTCTTATCTCTATTTGCCAATCAAATAAAGGTTTATAATCTTTTAAGTCGATTTCGTAACTTACGATAAAGCTAGTATTTTGCCCTTTTTTAGATATAAGAGCGTCCCCTCTACTTCCTTTAGGCACATCTCTTCTATAACGCCCTGAATTCTTTCGTTCGTAGAAATTTTTATATTGGTCGAACTTATCATATGCAGAAGAAGTTTCTCCATCTCCCTTCTCCCAGTAGTATGTTCCTCCCAAATTTATACCATCTATAAAGTCCGAACCTCCATAGTCAAAACCATGTATAAGTTCTTTGGTAAAATTAGATTGAGTAGAAGAAGTTTTATAAAGCAGTATAATTTGAAACTCAGCATAAGCATTCCTACTTTCTCCATCCCTTCCATTTAATTGTAAACCTCCAGGAAACTCTATATCTACTTGTAATTTATCTATTTCTTGTACAGAGTTTTGCCCAAAATTAAAAGAGGTAGAGCTAATGGGAGTAGGGGCTTGATTTCCTCCAATAGTGCCTAAACTACAAAAAGATAAATCTTGCCCAACGCCAATAATATAGGAGGCTGAAGGAGTATTATTACTCATCCTGAAAGGTAGTTGAGTTATTGAGCCTCTTTTTACATAAGACCACGCATTATCATATGTAGTATTATCATTTTGATTGTTTATAAAACTAGAGTTTGTACTTCCAGAAGAAAGCTTTGCTCTCGCTTGGGTTACATCAGTTTCCACTGCGGAGTCGAGAGTAGCAGTATCTGAGGAGCCTATACTTACTAATTTTTTTACTTCGTCTACAGAGACTGCCGCACCAGAGCTTACAGAAGTGCCAATAGGAGGATATATAGTAGCAATTTCATCAAAAGAGCCTGTAAATCCTGTAATAACCCCTGCATAGTCCCTGCCGTCTGGCCCCGCTCCCTCAATTCGAAGAGTATGCTTTACATTATCTATTATTGAAACTTTTCTAGCATCACTTCTAAAGTGCTTAGTGTGTTTTTCTAAGAAGAAATTGGACGTTGCTACAGTGATTTCATCGGAACCTGCGGAAACATTAGAGTCTAAAGTAGTAGCTCTACCTGCTCCCTGAATTTGAATATATTTATCTGGGCCTCTTCCTGCTAAATCAATGCCTGCAAATAAACCATTAGCATTAGTAATAGAAGTGCCAGATACATCTATAAATCTAAGCCCCCCTTGCAGGCTTATTACGGTCTCTTCCGAGGATAAAGCTACTCCGTTATAATAAATACCGGATTGTCCACCAACTACCCCCTCTATTTCACCTTCAGAAATTAAGTCAGTTATTGTTCCATATTGATTTTCTGTTATTTTTGGCATTTATATTCCTTAACCTATAACCTGAGCACCTATTTTTTCTATTTCTTCGGGAGAAATAAAAAATGAAATTAGTTGGGCCTGTTCATAGCTTTGTGCACTAGCCAATCCAGAAGACCCAGTAATTGGAAATGTAAACTCTCCCAGTTGAATTTCTGCCTGAGGATAAATCGGGGAAGAGCTATAGTAAGTGCTTATTGGAGCCCCTCCAATCACAAGTTCTCCATATAGAATTGGTATTGGAATTCCTTGTGCGACAGTATTTGCGGGACCATTAAATAAATAACTTTCTCGACTGTCCGGTTCTGTTTCAGGTCCGGGGGCTAAAAGTTGAGTGACTCCGTTTAAGCCAAGATTTATAGCGAGAGCAGTTCCTACCTTAGCGACAGTCGCTGCTGCAGCATAATATGCTGCTCCCGCCTCTGCTGAACCTGCAGTATAAACAGCAAGGTCCCCTAGTCCTGTTAAAAAGCTACTCGCTCCCGCAGTAGCCACCGCTAAAACAATTGCTGCGAGTATTTTAGCTCCTCCTGATTTGGAACCTGCTGGAACTTCTGTAATAATAATATCTTCATTGTTTAAAGAGAGAAGAAGCTCTTCTGGTTCTTGTAAAAATTCAGAACCTCTTTTAATGTCAAATCCCACACCACTTTCGTAAGCTTGAATTAAATAGTTACGAAAACCTGGAGTCTGGCACTCGATTAATTTAAAAATATCTCTAATAGTATTGCAATTTGTATTCCACTTCTCACCAAATTGAGCAATACCGCCATTTAAATAAACTGTTTGCATCTTACATATCTCGTTACGTGCTGACCCCAACCGGAGTGTAATGATTCTCTACAAGAGAGCCTGTTTATAGCGTGGTGAAGAAAAATATCTTCTCCCAAATATATGCCACAATGATTTGGAACATTACAAAATACATTAAATATTATACCGTCATGTTTTTGTGGGCTTTCTACTTCTACAAAGCCGAAACTTTCAAATAGAGTATCAAAATAATTTAATCCCTTATCCCACCAGTCGTCTTCAAAAAGAATAGTTGGAATATCTAAGTTTAGTTCTTGTTTATAATAATCTCTAACTAATGAAAAACAGTCGCTCTGCCCAAAACTATAATCTCTACCTAATAAAGGATTTCTTAACTTTTTAGGGGTATATTCGTATTTTTCAAAACTTGGTAAAGAATATATAATAAAAGGTATACCCAAAAAATCACTAGTTTTTTTGTCGTAATCACTCGGCTCACAGCTAGAATCTGGATGGCTATGTACTATTGCATATATATCACCAGAAAGGCTAGCTTTTATGTAGTCTTCTGCCGAAATTATAAAGTCTTCCTTTTTGTTTTCTGCTACATTCTCACAGGGAACCCAATAAATTTTACCCTTTTTATTAACTAAGAGGCCGCAGCCCTCTTCTGGATAAATTTCTGACAAGTATTCTAATATCTCTTTATCTTTGTTGTGCACCCGGAAATCCGCCAAATCTAAGATGGTTGTTATTTTGATCTACATTTGCGCCGCCTACAGGAGCATTTCCAGTTTTTGCTCTGTAACGCAATGCGCATGAATTTACTCTTTTTCCGCATTTGTCCCCTGCAGTCCAAAAAGCCCCTTCCTGAAAACTTTCAGCCCCATAAACATGAGTCTTTTTAACTCTCCATAAAGTACCTGAATCTAAAATATTAGTATTATGCCTGGATTCTTTATAGGTGTATACGGTACCGGAGAAAGAAGTCTCATAGACTCTCACTCTTCTCCAGTTAAAATTATCAGAGTCGGAAGGTGAAGATACTGGACTAGATTGGCTTTGCAAGGCTTGCCAGTAATCATTTGCAGAAATACTAGTAATGGTGCCATCTGCATTGACCCTATTTAGAGTTGTACTAGTGCTATAGTAAGAATTTTGTGTTACCGAAGAACCTACAGGATTAAATGTAGTACTAGCTGGAATTATATACTCATCAAACTCGTTTAAATAAACGGTTCCCCCTCCCTGACTAAGGTTTTGCCAAGTGCATCCTCCTCTTTTTTGAGCAAATCCTTTATACTGCCAAGTACATGCACCACCAACTACAGTTCTTCTAGGAAGTTGTATTCCTGCTAAATCGAAAGGAGCTGCCAACTCAAAAGTTGCAGAAATAATATTTTTGCTTTTAAGCCTATCTATTACATAAACCATCCTAGGGAACTCTACAGGAGCGTTTCCTGCTCCCGAATCGTTAGACTCTCCAACCAAGTATTTTTTTAAAGTACATCTTCGAGTCAATCTCTTACCTATTAAATCCTGATAGTCTAATCCGCCTATTTCATCAGAAAAAACACTTTCTATATTGGCTACAGTCATTTCTGGTCTTGAATAAGCGCCGTCCGAATTTATGTCAAATCCTTCCGCTTGAATAGGTATCGCTACATAAGTTAGCACAGTTCCTGAAGAATCTCTAAACTGAATTTCGGTTAGGTCATCATCTAGCCCTTTAAAAAAATGAGCGAAAGATCCTTCGGCATACTCTAAATCATATAGTATAATTAACTCTGAGCCAGGGTCTTGTTTTTGTACGGTTTTTATAATATCTGTCATGCTTCATATACTCGTCGAAAAGTTGCAGAACATGAATTAATTTCATTATTTACATAAATTTGGTTATAGTCTTCACATACGACTTTAATTGTGGTTTCTCCGCCTCCTCCGTCAGGGTCTGGAAAAGTAAAGTCAAAAGCAGTAACGCCTGCTTGAGCATCAAAAAAATCTACAATGTCGTCAATTTCCTGTTTTGAGCGATTATTGAAGGAGATTGCAAAATTTTGGGTTAAGTTATTAATCCCGTCTTGAAGACGTTGTTCATAACCATCTCCAAAAGAAACTTTGAGAACTCGAGGTTTAGTAGATTTTCTTAGATTTTTATCTGGATTTGCAAACCCCGTTACTCCTCCGACATTAACTCCAAGTGCCATTATGCTGCTCCATACGGACTAAGTATTCCGCCCGGCCTTTTCTGTCTTTGTAACTCTTCTTGCACTGCGCCAGCGATTAATTTGCCTAAGTTTGCTCCCTGCTGTCCATCGCTTTGGCTATCAGTTTGTGAATTTCCTTGACTGTCCATAGAAACATTCACAGTTACATTATTATTTTGACCCGCACCGTTCATTGAAACTGGAATTGCTTTTCCATCCGGAAGAGGTACAACGGCTTCGTTCATCTTACCTTCGCCAACAAGCCCTAGTGTTGGACGCTTAACAATTCCTCCGTTCGCGTATCCAGTAACTCCCCCAGGCATGATACCTCCAGAAGCTGCCCCAAAAATACTTTTTATAGTACTTCCAAAACCACCGTCCCCACTTAATATAGCTCCAATAAGCATAGGAATAGAGCTACTAAATAGGTCAGCTCCTTTCTTTAAAGTAAAAGAAGATTCTTTGTTTGTAAGAGCAGTATTCTCATTTTTGTCCGCAGTTAAAGTTTCTGTTGTAGCTACTTCTTCAAAACGCTTATAAACAGTTTCACCTACAGGTTGGGGTACTTTTACTCCCAAACCTTTATTTAAACCCATTTCCGAATAAAGAGCTTCTAAATTATCCTTATCAAAATCTCCTCTACCAAGAATAGTATCCCAGTTTTTGTTTGGAGTATCAGAAACTAGACTTGTATCTGGCCCTCCTGGAAAATTAGTTACAAAAACTCGAATTCCGTCCCGTTTCTCCTTATCTACTAGATGCTTAAGAGCTACTTCCGTACCCTCAAGACTGGTATTTATTTTTGCGGTAATCGCTGTACTTAATCCATCACCACTCACTACTCCCTGTCTGTTAAGCTGTAATTGGGCTTCCTGGCTCCTTAAAGTTTCACTACCATAAGTACTTCCTATAGGATTTTTCTTGAAATTTTCGAAACTTGCACTCTCTGATTTAAAAGCTTCTTCAATCTCTCTTCTTATTGCTTCTCCTCCAGATTCAAGAGTTTCAAAAAGTTCTCTATTTCTCTTTTGTTCTTCTGTCTCTTTCTTCCCGAATAGGCCGCCTATAATGTCTTGAGTAAGTTGACTAGATAATTCTTTTGCTGCAGCTTCGAGAGAAGTTTTAACGGTTTTTAAAACTGCATCTTTAAAAGACGTTTCGTCCCCAGTAATTAAATCATATATATTAGTATTTAATCCGTTTTCAATCCCTTGTTTAAGAGCCATACCAAGTTTATATGCTCTATCTTGTTGAGTCTCTAATAAAGCGATTTGAGCTTCTAATAAATTAATGTTTTGCTTCTGTATAGCTAACTTAAGCATTTCTTGTTCTGTAAGTTTTTCGCCATCAACAATTTTTGATCTAATAGAATTAATTAATATATCTTCTTGTGTTAATTTTTCTGCAAGTAGGTCGTTTAATTCTTTTTCAGCTTTTAGTTGAGTTAGCTGCAAGCTAGTAGCCCCTTTAGAAAGATTTAAAAAGGCTATTTCTCTACCTGTTTTTGCAAGGGAAATCTGTTGTTCTATACGAAGCTGCTCTCTTAGTATATCTAGTTGACGTAAATTTGTTTTTAAAATTTTTAAATCTTCTGAGCTCATATTTTGAAGAACTTCTAAACCTTCCTGAGTAAGTTCTACAGAAGAGCTTCTTTGTTTGTTTGCTTTAAAAAATAATTTTTCCGTTAAGCTGAATTCATCGGATAAATCTTGTAAAGGACTTGTTGGCAGCAAATTTTTAAAAGCATCCTGTATCTTGGGACCTATAGATTCTGCTGCTTGAATATAGCCCTGCACATTAGTTATTAAATTTTTTAATTCTTTGTTGGCCTTTTTATACTCTTCTATTTGTTCGGCTGTAATAATATTTCCAGTCATTAGAGCGTTATTAAGTTTACCTACAGCAGCTCTATACGTATTTACACTCTTTCCGCTTAATTGTAAGCTATTAATAGCTTCGTATCTTTGATTAATATACTCCGCTAGAACTGTTTGAGCGTCTCCTACAACATTGTTTAGTACTCTAAACTCTTTTTCGTCTTCTTTTGAAGAAAATACATAACTGAATCCGTCGCCTATTGCATTTTTTAGTTTTCTCGAATTGCCTTGTAGGTTTAAAATATAATTGTTTGTTTCTGCTAATCTTTTGTTATAATTATCGAGAAGAGTTAACTCATCGTCTAATTCTTGGGTTCTTATTAGATTCCCAAAAGCAGTAACACGAGCCAAACTAACTTCATATGTTTTATTAGCATTTTCACCTAGAATTCTTTGTGTCTCTGCGAATTTTTTAAATTCTTCGTTTGTTTTTGCAAAATTCTCTCTTAGTTTTAGAAGTTTTTCACTTATACGTTCCATTCCTAACAAAGATTTTATTGCATCTTTAAATGCAGCAGGCAAAAGATCAACAGCTATTAAAAGTAAACCGCCTACACTGGCTATTCTAGTTATTGTTTTTACAAAAAAGTTTGCAAATTTTTGTACAGCGGCAGTTACTGTTTGTAAACTTCTTACAGCTGTCTGCTGTTTCTTTGTCCACCATAATTTCCAAGCAGAAGTAGTTCTAGCAAGGCTCTCTTTAGTTTTGCCCTCTAAAACCGCTACTGCTACTCTCATATCTTTGAAGTTATCAATAAAAGCTTGTCTAGTTTCGTTAGACATAT
>Ga0075475_10000190_pt1 | contig 26363 bp, 34 predicted proteins | sample DEB08_DNA_10_FD_76342 | JGI IMG/M metagenome (GOLD analysis project Ga0075475, IMG submission 76342) | Aqueous microbial communities from the Delaware River and Bay under freshwater to marine salinity gradient to study organic matter... | ecosystem: Environmental > Aquatic > Marine > Coastal ... | reverse complement strand
TGTAGATAAAGAGTTTGTAAATAAATGTATCCCAATCATCCGGGAGAGTTTACGCATGTTAGATGTTATATTTTTCATACCATTAACTGCTGCAGCTCCTGTTCAAATTGAAAATGATGGTATGAGAGATACTGATAAAATTTTTATCGAAGAAATCGATCATATTTTTAAAGGGTTCGAACAACAATATTTTCAAGGAGCTAGTAAATCTCCTTTTTTTCCAGCTGAAGATTGCCCAGCAATAGTTGAAATTTTCGGTACAAGAGAACAACGACTTCACTTAATTAAACAATATATTGACGCTGAAGGAGATCTAATTGGTGAAACCGGATCTACCATTTTAGGTGAAGAAGCTTTGGATATGGAACAAATATTGGTTGACCAACAACGACAATTAAACAAAGAAAAGGCGCAATATAATGAATTAGTGCGCCAAATTATGTCAACTAAAAGAAAGTAATTATACTTTAGTTCCAAATATTGTATAGTTCAATACAATTTCAACAGTATTAAGATAACTTGACTTCTGGACATTAACTATACCTGTAACATTTGCAGATATTTGTAATGGTGATCCAGAATCCTTATTACCTTGCGGTAAGGTGTTACCTATAACAGATCCTTTATTTAATAGTTGAACTGATGATGTAAATGTTGGTTGAAGTGCCGGGTTGGTAGAAATATTACTTTCAAGTGTGGTTCCAATTATAGATGTTTGGATTATAATATCTGTATATCTATCTGTAAGAGTAGCCAATTGAACGGTTGCATCATATGGATATTCTCCGGAATTTGATATAACTTTAAAAATTAAATTATCAGCTGAATAAACTGTAGCTTGCCCGGTTGCTAATAATTCGCTAGTACCGGTTGAGTTTCCTTTACCAAATACTGGCAAACCTGTATCTGGATCAACTGTTATAATATTGTTTTGAGTCCCAGCATCAATTGGTTTCCAATCACGAACGTTCCCATCATAATAAATCATCGAACCAGTTTTGAACGGATTAGCTTCTGTTGGAATTGGTAGCCATGTTTGAGCACTAAGAGATTTGGTTGTTGCATATGTACTTTCCCAATTACTACTCAATGAAACGAACGTTGATGATAATCCAATTAACTCAGATATTTCATCTTTATTATCGTTTAGATATGCATTAATTGCACACAATGATTGTGTATTAGTAGCTACTTGAGCAGATAATGAGTCAATTAATGTAAAGAAATCTGTATTGTTGCGTGAAACTATAAAATTTTGGAAATCCAATTTATAGATTTGACCATCAACAACAGTAAATAGAAAGTCCCCGTTGTTAATATCTTGTATTTCATTAATAACATCCAATGTGATAAAGTTGTCGTTTCCTGTTGACATTTTAAGTATTTATTCTAAAATAGATTAATGACCAACGAAAAAATAGGTATTGGTATAGTCACATGTAATAGGAATGAGTTTTTTGATAACTTATTAAAATCACTCTTTGTTAGAGGAGGAAGAGATAAAATCGATTATATTGTAGGTGTTAATGATGGAGAACCGTTTGACTATCAAAACACCCTTCATGGATGCTTTTTTGATGATTTTATTGACAATAAAACTAATCTTGGTGTCGGTAAATCTAAAAATATTTTATTTCGAAAATTACTAGAACAACAATGTGACCATATCTTTATTATTGAAGATGATATGGTTATAAAAGATGTTACAGTATTTGAAAAGTATATTGAGGCATCAAAAACATCTGGATTGAAGCATTTATTATACGGATATCACGGACCAGCAAACAAAGTTAACAACAAACCGATGCCCTTATTTACGGTACCATATCCAAATGATATTAAGATTGCATATAATACACATTGTGTTGGTTCGTTTTGTTACTACCACAAATCGGTTTTAGAAGATGTTGGTATATTTGATGAAAATTATACAAATGCATGGGAACATGTTGATCATTCATATAATATTGTGAAAGCTGGCTATTTACCTGGATATTGGTATTGGCCGGACCTCGCTAATTCGATGGATTATATTGGCGAACAAGCCTGTTCTGAAAATAATTCAACGATACGTCCAAGAGAAGATTGGAGAACTAATATAATTAACGGAGCACACCATTTTAAAGAAAAACATAGTTACTTACCAGTTGAAGTGCCAACTGAAGGGAGACAAGTAATTTATGAAAAGATCAAAATAATAAAAGAAAAGCATGGACAAAATTAATTTAAATTCATCTGTAATAGTTTTCTACCGGAAAGACAGTGCAGACCGGGAATTAAATCTTAAAACTCTGATTGAATTTTACAACAAACATTACGATAATTACGAGTTTATAGTTGTTGAACAACCACATAAACAGCATACAATAGATTTCACCAAATACGATAAAGTTCGGCATATTGTTATAGATTCTATTCCAAATAATTGGAATAAAATGAAAGCATATAACGAAGCTGTTAAACAATCCTTTTATGATAATTTGATATTCAATGATGTCGATGTTATTTTTGGTCCAACAGCAATCGAAGAAACACTAGAAATTTTATCAAAAGATAACAAGAAAGTTATATTACCTAATGATGGCCATTTTATTTGCATTAAACAACCTGTCCGAGACGAGTTTGTTAAAAATTTGGATTACAATTACTTATGTGCTCAAATTAATATGAGTTATTACCATACCATTAACTATCATGATGAAAAGATTCATGTTGGTCATACCCAATCCCCCGGTGGTGGTTTTATTACAAAAAAACGTAACATATTTAATTGCAATGGGTTTAATCCAAATTTTATTGGATGGGGATATGAAGACAACGAGACATTAATTCGATTTAACAAAATGGGATATACGGTATGTCGATTAAGCGGATCATTTAAACCGATATTTCATATAAATCACGAGAATGCTGAACGCGAAACCAACCCGTATTATAAACAAAACAATAACATTTGTAATTTAGTTGAAAAAATGGATAACAAGTTGTTGTATTTGTATAGTACAACATGGCAAATGTAATGAAAAAGAAAGTTAATATTAGAGATCGAAATTTTAGTCATGATATATCATCATGTGCTGATACTCCAACCAAACACATTGAATGGTGTAGAGATAATGTAGAGGTAAGTAAATCTTGTTTCCTTACAGATTTATGTTTAACCGACATACATAAAGCAGTTAATGTTAAACGTAAGGTTGCTTGGATATTAGAACCTCGTAGTATTCATCCACATACATATAATTGGATTGAACAAAATAATCGGTTGTTTGACTTTGTGTTAACGTTCGATAAAAGTCTACTTGATAAAGGAGAAAACTATATATATTACCCACATGGTAGATGTTGGATAAAAAATTACCAACATACCCCAAAAACTAAACTTTGTAGTATTTTTGCAAGTGAAAAACGGATGACTGTTGGTCATAGATTGCGTCATACCGTAATTGATGCTCATCGAGATCAACTCGATTGTTTTGGTAATTATACCGGAAATCGAATTGATGATAAAATAGATGGGTTAGCTCTATATTATTATTCAATTGCAATTGAAAATGATATTATCTCAGGTTATTGGACTGAAAAGCTATTAGATTGTTTTGCAACTAAAACAATCCCTATCTATTATGGAGATAAAGAATCTGTAAGTAAGTATTTTAATCCGGATGGAATATTATTTTTCACAAACCTTCAAGAATTAGATGATATTTTATTGAACATTGATAGAAAGTCATACAATAAATGTATTAACGCTGTTGATGAAAACTTTAATTTAGTTGAAGATTATAGAGTTCCAGAAGATTGGATTTTTGAGAATTACCCATTTTTATTTGAATGAAAACAGTTTTATTAAAAGGCGGACTAGGAAATCAATTGTATCAAATTGCTGCAATATATGCATACACCCTAGGTACGAAGTGTGGTTTTTTTATTGATTATACAGCAAGATTTGGAGCTGGTCAAGGTAGCCACCCAGTAACCTATAAAGACACATTATATAGAAATTTCCTATCTGGTAAAATTACTTCAAATTATGTAATCAAACAGCAGGATAAATTTACATATAATCCAATTCCAATATATGCACAAGATGTTGTATTTGATGGGTATTTTCAATCTCCAAAATATTTTAACAAATATAAAGACCAATTGAATGATTGGTTCTCATATAAAGAAGACGAGCACATCAAGTTTACATCTAAACTAGATCAATTAAGGGACCAAACCGGTAAAAAGATTGTAGGTGTTCATATTAGAAGAGGAGATTACTTAAATTATCCCAAAATTCATCCCAAAATTAATAAAAGCTATTACGATAAAGCTAAAGAGTTATTTGAAGACCACATTTTCTTATACGCAACAGATGATTTTCAATCAGTTCGGAGTGAATTTACGTTTGATAATAATAACATATACATTAACGGTAATAGTGAAATTAATGATTTCATAACATTGAGCTATTGCGATTCAATTATTATGGGTAACAGTACATTCGCTGCATGGGCAAGTTATCTTGGTAAGAAAAAAGAAAAGATTATTGCTCCAAATCCGTGGTTTGGACCAGAAGGACCCGATTTTAAAGATTTATATGATAAAGACTGGACTATTTTAGATGCATAAAACATTAACAATAAAGCAACCAGGTGGTATTGGTGATATTTTTTACACACAAAAATAGGTCTTTGAATTCAAGAGATTGATCATATAATCATTATATGATTGTAAATATCGACAAATATGATGGTAATCTGTTGCATGGTAGATTTGCTTATAAATTCTTCAATAAAAGAGTGCTACCAATTGGTAATATTATTGCGTTTGTAGCTCCAATGGAGGTACTAGCGGATGGTATGATTGATCAAGAGGACGTTAATAAGCAAGAATTTATATGGAGTGAAAACGCAATTAACTTTCTGTGGGAGATCCCAATTTTAGACAACACATTTGGAGCAATTGCATATCAAAGATTGTTCAACACAGAAATCGCTAACATTTTAGCTAAACCATCGTATTTAAATTGTCCTGTTCATATGAAGGGGGATGATATTATGGTTGAAAAAGAGTTCGTTCAAGGTGGTGTAACTCAACAAGAGGGTAAAGCGAGTGTATCTATTACATATGTAAAGAACGGAGTAACTCTTGGGCATACAGGTATTAATGTTGTTGCTGGTTCAAAAGCACCTGCATATGCATTTAGTACAAATTTCACAGCAGATCAAATCAATGGTTTTATTGGAGAAGTAGTCAATCGGTTTTATCTACTAAACGATGATATTTTTACGAGTTCGAGCAAAATTATAGATAAATAATTATTATGGTAACTGTTTTTGATTTTCTCAACGATATTATTACCACCAAGAAAGGTAATTTATTGGATAATATTGACAATGAAAATCAATTTAATCTCTACATGATATGCAGATGGTTGAGTATGTATTCTCCGGCATATGCACAACTCATTAACGAGACTGTCAATCAATATTATACAGTATTTAACACCAAACAAGAGTGGTATGATTTCTTAGTTAAGATTATCCCGAGAGGTCATTCTCGGGGGATCAGATACATTAAGAAACAAAAAAAGCCTCCAGTCGATAATTTCAAAGGAATTGTTAAATTTTTAGCAACCAGATTTGAATTATCACAAAGAGAAATCACACAATACTTAGAATCGGGAAAAATAGATATAACAAAGTTAAAAACGGTATTGAAATAATAAATACATGGAATAAATCTTTACATGCCAACAAACGCAAGTATTGATTTATTAACACCAAAGAGAAGTTTAATTGACCTCTCAGCTCCCCCAGATGGTTCATTTGATTCTGCCATTCTGGGATATTCTTTGTCTACATTAATGGAAGATGTTATTCTCGTTAAATATGTAGATGAAAGTGAGGATGGAACTTCATTGATCCGAAATGGATTACATGTTCCATTAAATGCTGAGACCAAGGCATGGAGAATTGGTTTAGTATTACTTAAAGGAACAAAATGTGAATATGTTAACGTTGGAGACCATGTATGTTTTCCTAATAATCTCGGGGTGCCTATTAGCAATATTGATGTCGAATCACAAGGGAAGGTAAAGAAAGGCGTATTTTTAAACGAATCTCGTATTTTTGGTATAGTTAAACCGAATGAGGGTCAGTAGATCACAATTAATGGGCATTCTTAAAAATAACGTCTGTGAAGTTAAATTCGTCAGACGTGTTTTTAAACCAGGCGCTCCCGCTACTCGCCGTATGTTATGTACTAATAGTTTTACATTACTTAACAGCGAAAACGGGAGATTAACGTTAAACTACAGAGCCACTTCAAAATTACCTGTATATGACCCCACAATTAAAAACTTAATTATAACATGGGATATATTCATGCAAAACTACAGGCAAATCAATTTTGATGGATCTGTTGATTTAATAAAAACCATTCCAGCTAACGATGAATTTTGGGAATATTTTTCAAAGAATTTAGCTAACTTAACTCCACAAGAAAAGCTACAATTTCAAAATACATGATTATTAAAGTAATAGATGATGTTGAAAAACAGTTTAAAGAGTTTTTTCAAAGTACTGTGTCTTTTAATATTAACCAAAAGGTTATTAAAAAGGGAAAATTAATTAATGTAACCGTTAAGGATTTTTTCATAACCTTTATATTGGAAATAACAAAAGGTGGAGTAAAAACATTTGAAATACCATATCCTTACGATATAATTAAAATCAAAGACGGTCTTTTATTCGATTATACGTTGAATACATTAACACATGATGATGCGTATAAATTTGTGAAAGCTAAAAATTTCACTCCAAAAAAGAACTCTAAATTTTACGACGTTAAGATGACTCTAATACAATTATGAAAACATTTTTTAGCTTATTTAGCGGAGAAGTTTACACTCTCGATGAAAAATACACCAAACAATTAGATTGCGGTCAATTGGAAATTACCAATACACCAAAAACTAACTGCAAACATTGTTATGGTAAAGGATATACATTTAAAGATACCAAAACATTGCATTATGTGATGTGTAAGTGTCTCTTAAGAGATGCTAGCCCTTCCTTTATTAAAAAATCTTCCGAACATCAAGTTCAGGATGTTCGTTTACATACAAAAAAAGACGACTTTAATTCTTGAGATTATACGTTATAATTAACATATGTTAAGCACATATGTAAGCAAATTCCCGGATGGTTATCAACCATCCGATGCTCAAGTAGATATTTTAACCCGGATTGAAGAAGCTTATAACGAAGGCTATAAATTTGTTATTATTTCAGCACCAACCGGAACCGGTAAAAGTTTTATTCCGAGAACATTAGGTAATTTAAGTCAACCTCCAACAGAAGCGTTCACTAACTTAGTTCGATCATATAAAGCCTTTTATCCGGATGGAAATGGAGGATATCAATATGCGGATGATTGTCTTGCTGAACCACCATGTGGAACTATTGCATTAACTATTACCAAACAATTACAAGATCAATATAAATCCATCTTTAATGATATTGATATATTGAAAGGTAAATCAAATTATATCTGTGCAATTAGTGATGAATTTGATGTTGAATCCGCACCTTGTACTTATACCTCCAAATTAAAAACAGATTGTTGGAATAAAAATTGTTGTGTTTATTACAATACCCGTAATGACGCTCTATTAAATCAATTCTCTGTTTTGAACTATAAAATGTTTTTACATTTACCAGATCATCTTAAACGAAAGAATTTTATCATTTGTGATGAAGCATCTGAATTAGAAGATGAATTGGTTAGACAATTTAGTGCGTCTATTAATTACAAAAAAATAAGCCTTGCAGGTATTCAAACACCAAAATTAAAAACAACTGATTATTACAAACAATATAACTGGTTATCAGAACTTCTTATATCTGTAACAGATAAAGTAAATGATTTATTGGAATTAGGTAAAAATAAGACAGTTAAAATGTCTGCAGCAGATATAGCAAAATTAAAATTCTTAAGAAACCTTCAAGGTAATTTGCAAATTGTTGGAGATAAATGGTTTAATTGTGAATACATTGTAGATTATGATGCTGAGCACGTATCGTTCACACCATTAAAAGTAGATAAGCTTTCCGGGAGTATATTTTCATATGGAGATAAAGTTCTATTGATGTCGGCAACCATCACTGATCATAAAGCATATGCAAAAACGTTAGGAATTTCCAAATACAAATATATTGAGGTTGAATCGTCATTTGAATCGGAAAAATCTCCGATATATATGATGAAACAACCGGTATTGAACTACAAAAATCTGAAAGCAAATCTTCCAAAGATTGCGGATTATTGCCAACAATTATGTGATCGTCATGCAAACGAAAAAGGCATTATCCACACACATACATTAGAAATTTGTAGATATTTGCAAGACAATCTAAAAGGCCATAGATTTTTATTCAGAGAAGAAGCAGCAACTAACGAGCGAATTCTAGAAGAACATTTTGAATCTGATGAACCAACGGTCCTAGTTTCACCGTCATTAACTTTCGGAACTGATTTGCATGGAGATAATGGTAGATTTCAAATTATTTGCAAAACCCCATTTCCACCACTATCAAACAAACGGATTAAGAAGATGGCAGATATATCGCCAGAATGGTATCAACATAAGACGTTGAGTGCATTTATTCAAACATCTGGAAGATGTACGAGATCAAAAACAGATCATTCAGTAACATACGTATTGGATGGTAGGGCTCGGGTTTTGTTATTGCAAAACAAAGAAAAATTACCAAAGCATTTTATCGGTAGGCTCAGATAATTGCTCTTCTAATCGTGTAATAGCGATATTAACATCAACGCGATACCATTCATTTTTCATATCGAGTGCGAAATATTTCATGGTATCGCGTATTTTCTTTTCCGCTATGCGGGAATTCGCACATTCTAGAGTATAGACCATCTTATAGTTTCTAAATGGAGAGGCTGTTTGATATGTTTGTAATCGTTTAGTTGGATTAGTTGTTATACCTACCTTAACCCATTCCGGAAAGTTTTCACATGTTATAATATAAAGATATTCTTTCTTCATGATTAAATACTCGTAATGAGATTTAGGTCAACATACTTCGAAATTCAAGACCTTATTATTCAATTTGCAAATGCATTTGATAGTATTGTTATCGGAAGATACAATAAAAATAGGGAAGAAAAGGATAGAATTTTTGTACGATATCTATATGCTCCAAAACAACGTGTTCTGTACGATATTATTAATAAAGCTAAAACAATTACTCTCCCAGCAGTGGCAATTAGTGTTGCTAGTGTTACCCGTGATAATGAGAGAGTTTTTAACAAAATTCATGACCTAGGTGGATTTTATTACGCAAATGAAAGTTCTTCTAATACTTACAATTCACCTGTTCCAGTTAATATCACTATAAATTTTTCGATTATAACTAGATATCAATTAGATATGGATCAAATTATTTCAAATTTTATTCCATATACCAATCCGTATATTATTATTAGTTGGCCAGTCCCAGCTGATATTACTGGTTTATCTCAAAAACAAGAAATTCGAAGCGAGGTTTTATGGTCTGGTGATATAAGTTTGAATTACCCAGTAGAATTAAATGCAACTGATAAAGCTCGAGTTACAGCAGATACTACTTTTGTAATAAAAGGTTGGATCTTTCCAGCAGCAGAAAATGATATTGGAAATATCTATACAGTTACATCTAATTTTTATGCTGTTAGTGGCTTAGAAGGTACTGGAACCGTCCTAACATTAGATAATTATCCAACATTAAGATCCGAATTATCTGGTATACCTAATATTACTGATACGGTATCGGTATCTGCAACACCACAAGAAATAGAAGCTTTTGAATTATCTCAATAATATGAAATACGGTTTTAAAATTTATAAATCCAATACAGATCCAAACAAATTAATTTTTAGTGAATTTCAAAAATCATTTGTTTTTCGAACACCATTAATTAACAAGCTTCAATATGATGGGGTTAGTGGAGATACTATTGGAAGAGATTCCCTATATCAAATCTATTTAAGTGCAAGTGATATTTCTACATTTTTAACGGGGTCGTTATCAAGTGTAAATTTAAGTAGTGTAACGTATTACTCAAATATCCCATCGTTATCTGCTAAGTATCCAACATTTCAAGGGTATAATCTAGTAGATTTAGGAGGAACTGTTTATTTTTCAGCAAATAGTAGTTCAGTTCAAGTTAATTTAGGAGCGTTGTCTGGTTTAGCTGTAGGTCACTTTAAGTTTATCATAACAGGTCCTGGTGGGTATATCGTATTTCCGGATGAATCAGCAACCCCATATTATATTCAATCTAAAAATGTACCTATGACACCAACTCCCTCCGCTGGAGCATAAATTTATAAAAGAATAGTTTAAATTACTATTTCTTTTATAAATATAGATGTGGCTCAAATACCTACATTTAGAGATCTTGTTAATAGCGCAGGCGGTCCTCAATATGGATCAAACTGGGCTAAAGCAAATGTTCACGGCATACCAGCTGTAACTCCATCAACATCATTTGTTTATACACCATCACCAACAACGACAATAACACCATCGCCGACTAAAACCGGTACATCAGCAGTAACACCAACGATAACAGGAACGATCACACAAACAAATACTAGGACTGTAACAAGATCAAACACACCACCATTAACCCCGACATATACCAAGACTTATACTCAAACACCAACAAGTACCCGGACTCAAACACCAACTATAACAGAAACGAGGACCCAAACACCTACAAGAACACAAACAAAAACACAAACACCAACAAGAACACCAACTATAACAATTAGTCTTACACACAGTTCGACAGCCACTCAAACGAGAACAAAAACATCTACAATTACATGTACTTTAACCGAAACACCAACAAGAACACAAACCAAAACCCAAACACCGACGAAGAGTGATGGAGTAACACCAACACCGACATATACCTATACTAGAACACCAACACAGACACAATCTAAATCACCGACATCGCAATCATCACCATCTTGTTGTGTTACACCGACAAGATCTCAAACACCATCACCGTACCCAACACCAACTAGAAGTAGAACACCGTCAGTATCTTTAACTCCATCAATTACTACTAGCGAGACTACATGCGGATACATAGATTGTTATACACCGTTTGTAAATAACACAAATACAACGTTTAATTGTTTTGGATTAAATTCGGTTAGTTCTATTACCGCAGCAAATTCATTTACATATAATTATATCAATTGTAGTGGTGGTAATATCAATACATCTTCATGGGTGTATCCAAATAGAAATATTGTTAATGTGTCAGGTGTATCATACGCAGCATGTTATACGTGTTTAACTGCAGAGTCATTTTCACCTGTAACATGTTGTGGAAACAGTTCAACCTTCTACCAAAACGGAGCATGTACTTTAAATGTTGAGTTTTCAAATTACATTATGATTACCGATCGACATTTTCTGGTAGCTGCTCATAATACACCGCATAATACAGTACTCGGGGATTCTCAATATGGTGGTTTAATTACAGGGTATGATATCAATTTTATTAAACCAGACGGTAATCGTGTAAAAGCTACGATTGATTGTTTTGCAACAAATAGTGCCGGTTTACAAGGATGTTATTTTAATCAGACTTCTGTATTAAATGGGTATTATACTGATGTTGCTATTGGTAAATTAGCTGCTCCTATTACTGACCCGGATATTAAAATATATAAATTTGCAGAACTGAAAAACTTTTCTGGAGGTGAATCCATACCTGCATTTTCATTTCCTATTATTGTAGGTGGCGGTAGATCTTTTGGAACAACAACATGCTTAGACAATGCATTTGCTGTAGGATTAAATAACCAAATATTACCATGGTCTTGTGGTTCAACATCTGGGGGTAACCGAATTACCTTAAATACTACAACTAATTTAAGTACAGCTTGTACGTTATTACCAGATCGTACATTATGGTTTCCATCCGGGTTATCTTCAGGAGATAGTGGTAACCCGTGGTTTTTAGTTTATAACAGCGACATATTACTTCTATCTATGACACATACTATAGTTACAGGACCAAATTACGCTCAAACAGCCTTTTTAAATGAGGTGCAGTCAGTAATTAACAGTCAATTAGGTGGTGATGGTACTATTAATAGAGTTAATATTTGGAAACAATTAGCATAATTACATTATATGGGACAAGGAAATAAAAACACTTTCGGCAGATCAATGATGAAGTTTGTTCAAAGCAGGCTTCCATATCAATCATATCAAACAGTCGAAACATTATCTGATGTAAACCCAAAATACAAATTATTTCAAGGTGAAGGCAGTCGCCGTGAAGATGCATTACAACGACAGTCAATATCATCATCTACACAAGTTAACAACTCATCTGTTGGTGATATCGCAATGGATAAAGGGTTTCAAGAATACATGTATGCTAATATCCAACAGGATAAAGCAGCTAGAATTCGAGATTACCGGGTTATGGCAGCATTTGCTGAGGTTGGTGATGCATTAGATGAAATTTGTGATGAAATTATCAATAAAGATATCAATGGAGATATTTTGAAATTGAATTTCATTCAAAGAGAATTTAAAACTGATCACCAGGAATGTTTACAAAAAGAATTTCAAACATTCGTTAATTACTTTGATTTTGAACATAAAGGGTGGGAATATTTTAGACAATTATTAGTTGAAGGAGAAGTATATTGGGAACATATTATTCATAAAGAGTACCCACATGAAGGTATTTTAGGTGTTGTTCAAATACCAACAGAATTAATTGACCCGATATTTGGTAATATTCAAAACAGTATTATCCAAGGATTCCTATTAAGAAAGCCAGTTTTCAACGAAGAAAATCCAACTAAAATTGAAGATATGCAACTTATCCCGATGGATAAGAATCAAGTTACATATATCAATTCTGGTATCTGGAATGATAATAAAACAATTCGATTACCATACCTTGAAAATGCTAGAAGAGCTTATCGACAATTATCATTAATTGAAGATGCAATAGTTATTTATAGGTTAGTTCGTGCTCCAGAAAAGCTCGTATTTAATGTTGACGTAGGTAATATGTCTCCACCGAAAGCTGAAGGTTATTTACGATCTCTTCAGCAAAAATATTGGAGTCGGCATACATACGATCAAGATCAAAACGGAACAGTCCAGAAATTTTCCCCCCAGTCTATGTTGGATTCGTTTTGGTTTGCTAAACGTGCTGGGAGTGAAGGTACATCTGTTACTACATTAGCGGGAGGACAAAATTTAGGTGAATTAGAAGATTTGATGTATTTCATGAAGAAATTATACAAATCTCTTAAAGTACCTGTAACTAGACTTAATCCAGAACAGTCGTTTCAAGATGGTGTTGATATTTTAAGGGAAGAGCTGAAATTTGCTAGATTTATTATTCGTTTGCAAATGCAGTTTGCTGCAGGTTTAAAAAATGGGTTCATTACACACTTAAAATTAAAGAAACTATGGGATAAATATAAGCTCAAAGAAACTCAATTAGATGTCGCATTTAATGTACCGTCTAACTTCTTTGAAATGAGAGAACAACAAAAACTCGAATTACGAGTTAATAATTGGACCTCTTTAACTAGTAGTGAATTTGTTTCAAATACATGGGCTCAAAAGAAATATCTCAATTGGACTGATATTGAAATCAAAGCAAATCGGGAAATGTTGAGAAGAGATAAAGAACTTCAATGGGAATTAATGCAAATTGAATCCTCTGGACCAAATTGGAGAGATGTTATGGTTGCAGGTGGAGAACAAGGTGAAGGGCTTGAACCAGGTATGGGGGCTATGGGAGGTGCAGCGCCAATGGGTGGCGGTCTTCCACCAGATTTTGGACCACCTCCAGGAGAAGGCGGACCCGATGTTACTGGTGCTGAAGAACCAGTACCTCCAACTCAAGAAGAACCACCACCAGCTGTATAAATATAGATGCAATGGCTATAAAAACAGTATCTGAATTAAAAGCGTATTTTGAAACAGGGGATGTCCCAACCGAAAGCGAATTTGGGGATTTAATCGATTCAACATTTAATGCAACCTCTGGTTTGAATGGAACTAATGGATTCGCCAATTTAAGTGTTATTTCGTTAAGTACATCCGAAATTTATTCAGATGGTTTGCAAGGTGTATCTGAAAGCTTAACTGTTAATACACCAGGTGGTACTGCTACTATTACTATCACTAATGGTATTATCACTAATGTTAGTTGATATATATGTATTGGTAATGTAAATAGTTAAATGCTAAAATGGATTACTAACTTAATTAGACCAAAAAGTAAATTAAGTTTTTTAGAAAAACATGGTTGGTCAATTGAAGAAGCATATTATTCAGAAAATTCTAAGGTCGATGTACCTGAAGTAATAGTTAACCCTAACCCAATAGAGTTGATTGCACCTCCAATCAATGAACATGGTTATAGACTGTCCCCGTATAGTGTTGAATATATTCCTGACCCTATTAGCGATCACCCGTTTATATCCATACCAGTAAACTTTTGTGAAGCTCTTGAAACAACTTATATAAACCCGGTTTTACCTAATCATAATGAAATGATTACACTCATCAAACAAGCAGAACCTCCGGAGAGTATTCCAATATTAACAAGTGATGTAGATTTTGATGAAGTTGTAATGAACGGGTATGGTGTACATCTTAAGATTGACGAAGAAATAGTTGAAGGATTTATCGACATGGGACAAGATTTACAGATAACTGGAGGAGAAAGAGCCCAAATATATCATGAAGGTAAATATCACGGAAAAGTCGGTATAATTTTGTATCCTACAGGAAATGAAAGATCTGGTCGGAATGATGAAGTGTTGATACAATCGATTTTATAATATGAGTAATGCGGATATTAAATTTTACATGCTACGTAAAACACCCTCTGCAGAATTTATATACGCTGTTACTAAACAAACAAAAAAATGCGTATTTGGTGTGATTATATACAGTTCAATTGAAGAATGTATTAATCAAAAATTTCGAATAAAAAAAGATAATATAAGTGCATGTATTAATGAGTATGATTTTACATGTTCTCTAGAGGTTTAAGACTAAATATTGAATATGCAAGTAAATGCATCTAAAATTAAATTTCGTAGAGGTGTAAATTTAGATCGTAAACAGGTAATACTTAATTCAGGCGAACCCGGGTTTACTACAGATACTAAACGGTTATACGTTGGCGATGGAACAACACTAGGTGGTATTTCTGCTGGTGCTAAGAATTTTCTTGTAAATTCTGCAACATCTACTAATGCAGAAGTAGGTGATTTTGTATTTGAAAATAATATCTTTTATTGTTTATCTGGATCCGATTACTCAAACCCCGAACATTGGTTAGCTTTAAGTCCACGGGTTGATAATTCTACAATTAAATACAATTCTGATAATAAACTCTATGTCGACCCATCTGCTGTTACTATTTCATCAGTCGGTGATGGTTTGGTAATTGGTGGTTCTGGTCCTGAAATCGATTTAGCTGGTGATGCTCAAACATTAGCATTCTTGGGATTTAATGCCGGTGCATTAGAAGTCGGGAAGTTGACAGATATTTCTCATGGTGGTCTCGGATATATCGATACATCCACCGCAACTCAACACCATGCCAATGCAACTACTTCAACCCCCGGGTTTATGTCTAGTGCAGATAAAGTTAAATTAGGTACTGCTCCAACATATCCCATTGCATCTGATGCAGATGCAAATCTATTGATGACCGGTGTTAATCGCTCAACAGCAACTAAAATTGATGCATCGAGATTAACCGGAGCAATTACAGCTTCATCAGCTCAATATTCAAATGAAGTGAGGCGATATTTAGGTGAAGTAGGATCAACCGTTCAAGTTTTATCCGGACACGAACTAACAACGCCATCATTTTTCTTAAATCGTGAAGATTTTCCAGGAACAATTATTAACTCTGCTGTACCAACTAGTTATATTACCAATCAAGGATCATTTAGCAATATTAGTTTGAGTGGTGTTGGCACTAATATGAGTACAGCAAATTATCAAGATAAAAGTATGTTAGTTCCATCTGGAGATGGAACGATGTATTCAATCTTTATACAAACACCTGGAGATGATACAGCATTAGATGCGTATATTGCAGCTCATCCTGAATTAACTGTTGTTGCTTGTGATTATGATGCAACTCAAGCAACTTTAATTTCAAATATTGTTGCAGCTGTTAATTCAATTGAAAATACAAAAGGTGAGCGTGTATTTGAAGCATGGAACGATACAACTAATATTGGTGATATATACATCCATAATTTAGTTAGAGGATATACAACCACTTTTAATGAAACCTTTTCAGAGGGCGGTGGTTCCGCTATTGGAGATGCCGCAGTCACATATGGTAATTCTCATAATTATGAATCTAAATCTGGTTCTGGGTACTCAGCTGGTGATGAAGGTTCCGGAACCATATCAGCAGCAATGTTTGGTTGGTTGATATTAAATACAACAACCCAAACATTTACGGTAAATGGAGTTGCTGCAGTGCATACAGTTGCTAATTTTCCAACACCATCTGCTGCATTGGATGGTAAGTATCTCTTATTGTATGACACTAATGGTAATAGGTTTTGTGTTTGGTATGACTATACCGGAGGAACTGCAGCTCCAACGATCTCCGAAGTATATCAACATTATGGTTATCAAACCATTTTCATTGAAGTAGATATATCTGGTGATGCAACTGCAGATGATTTAGCAGCGTCAACTGTTACTGCTCTTCAAGGTAATGCTTATTTTTCAACAGTTTATACAGTTTCATATTCATCACCAACAATGACATTTACTTCAGTTAATCCAGGATATACAGATGGAGTTGTTAATAGAAGAACGGTAGGATTAGGTAGCACTCTAACAGTAACTCCTAATAGTACACCTGGTACACCAAATGTATCTGCTTTACAAGGATCATTTTACAATGCATTTAAGGTCGCATCACCATCTACAATACCACAAACAAGTTTAGTAATACCAGGTAAGACACAACAAACATTGGTAGATGATAATTCAACGACAGTAAATGTTGCAACACTTTTAAAATTTAGATAATATGACAGTCAATATAACAGACAGTACAATTATACGAGCTCTAATACGTAAAGGTACAAATTCGGAAAGAGAAACGGTGACTCTAGCAGATGGTGAATTAGGGTACACAACCGATACTAGAAGACTATTTATTGGTGATGGATCAACTGTTGGTGGACTTAACACCGGTATTAAATTCTTTGGCGAAACAACTGATTTTAGCACAATCGGAGCTCAATCACCACAACCAGGTGATTTCTTTAAATCTGGAACCGGTCTATATGCACGAAATGTTGACGGTTCTGGTAACGTTAACGATTCAACTGGTTATACTCAAATAGGTCTTGCTGCAACTGTTGGATCTGGATTGGAGCTTTCTTCTGGTCAATTAAATGTTCTCCCAGATAATACAACAATTCAACTTACATCTGGTAAGGTTGCTGTTAAAACAATTGAATTGAATAATATTACTACAATACCATCGAACGTGATTGTAGGTAATAATACAGCAAATGATGCAACCCCGTTATCGATAGCTATAGGTAATAATAGTTTATTAGGTCGTTCTGGATCAGATAATATCAGTTCTATTACCTTTCAAGATGCAGTAACATTAGGATTACAGCAATTTACAGTTAGTTCTCCATATGCAAATAATTCTAATCAATCCGGAGCAGGATTAGTTAATACCGGATATGATGGTCGTATTACTTGGGGTGGTTTGCCTCATTTAAAAATATTCAGTTCAATTGGAGCTGGGTCGTTCACATTACCGGATAATTGTTATGTTGTAAAAGTAACAGTTCAAGGTGGAGGTTCTGCTGGTAATGGATCATATACAGGAAATGCTGGTGGAACATTAATCTTTTACATGAAGGTATCTAGCGATCCGCTAAAGAGAGATGTTACGGTATCAGTAGGAGCTGGTGGAACAACTGCAGGAGCTACAGGAGGTAACACATCGGTTACATTATATGATTCTAGCGGTGTTGCTCAAACATTTACTGCAGTTGGAGGTGAAACAGCTGTGATGCCAACATCCTATACACCAACTGCAAATACTATTCCTAGTAGCATTGCTTTAGGGGATGTTATCGATATTACTACAGGTGTAGCTCGTAATAATAATTCCAAAGATCGCCAATCCCGAATTTCATCATATTTTGGTAATAATGGATATGGTTCGGGTGGAATGGATTCAGTAAGTGCAGGAGATTTTACTGGAAAAGACGGGGTTGTTATATTAGAATATTATAAAGCGATATGAACGAAATACTAAACGAAGTTGAAGAGGTCAAATTGGATAAATGTGTAACATGTGATGCTGAAACACCATACACAGAGAACACACATATTGATTACAGACATTTTTACATAGAAGGGTGTGGTCAGCTATGTCAAAACTGTTATGAAAAATTATATCCACCAACCAACAAAAATGAAATCCTATTAGGATAAATATTAATGATGGATATTGACAACCAATTAATTGTAGAGCGATATTACGGAACTACACACAACAGTCCGTATGAAAAAACTATGGGTATCTCCAAGCACACTAAATTTGTGGAGCCTCAAAATTTTGAATCTAAATTAATGACAATTTACAGTGAATCTGGAACATCAAACGTTGCAAGTATATACAAATTATTACATGAAAATTTCAAAAACGTTAACATGCAATTGAGTCATAGTGAAGGATACAAACATTTATATTGCGCTGTTGTTGGGGATTACGAAATTGAGGGTTGTCAAGTTCATTTTTTACATCCGAAGCCAAAGGTAACATTATATGAAAATACCTCTCTTGACAAATGGTCGAGTTTAACTATTTTCAAGAGAGGTACTAGTACGGCATTATTTAGACTCTAGAAATAGGTAACGGTCTACCTTTAAATCTAGGTTTATTTTCGGTTTTAGTTTCCCCTTCACTAACTTCAATAGGAGTAGCATCTATAACTGTTTCTTTATCTGTTTTTGCAAAAAACTGTGGAGCAACTTTTTCAACAGTTCTACCAGCAACATATCCACCTAGACCGATAGTCATTAGATTAAACAATTTATCTGGTAATTCCAAAATAGGTAATAAGTCAGATGGACCAAACAATGCAATGAAATTATTCAATATCGGAGCAAGTAAATAATTATTTGCAATGATAAGGATAATTACCCACATTAAAGCTGGTCTCCAATTACGTTGCATAGGCGAGCCTGTAACTTCAGCAACAATAATTTCTTTTTGAGCATTCAATGTATTTGTTTGATGCTCAATAATTTTCTTTTCAAGATCTGCTTGGATCTGTTTTAATTCTGCTTCTGCTAACATTCTATCCTCTTTTTTAGTTATCAATTTCGTGATAATATCAGAGACAGGAGAAATAGCACCTTGTATAATCTGGCTAATACCAATCATATAATTATTTAATTGATTTTTTTTGAGAATTTATTAAAATCATATATATGAAAAACACTTATAAAGTTGTAGTGTCGGTTAAAGAGACCAATTCATTTACCGGATCGGATAATGTAATTGATATTGATGCTTATACACCGATGGATGCACACAAAAAAGTTCAAGATGAGATCGATTGGAGATTACAAGAGATTAGTGAAATCTATATCGTTCCAGAATCCACTGAAGATAAATTGGTATATACATTACAAGATGGTTTCATGGAAGATTAAATATTATAATGACACAAAAAACCAGTAATTTTTTTGAGTCGAATCAAGATTTAAATATTTTAACTTCGGGTAGTAAGTATTTAAGGCTAGGTTATTTCGATATTGCTGTAACTAGGAATCAAAATCTATTCATCAAACTTCCAAGTAGAGACTATGAAACCAATGAAAGTCGACAACACGATGTTGATTATGTAATTGGATATTTAGCTGATGAAGGGTTTCTACCCAAAACTCAAGAGAGGAAAAAGGTAAAAGTGTGGGTGTATAATTAAATATACATATGTACACAATGCCAGATATACCGTCGAATACGGTTTACGTAAATATCAACAAATGTTACTCTATAAAATGGGAGATTTCCGGTAGTTATACAAAACCGTTAAGTTCTGTTAAATGTAGTGAAGTTATCTTATTGAACAATACGGGAGCTGATATCTATTTTAAAGCCGGCGACGGTGCTCTTGGTAATCCAGCAGATATCACAGAATTCTTAATTCCAAATGGACAAGAATTTACTGTTCAAGGATTAACAAATAGCGAACAACTTAGTTGTGTTGGTTTATCTGGAACATTATATGGTCGTGCACAGTATTATTCGTCTACACCTCAAGTTAGACAATAAATACTTAAATGTATGACGATGTTATAAATTTTGCGCAATCGATTTGCGAAGAATTTTGCGAAACAACGTTAATAGACCCTTATAATGGGTCTATTTTAATGTATATACCTAAAAGGTATTATGCTGCTATTTCTACACGATTAGTTAAACTGTCCTTCCTTGAAGTGTTTAAATTTAAAAAAGATAAGCAGATCGTCTGTTTGTTCCAATTTTTACCTGATTCTTATGTGTGTGATGAAGATGGTGAATATGATGAAGATGATGTTGATTTTTAGCGATTAATCACTAAAATTGACTTTAATGATAACATTCGACGAAAAAGAACACAAATATACCAATCCGGATGGTGTCGAGTATATTAGTGCTACAACGTTAATTGGAAAATATAAACCGAAATTTGATGTTGAAAAAATGTCAGCTTTGGTTGCTAAAAAAGAAGGGGTTCCTCAAGATTTTGTTAAAGATGTTTGGCAACAAACTACTGATATAGCTTGTAAACGTGGAACTGAAATCCATAAATTTATGGAAACTTGGCTTCTTGGTGTAGAAATTGAACCAAATGAATATGTTACATCAATTCAAGAAATTTGGCAACCCGATTTAAAACAAATTTACCCGGAAAGATTGTTATGGTTAGACGATTTTAAGCTAGCAGGGACTACTGATGTTTTGGAAGAACATGTAAAATATTTCAATCTCTACGATTTCAAAACAAATAAGAAGTTCAGTTTTAACACAACTAGTAAATATCATGAATATATGTTAGCTCCATTAGATCATTTACCGGTCTGTGAATATACAACATACGCATTGCAATTAAGTTTGTATGCATATATGTATAGTAAGATGAGCAAGAAACCGGTTGGTGAGCTTGCATGTTTTTATTACAATAAAGAAAAATGGGTAAAGTATAACACACCATATATGAAGTATGAGGTTTTAATGATGTTAAGCGATTGGAAAAAGAAACAATCGATGTAAATATGGGTATGAGTGATCAAGCTAAACAATTTCTCGAGAAATTAAAAGAAGTCAATAAAAAGACTAGTATTTCTATCTATTTACCGTCGCTTAATAAATCTGTTAAGTTTTTACCGTTTACCCTGAAACAACAAAAACAAATCCTTGCTAAATTACCACAAGATACTAGTGGCCTTATTACCTTTAATAATATTTTTAACGATATCATTTCAGAGAATGCAGTAGAACCATTAGATCTTAATGCTATCAATGGTTTCGATCGTTTGAATATCGTTTTATCATATCGTAGCAATACTATTGGAGAGAAAGTATCCGTTGATGATAAACTAGTAAATATCAACAAAGTGATTGAAAACATATCAAAGTTCGATTTCACTGACAAATTTGAGGTAACTGTTATTAAAAACCAAGATGTATCTGCAGAGGTTAAACTACCATCATTATCATATGATGGGAAAATTAACAACGAAATTACCAAAAAAATCAATAAATCTTCCACACAACAACAAATATTGAGTGAATTGTTTACTTCTGAAGTGTTAAAATATATTAAATCCATCACTATTGACGATCAACAAATTGAGTTATATGATCTTGCATATGACGATAAACTTAATATCATTGAACAACTTCCCGGATCGTTCATAAAACTCATCCTTAAATATCTTGAAGATGTCAAAACCATCGAAAACACGTTAACAACTGTTAAAGGAGTTAAGGTTGAATTGAGTAGCGAGTTATTCTCCTAACTTTCATATAAATAATATAGATGGATTCGTCTATATTTGCAGCACAATTTTCTGAATTGTTTAAGGACTTTGTTGATCAACAACAAAAGTTCCAACAACGCGTTGAAAAAACATTCATTAGTATCGAGAAAACATTATCTAAGTCAATACCATCCGTAACTCAAAAATATGAAAACGAGAACCAAAAAAGGTATCTCCATGGTCGTCCAACTAATGTTCAAAAAACTCCTAGAAAAGTTAAAGAAGATTCAATTAGAGTTGTTATAGATGATATTTCTAAAAAAGCTGCAGATAAATTAGATGGAGATGATACAACCACAATTAAAACCATAAATAACCAATCTTCCGGTGGGTTATTAGAAAAGGTTCTTGGTGGACTTTTATTAGGTGTTACAGCAGTTGCTGGTGGGTTTGCAGCTCGTCAACTTGGAATTGATACTTCTGCATTATCTACAGTATTCGGGGTTGCTGGTAAATTTAGTAAATTACTTCGGAAATTACCTTTAGTTGGGTTGTTAATTAGTACTGGAGAAGCATTGAGTAAATTCAAAGAAGGTGGACCAAAGAATATTATATCCGGTATGATGGATATAGTAGCTGGTATATCTTATATGTTTCCAGGAATAGGTACAGCCATAGGTTTAGGGGTTGATGTGTTAAATTACTTTTTTGAGAAAACAATTGACGAAGCGGAAACCGAAGGTAAGAAGGTTGAAACATTTGGAGATATATATAGGATCATAAAAGATGCTATATTAAATTCACCGGTTGGGAAATGGTTTACACAATTAGGCGAAAAATGGTTAGCTGTTTTCAAAAACCCGGGAGTTGATACATTATATGATTATTTTGAACATATAGGTTTAGTTTGGTTAGGAGATATGTTCAATAAATTCGATCAAGGTGTTGGTAATTTACTTGGATTAACAAATGAAGCCGGTGAAATGACATCTTTAACTGATTGGATGAGTTCTTGGGTTGCGGATAATATAGTTACTCCAATAATTAATTTCTTTGATTATGTTGGAGAACAAATAGCAGCAGCAATTAGATTTGTTAAGAATTTCGGGGAAGAAATGATTAACGAAGTCAAACAAACGATTGAAGACAATTCACCATCAGCTATAGCGGAAGAGTTTTACGGTGTAAGAGCATCTGACGAAATACTTGAAGGAGATGCCCTTGTAAGCTCGGGTGAAAATTATCGAAAATTATTTGGTAGATTAAAGGAACAATATGAATATACCGTGGATCAAATAAACGAATTGACCAAGGATGTACCAGATGAAATGCCTCAAGTTAAAGCTCGTATTTTAGGAGCTGAAATCCGAAAATTACAAAAACACAAGCAAAACAATTTAGAAGAACAGGAGCCAGGTAAACCACCTGAAACAATTATTAGTGAAGAAGAACTTCAAGAATGGTTAAAAAATAATCCAAATACAGATAATCCAGATATTAAAGAAATGAACGATTTCTCAATATTTGATAATAAACTCAATGGTATTGTAATGGGTGATAAATATCAACCATTCAATAAAGACGATAGCATTATTGGATTTAAAGACGGTGAAGCTTTGGTAAAGGGTTTAGAATCATTAATTTCCATTGGAAAAGAACAAATTCAATTATTGCAAACATATTTAGAAGAAAATAAACAATCAATTATTGCGGCACCATCAACAAATACAACAAATAATATGACATTTACAGTAGAAAGTGGTGTAAGTGCATTTAGGAAAGCTTTAAGTTAATATGTTAAAAGAAACGTTTAATAAACCATATGATGTTAGTCACGGTATAATGCATTCACCACCACGTTCGTATGAATATGAATTTGAATCAGATAACGGTATTGCATATGTGTCGCAGTTCGGGCAGAGCGACAAAGATAGATATCATGAAAGATATCACTTTGAATTTCTAGCATTGTATGACCCTGAAGGCAATTCAATTGATGAACCTATGGGAATAATCAATTCTGGGAATGCATTTCAGGTATTTGCAACCATTTTGAAAATTTTTAAAATCTTTTTTAAAGAACAACCAAAAGTTAAAGAGGTTAGGTTTAGTGCCGAATCACCATCTAGACAAAAATTATATGAAAAAATGATTAAGGTATTATCTAAAACATATGGATTTGATTATGATATAGACAAATCTAAAGCATGGAAACGATACTTTCGTATCACAAAACCAAAAAGTTTTGAACAATTTTACAACGAACAAGAAGAGCAATCATCTCCAAAAAAGTTTAATCAAATGATGAAATGGATTAATGACAATCTTCATTATTACGAAACACGTGGGAGATCATCAGTTTTAGCTGGAGGTAAAATAAAAAGCATATCAAGACAACCTAATGCTTACACTAAAATGATTAAATCCGGAGCATTTAATCAACAAGGAACAGATGAAGGGATGTTAATTAATATTGGTCCTTATACAATATATGCTGTTGAGGCAGAAGTTATATCTGGTACTGGAGCAGATTTTAACGAAAAAACGGTTATGATGCAAATTGATAAAGATAAAACACCGTGGAAAACCTTTTTAATGAGTGCAACAAAATTATCAGCAATTAAGAGTCTTCTAGGTATATGATTGTTTGTCTTAAATACTATCGATGCCAGATAACGGAACACAATTATCTTATACGTTTTTAGGGGTTGATGAAAATCCAGTAAATGGAGCATATACTCCTCTCATTGTCCCTGGATCATCGGTTGGTACTATCCAAGAAACCAATGTAGCTCAACCGACATCAACCGTCGATGTTAATGGTAACAACAAAGAACAACAACGTAATAGTACTGTAACCCCGTTTAGTAAAATTCGAAATTATCAGTTTGAAAAGATTAAAGCTGGTAATTTAGATTCCATTAGGCAAGAGTATGTTAATGTAGTTAAAGATTATATTTGGACAATATCTCCGAAATCAAGTAGAAACGGTGAATCTGATTTAAACAAATATAAGGATAACAACTATAGAAACGTTAATGATGAAGTACCATATATTATCTTGAAAGAGAAATATTTCCTGGTTAACAATCTTATTGCGCAAGCATTATATACGTTATCAGCTACATTAGAAGACAGTGGTGTTACAGGAGCAACAACAACAGGAGCTAGTAATATTGCTGGAGCTACAACCGAAATAGGTAAATCACTTTTAGGTAAAATTGTAAATTTAGCAGAATTCAGTGGTGTTAGAGATTTTATTACAACTGAATCGTCTGAACAGATTAATCAAACAGGGGTTGCTGGTATTGTTGATACGGTTTTTCAAAGTATTTCCAACACTGTAAAAGAAACAGCTGATATAAAACAAATATTTGAAAAATACAACAACCCAGATCTTGAAAAGGTATTATTTCCATATCAAAAACTCTATATTGTTGGTCCAACCGGATTTACATATAAATTACCGTTTTTATCCAACACCGTTTTAAATACAATCAATAGTTTTAGTGGAGCAAATAATGAAAATGTATCTGGTCAATTAACTGGTATAGTTGATAAATTACCGAGTGTAGCAGAAACAATATTAGGAACATTTAAAGTTTTAGCTCAAGCTGGTTCAGCACGTATTGAACGAACGAAGTATTATCAATATCCGACAGAAGGTCAACCAATTGAGGTGACCTTACCATTATATAACACCAGACCAGCTACGTATGGTGATATTTGCAATAATTTTAAACTTGTATTATTGTTATTATACCAGAATTTACCATTAAGGCAAGACAAAGTTATTATTGAACCACCTGTATTATATGATGTAACAATACCAGGAAATAGGCGTGAGCCATATTGTTATGTATCATCATTAGTAATAAACCATAGAGGTAGTACACGGATGATGGAAATTAACTTAGCGGGTGTAAGTAATTCCGGGGGAGGTAATGATGTTAAATTACCAGATACAATTAAAACGATTATACCTGACATGTATGAGATTAAATTAACGTTACAACCAATGGTTGCAAGTTCAAAAAACTTATTATTCACAACAATTCAAGAGGATGTAGTACGAGCAGATTTTGCAACTGGAGAATTTCTAAACTCACAACTAGGTGGGATACCTAATAGTGCAAATATAACAGATTTGGGAGTAGTAGGATAATGGAAGGAACATATCAAACAAATATTAATGGTTTACCAAAATTGGGAGACAATCGATATGAAAATATTTTCAAATTATAT
>Ga0075475_10000185_pt1 | contig 26607 bp, 46 predicted proteins | sample DEB08_DNA_10_FD_76342 | JGI IMG/M metagenome (GOLD analysis project Ga0075475, IMG submission 76342) | Aqueous microbial communities from the Delaware River and Bay under freshwater to marine salinity gradient to study organic matter... | ecosystem: Environmental > Aquatic > Marine > Coastal ... | reverse complement strand
CAAGCAATGTAGATGGCAGTGGTGATGGAATTGTGGGATAAGATGCCGTTCGTGTAGTATCTCTGGTCTGGAGAATCAACACCGAGGTCAAACATTCGTTGTTTCATTCCCAATCTCGTTACCTTGGTTATAGGAACTATGTTGAATTCACCCAGCAAGTGGTCACCTTTCTCCAGGTCTTTAACATGTTTTTCTATAAGTCCAGGCAGGAACACTCTATGATCGCCTGCGCACCTCAATACCACCTCATCACCAGACCACAATTCGTAAATATCAAGTCTTTCGGAATGGTACGAAGAGATAACCTTCTTTTTGCCAGAATCGGTATTTGTCTCTATACCGCTTTCCGGTGGGTTTAGATTGGAAACCTCTTTATCCAGCAGGTCTAGAATTGAGAGGAATATGTTTAACAGGAGTTTTATCATGGAATTGTCTTTGGATTTGAATGTGCTATCCAATTTATTTAAGGAAGGGGTGCCCATCGGAAGGTCTCTCCTATATGGCTGCACTCAAGAACTCACCCGTCTAACAGCATTTCTTCCAGAAGATACACACATCTACCAAAGGTTATGGCATGTTGCGAATTATAGTTTCACTCCAAAACAATGTGATCACTGCGAGAATCCTGCTAAGTGGGATAAGAAGAGGAAAAGGTATGGCACATGTGGTTCAAGCGCATGCAAAAAAACCAAATCCAGGGAGACTTCCAGAAAGAAGTATGGAACAGACCATCCTTCCCAGGCCAAGGAAGTGCAGGAGAAGAAAGCTGAAACCAACAAGGTACGTTACGGTTCAGACAACCCAATGAAGTCAAGGGAAGTGCAGGAGAAAGCCAGGGAGACCATTAGAGAGCGTTATGGGGCGAATAACCGCCTCAGTATGGAATTGGAATCTTCCAGCATTCCGTACCATTACTTACTTAAAAAGGATGGTTATTAACAAAGGGTGAATAGAAGAAAACACACCAAGAAAATCTCCTTAGAGTGTACTCAGATAAAGCAAGCATGACTGAGCATCAAATCATGAATTCATTGGGTAATGTGAGGATTTTTGGAGTGGCTCAGGATAAATATGGAAAATCGTTAATAAGTGAACATACTCCCTTTATTTGAAGACTTCCAAAAACCCTCATCAAAAGAAGGTTTTTGGGAATGGTTTAATGGTAGCAAAGTGATTGACGATAACGGTCAACCTCTAACTTTATATCATGGAACCAATGCTATCATAGATACATTCGATCACAGAAAGAAAGGGTCTAGTACAGACCCTGGCATGAGAGGAAGGGGTTTCTATTTTAGCACAAACATCAGAAGTGCAAAGAGCTATGGGTCTAACATATATGAAGTCCATTTGAGGATATTGAATCCATTCCATCCTTTAAGCTTTGATTCTCTAGAATCCGTAGCTTCTTTTTTAGAAGTTGATGTCTCCATATTGAAAGAAAGAGGCAGGGGTACTGCGCACCACTCAGTCAGTGTTTACACGCCATTTGCTGGTGTTTTTAGTGGTGCTGTCAGAGAGAAAGGTTTCGATGGCATAATACACGGGCAGGAATATGTTGTTTTTAAATCAGATCAAATATTTATAAAATGAGTAAAGGCCGCAATGATGTAGCTATGGTATCTTGCGGGTGGAGTTTATGGCCGTCTTGACATGGAATTGGAATCTTCTAGCATTCCGTACCATTACCTCCTTAAAGAGGAGCGTTACAGGCGAAGGGTAAATAGGCGGAAGTTCACCAAGAAGAAACTTCTCTCCAAAAACCCTGGTTTGTATGCACATCATCTCACAGAAGCAGAAATCATGAATCACCTGGGTAACGTGCGAATTTTCGGAGTTTCTCAGGATAAATATAGAAAATCGCTAAACTAGACTCATGAAAAGAAGAATACCTTTGTTTGAGGAGTTTGATGGGGTCCGAGAAAACGTTCCTTCTTGGAGAACTCTCCAGAAACCCACAAGAGACCCCGCTATCATAGAATCCTTTCTGCACGAATTTGGCATTTCTAAGGAACGCCACAAGTATATCATAGAACCAGATGGTTCCGTTTCATTTGGTCCCATGTCCATGTCCAAGGATATCGAAATAAAGGGAGAGAGCATAAAATGCTTCCCGATTTATCTTAATACATTTGGTGACATAAGAATAGAAGACTGTCCCAACTTCGAATCTTTGGAAGGTCTTCCACCATATACAACAAATCTCTATCTGAGAAATCTTCCAAAGTTAAAATCCCTAAAGCATTGTCCAGAGCGCATAGGTGGTTTTTTTTGGTTGACGGACTGCAACATATCAGATTTAGTCGGATGGCCGAAACATGTAAGACATGGTTTTGTTGTACACAATCTGCACAATGTAAAAAATTTAAGGGGTATGGAGGAATACGGCATGGTGATTTCATCCAAAGCTTCTGGTGGGATGTTCATGAACTGCGGTTTTGAGTCTCTGGAAGGGGCACCTCCAGAGATGACTGGAAGTTTAGAAGTGAAGAGTTGTAAATTAAAAACATTGAAGGGTGCTCCAAGAAAAATAAAAGGTAGATTTGATGTTTCCGATAACCAATTAACTACTCTCAGATATCATCCGAGATACATATGGGATTCCTTTGTGTTCAAAGGGAATCCTCTGAAACCAGGGGAGGCATCTAAAGCCAGGAAATCTATCAAAAAAAGATGGTAAAAACAGTTAAATATTACAAAATCAATGAAAAAGAAAAGACTACAGAAATTCGAATTCTTCAATAAGGACAAGAAAAAATCTGTAAACGAAGCCAAGTTATCTGATAACACTTATAGAGGATACCCCATCCCATTTCTTGGATTTCTCCATGAACTTAATGTTGCAGATCGTGGCCATATGATGCCAATAGATAGCCCAATGGAGGAGATTCTGGAGGAATATGACGAGCAGCAAATGTATACGCGGGATGAACCCGAATATATGATGGGTGGCAAAATAACCCAAGAAGAATTTGATGCCCTTGTAGCCAGCATAAAATCAGAATCGGAGTTTATGATACGGGTTTGTAGTGAAGAAAATGAATTGGACATAGATTGTTCCAAGTTTAGAAGTTGTTACACAACTTCCTATTGGAGTTTTCGCTGGTCTGATGATGTCTGCACCATCATGATTTTTGAATAGATGAAGCCAATATATGGCTCAGGTCATACAATCGTATGAAGGAAAGTAAACAAAATAAACCAAAAACCGATGGGAAACCGTAGATTTGTCTCCCACAGTTTTTATTGCAGGAGAAATAGAATAAATACCATATCTGCATTAGATGTTGATATGACAGTTGGTAGAACGCTTAATTACAAGGGTAACCCAATAGATAGCATTTTTATGAATTTAAAAGCTAAAAAAATAACTGGAATTTAAATCACTAAACTAATAAAACAACAAATGAAAAATAAAAATAGACTACCATTATTTGAAGAATTGTCTAATGCTCCTACACTCATTGATGTTGTGAATGAAATTGATGAATGGATGTTGGACGGTAGTGACACATTTGATAATAAATGGAGCCAGCTATACGATTCTGTGGCAGAAGAAATAGCCATATCTATTGAAGGTGAAGTGGAAGATGATGAGCATGAGAATTATGATGCTTTCTTAGACAACACTTTGAAGCATAGGGTGTTTCATTATGACTATATGCTGCATGACAAAGAAGATTCTTATTACGAGAATGAACTCAAAAAACGCAAATCTCAAGAAGCAATTCGCTTGAATGCTGGCAAGAATGATATAGCAGTGGTTTTTGCTAAGTATATGATGTGGGCTTTTCAACCTCACCATATTTCGCAGGAGTTGAATGGCTATCTAAACTAATACGTAGTGAAGATGATCCTGTGGCAAAACTTTTTGGTGTCGCGTTAGTTGATTTTGGGGAATCGTAAAAAGATTCTCGTTACGAGAATGAACTCAAGAGGCAATTCGCTTGGGTGCTAGGTACACTGTTAGGGTGCCCAGGTGTTTCCACCTGGGCAATTTCATATTTGGAACCCCATATGATCTAGCTGAATAACGCGGTATGAATAAAGGTATAAAGATCGTATTTCTGGACATAGATGGTGTTCTCAATTCTCAGACTTTCTATGTGAAGAGACATGAGAACAACCCGAACAAGCAATCCCTGACTGATGAGGATGAGTTTGATCCTGCTGCCGTAAAAAATCTGAACGAGATAACAGATAAAACTGGAGCAAAGATTGTTGTTTCGTCCTCATGGAGGAAATCTAGGACGTTGGAACAATTGCGAGACCTCTTTAAAAGAGTTGGCATAGCTGGAGAGGTGATAGGTAAAACACCGCATCTGTCATTTCATCACTCAACATACTCCAACTCCGTTCCAAGAGGATGTGAAATAAAAGCGTGGCTGGAGATGAATAAAGACCTGTTAGGGTGTAAGATAGAGAATCTGAGGTACATGATTCTCGATGACGACTCAGATATGCTCTATTGGCAAAGGGAGGCGTTCCACTGGTGCGACAATTTCACTGGGCTTACACCCAACATAGCATACAAAGCAGTTAGATATCTGAATAGATATTGATGGTCAAATAAATAGAGAAAGCCAATCAAGTTAAACTAGATGAGATATGCCAGGGTTAACGCTCTGGTATTTCTGTATTTGAAACTACCATCTATTCTGTGTCATATAGCAAGAAATGACTTGCCATGCAGAACACTAATAACACATTATCCATTCTCTTACCGGAGGTTTATCAGGATGTCAATCTTCATATCCAGGATAAGCTATTCAGAAGGTACATTCAGACTAGTGGTATGCCAATCTATGGTGATATCTGTGCTAATTGGGGTATAAACCCAGTGAATATGGTTCCCAGGTCAGATGCACCGATTGGTGATGTGAAAAGACAGCACATCATACCAAATCAATTCATCGATGAGGACTATGTGCAATTCATGATGCCCATCAATGGTGAGGTAAAGGCCATATGCCCTAAGATGAAGATACTCAATCTTGGATTCTTCCATGCCACCAATTTTGGCGGTAGAGGTCTGGAAATATCCACTGATGAGCACATGTATTGGGCTGACCAAGTACCATTTGCTCTGAAAGAGGGGTTTCCTGATGTTGAATCTTTCAGGGAGTACATTGGCTAACAGAGGCAACAATGGATTTCATGGAACTGTGATTTACTTTTGATATGGAGAAAATGATCAAAAAAGAAAAAGTATACTACGCTAGTATTGATTAAGTAGAGTGTTGTTTGCGGAGGGCTTGATTCTATTGATGACGGCCTTCCGTATTTAAATACCACAAATAACCACCTATGAAAGAATTTGAGTTTGAGATACCCGTCAACGGATCGCCTCTTGCTAGATTGGTAGAATCCGATACCTTAGAATTCAACATGGCTGCGGCCAGATACATGAAGATGGTAGATGGGCATGTGCATTTCAGAGTTGGCATTTCCAAAGAAGATGATGTTCTTGTGCTTATGATATCCAGTGCAGGTGATAGAAATGCCTTCATAGCCATGCCATATGATGGCAAATATCGCATCAGTGGTATAACATCCACATTCGTCAAGCTGGGACACACTCCGGAAAAAATAGGGTCGTATTCTATAGCATATGATGCCAGAGAGAGCTGTTATGTGCTCAGCCCAATTTGGAACCCGTAAGTTGTTGCACTAATAAAAAGTGTGAATCAATAACGAAACGCAAGCAAAAATGGACAAATACGTAGCAGCAGTAAAGCAATTTCATGACAAATTCGGGATTCATGTAGGGAAAAGAAACCGATCTGTTCCTGTGGATGTCATGAACTTCCGAGGTGATCTCATTGAAGAGGAAACCACCGAATTTTTGGAGGATTTCAGCGCAATGTCTCCAAGAGACATTCTGGATTCCCTGGCAGACATCAAATATGGGCTTGCGGGAACCATTTTGTCCATAGGCAGGCAAGGTAGATGGAAATCTGCCAATTTTCCTGTAGTTTCAGTCACGGACACTCCGGAAGAATTCTTGGTGGAATGCGGATACGACATTCTGCGCTCTATCAACACCCTGAAAAGTGCGTACCACACCACCGCCATTGCGTCCGGCATTCTTTTACAAATGGATGGACTTCTGGCAAACATGTGTGTCACTGCTGGGTTACCTGAGCATATTTTCCACCAAGTGTTTATGGAAGTCCACAGGTCAAACATGAGCAAGGAAGGTGGTCTGCATACAAAGGATGGAAAAATCAAAAAAGGCCCAGGATTCATCGAACCCGATCTTGACAGATTCGTAAAATACATTAAAATCTAAATAAACCACAACCATGGAAGATTTGAACACAGCAGCTATGATGGTGCCATTTATGGCAGGTGCCTCCCGCAAGCATAGTAGAGGCGGCAATGGCATCAGCCCACGTGAGCTTAGAGAGAAGAAGAGAATAGCGAAAAACCGCAAGCGTAACCGCCTTGCCAAAAAATCGAGAAGGAGGAAAAGAAGGTGATACCACACTTGACGAGCACATCATTCCTTCCCACATTAGACGTGCCCATAGAAGAATCGTCAATTTTTGGGAAAAGACGCACCAAAATGCTTAAATTCCGCAAGGACTATACTGCACCAGCAGCTCAGGAGAACAGAACGTCCAGAAGAAGGAAAAGGAACAAGATCGCTAGGAAATCGCGAAGAATCAATAGAAGGAAGTAAGTCGTAACATAGTAACTAGCTTGAGGGTGGGGGCTTCGGTCTTCACCCTTTTTTGTAATTCTTCTGTTAACCGAATCGTTCAGTGCATTAAATAGTTTAGAACAGTGAACTATTTAAATCTTGCTCTTGTAATGAAATCTGAATTTTTCGAAGCATTGAAATCAGTGCTTGATCCGGAACTATTCGTATCTCTTGATGTCGATCCATATCACTTGAAAAATGTGTATGTGGACAATGGATACACCTTCATCGACTATGCCCAAGTAGAATACCGCACCACCGATCACATCTCAGAGGACTTCCATCAAAGGAAATATAAGAGGCTCTATAAAGAGAATGTGGGTTATGTGCAGGTATGGAGTGATGCCTGGGAAGAGGACAAAACAGCCATCATGGACCATCTCAAGAAGAGGTTCCTCACAACCCTGGATTTTTTACCAAGGGGTTGTGTTAAAAAGGTGGAAGATGCTGATATACCAGAATTGCTGGGGCAACATTACAACCCTTACAAGAAGCAGTTCGCTTATTACTCCAACAATACACCTATATTTGCTGTCTTCCTTGGTATGCCACAAAAGAGTCATTGGGTCATTGAAAAAATCATCCATCCTGTGGGACAAAATGTCACCCTCCATATGGAGGTGATGATGGAACATATTAAACAAAAGCTTAACCCAAAAAGCATATCCATAGTGCTCGATCCTGCATGGGATGATACATCGTGGCCTACAGAAGTTGATATGATATTAGAAACCAACATACCCACTTCATGGCTAGTAAATACAAAGGATGACCATCCAAAACGCATGGACGTACATAAAATAGGGATGAACATCCTGTCTAACCCTAAAAACTCTAACTGCAAGCCTGTTAAAGGCGTTAAAAAAGAAAAATTCACATGGAAAAGAAAGTAACACTCTTGATCATTACTCTGCTGATCGTATTGTCTGGCTTCTCCAAGACCAGACTTTTTGCCATCTACAATCCTGAGTTCCACATTGGGATGCAAAATCGGGATGCTGATGCATTCCAGAAGTTCATCTTTGAGGCCAGCAAAGACACAACCAAAAAGTTCTATCTTTGCTCCGGTGAAACGGAGCTATTGAGAATCATGGAAGCTGCAGATGGTGTTATGTTTTTCAATACCTACGATTGGGATTCGGTTTTTTCAGATGGTTTTTATTATCGATTCGAAAAATTCGTTGAGAAAGGTGATCGTTCCATCTTTCTCGCCAGCTCATATCCCACTGGTAGATGGGCAGAATTCTTTAAAATGGAAAGATCGGGTGCTATAGAATATGCCATATTGGGTGCCAGGACTGTCAACGAATATGCGGACATTATCATGGAAGGAAGCAACGTCACATCACCTTTTGCTGTTGAAGAATTCATGCCGACTATGGACATGGATTCCATAAATCAACCCATCTTGGTGAGTGATAAAGAGATTCCATTGGCCACCTGCTCCGATAACGATTCACTGAGGGTTTTCTGGTCAACTTTTGGTTATAACTATAGCCACTACTACAGATGGGAGGTTAATACACATCTTTATGGTGGGCTTGACTGGGTTTTCTATAAGGACAAGGAATATAACTTCTGCAAGCTCCATATTGACTCCCTGGACACCACTCAGAGTGCAATAGTCATAGCAGAGATAGAAACAAGGATTCCTGTGACTGGCATCATTTTGAAGAAAACTGAGGGTGATTTCATTCAACTCTCCAGGGGGTATGAATCGATATACGATTCATCGGATCGCTATTTCAGATTCATTGAGGGTGTAATCACTGATCCCATCGAATACCAGCTCATCCTGGAACTCCAAAACGGGTCAACTGTGGAATCGAATGTGCTGCAGGTTTCTCCTAAATGATTTATCAAATTACAGATAAATAGGGAAAACATAACTAACAAATGCGTTCGAAATATCCTCAATTCAAATATACATGGGACCAGTGGCATGCCATCTATGGAGATATAGAGATGGGAACTGCTTGCCTGGACACCATGAATGACCGAGTGGCCTATTTCCATAATGACACTGGCTCAAGAGATTTGGTGTGGTGCGGTGAAGTACCAAAGCAAGCGCAAGGTTGGTCATTCGACAAAGATGACCTTCTGTTTGCTGATCCAGAAGATTCATTCAACTTCAAAAGGGATAACGGGTTTGCTTCCCCTGAGTACATCACTGATCTGGAGGCTGAATTTGAACATGAGGCCAACATAGCAAGAGATCACACTGATTATGATACCTGGTCTGGGTATGTAACCGAGGGAAAATTGAACGAAACTGGAAACGATTTCATAAAAAAAGCTGTTACCCAGCTTTCCAAGGAGTATGGAATCATTTATCCTGAGTTGGCTTATGCTGCACATTCCTCAGATAATGGGTATTGGATTGTAATTGACGGCCAACAGGCAGACGAAGAATTCCCAGGCGAAACTGATTCTGTGAATGTGGCTTTCAAAGTGGTGCCAGATGGTTCTGGAAATCCAAAAGTCTCCATGACCAGCACCTTTGATGGTGATTTTGCATCTGATCATATCACCAAGAGTTGGATTAATAGCCAAGAAGAGGATGTAAGGCAGATTGTCCTGGAGGAATATGATACAGATGATCTTCATGATATCGATCTCCACCTAACTCCGAAGGCACTCAATGGCAGACCTCTTTATCAGGAATACGACTATAAGAAGATTTTCTGGAATGGTGACTATCTGGTTGATATTATACAGAGTTACGGGGATGCGTTTTATTATCGTGCTGCTGACAAATGGGGAGATTATAAACACACCTGGGTCCACCTGGGTTATGCTCCTGTTTCACAACTCTTTTACGCTGGGTTTCAAACAAATGATGAGGCACAACACATGGTTTTTGAGTTTGAAATTACACCAAATGGCACAATAACCAATATCACCGACAAACATGGGTATGGCCCATTCTACAGTGATCCCATGGAGGAATTGCAGGCCAACAACCAAACATACGTGCCTCTCTACGATATCCAGAAGCAACGAGACCTTTATGAAACACATGCGGCCATTATGATGCCGCTCAATCCTGCCACTACGCCACCCCTCACAACCATAAAGCGTTTGTACGCTGGTCTTGCTACTCAATACAACATAGTGAATCCCGTTCTCAAGACAGTTTGTATTGGGTTTGGTGTTGAGTACTATTACATCGTTGCGGTGTCCGGCACCCAGTCCAGGAGGGGTTATTTGTCATTACCGGAAGAAACAACAGCAGTTTTCATTCTCGATTCTGACTTTCAGCTCAAGTTTTCTCCAAGCATTTTCCTTGGTGACTACCACAAAGATGCGCATGCCTGGGTTATGAAGAATCACCCTGGGGCCAGATGCGTTTTTGATTCCAGAAGAACGTTATCTGAGAACGCCAACAGCACATATGAGTTGGATGGGAAGGTTTTCGATACTGTTGTTTTCACATCAGAGGACGATGCAAATGAGTTCATGGCGGACAATTCAGGATATAGTATATTAGCCACAGATGGTGGCACCATCCATGTTTCTAAATCATCAGATAAAGGTACTCCAGTTGAAGATGATGACACACCTGCAGAAGATGAAACAACAAATGAAAATAAAATGAAGAAATCCGCAATCAACGAAAACTATTCCCTTACCTGGGATGAATACGTCTATAAACATGGCGATCCGGAACCAGGAACTCCTTGTTACGACTCCATGAGTCGAGAGGTTGTCTATTTCGACCATCAATCCATGGGTAGTAACAAAGTTTGGTGCACTGCTGATCCGGACAGTGAAAGAGGGTGGTATTTATCTAAGCACAGACTTTCCTTCAAAGACCAGGAATATGGTGGCTACGGCAATGATGATTATGAAATGTGGGAGAGAAAGAATCGCAACAAATCTCCCAGGACCAAGGCCATGATGGAAAGGAAGCTGAAAAGCAAGAAATCTCTACCCATCAAAGAAAGCACAGATGGTCCAGTATCATTACCAGTCTCCACAAAGCTGATGCCAGATGATTTCAAAAGGGCTTTTGATAAAAATAACCTCTTTTTCAAAGGTATAAACGTCAGAGAATGGTTTCTTAGCAACATGCAAGCCCTGTTAGCAGACGCGGAAAATGCCCTGAATGGTGGTGATGGTCAAATAGTGTATTTTGGATATGATCCAGAATCGGAGATGTTTTATGTTGGTGTGGATGGGTTCCATGACTTCGATGGAGGAGATGGAGAAATGAGGGGTGTTACGTTGCCATTGTGGATTCCTGCGGCCATAACTAAAGGGTATTTACCTTCTCCAGTTACAAAAACCCCCTACACGTCCAACTATGATGGTACTTTTTACCCCATCTCCTATGATGCATTGAAAAGAGACTATTCAGGTATCATAGACCTTGTATTGGATTAAGATATTTTCATGGTAAGTTAATTAGATTAATTATAGCAGAATCAGGGAGATCAGAAACGGTCTCCCTGATCTGTATTTGAAACATGTGTTTCATAGATGACATAAATAAGGTACTAACGCATTTTACATGGCTAAATCCCTCCTGTGCGTGAGGGTGGGACGCAGAGTCCTTTTTGTTTAATCTAACCATTTGATCATGAGACACATTATTCCAGTGGTGGCAATCGTTGCCCTATTTTTAACACCGACTTTCCACAATGTGGAGTCGAAGGAAAAAGCATCCATTGGGGAAGAAGTAAAACCGGACAAATCCAAAACAAAAGATGTAGTGGGTTTTTGCCACTACCATTGACAATCCGGAAAATAACTGAATAAAGATTGATCCTCGGGGTTCTCACCTCGGGGATCAAGTGTATTTGAAACCGATGTTGCGTGTGTTTCATATAGAAAACAAAAGTAAACTCACCATGGATATAGTTCAAATAGAAATCAAACACGTTTACATGTCAATCTTTGCGGCTGGGAATATGTTCGCTGATGCAGTGGTTGACTCCATTCTCAAGTCAGGGTACGAAGGGATGCAGGAATTCCACGAATTTGCCTTAGATAGAATCGATTCCGAGTTGGAGCCTCTCATCCCTCCAGGTGACTTTATGATTAGCCTTATGGCAAAGCACGTGGCCGAGAATCCCTCACTGAGTGCCATCATTTTCGGTAGAGATGGTGTGACCTATGATGATTTCAAACAGGATTTCCTGGAACAATACAGGGCACTCAAATCCGCATTTGAAGAAGAAATCCCAACGGAGGTTACAGAAATCACATCCAGGAATCTGACAGAAGTGGATGGCATGGAATCTGATGATGTTGGTCTTGCTGGCCTGGGCTGGGCCACATCCAGCACCAGCCCCAGTGTTCATTTGGTTTATGGTACCAATGGCCCCACAGGCGATTTAGATGAAGCAATCCAGCTATTGCAGCATTTGTATGCTTCCCTGGACGAGAAGCCATCCGATCTTGACTTCGCTGCCATGCTCACCCTATTTGATGGTCACATTATGCCAAACTTGGAGTCTATGCGTAACATGATTAAAATGGGCATGGACAAGGACAAGGAATACACAGGTGGGGGTGCTATCCTATTGAATGCTGCTGGTGATAACCTCAAATTCATAAAGGGCCACATGGTATACACTATCATCAAAGAACCCATAGCAGGTTTGTCTGATCCGTCATACACTGTCATCGTGACAAATCACACCCAGCTTGGTCAGTCGATGAAAATCATGACCGTAGGTGAGATTTACTATGAACTTGGGTATGACATGAAATCATCTTTATTGGCATAATCCTTATTAACATAAACACCATGAAAGGATCAAAAACAGTATACGTAGAGAACAGCTTAGGAAAGTTCTCATTTGAGTTGAAGAAATACAGCTCTAACAACAAACCAGCATGAAGAGAAACATAGCCATACATCAAAACTGCTTTAGTGATCTCCGGCAATTCGGCCAAGTCGTTCCCAGGAATGGATATTATCGTTATATGACTGGGTTGTATGTGGGCAGAATCTACAAGGTATTGTGTGGCTCCAACGAGGAACTTATATCTTTTGCAGAATGCACACAAGATTCGCCTTTCAATCTTCGCCTTATTGTGTCGGTGGGGGATGAGCTGCTAGCCTGGAATGGAAACGCCTGGAAAGAAGCAGGAAGTGACAAGGGAGACAATTCTCAGTTCTGGCAGAAAGCTGTTGTTAAAAATGCATATGTGTTCAAGGGAGATTTCCTTGTGGATGTGGTTTTTGATGATGGTACAGAAAGCAATGATCATTTTTATTTGCAAACTAAACCCATAGAAGAAAATGTATAGTCAGACATTAAATCAAATAACCATTGCAGAATCAGTAGGCAAGACTGTAAGTCTAACAGACGGTATATTTTTTAAGATATACACTGATGGCACCTATAGCCATATTCGACATGTGATTGAGGATGACAATTACATAGATGAACCGCTCTCTTACGCAGACCATGTGGAACTCAACAGGGATTTATTAGGCGAGAGACCCTTATCTCCAGAAGTGTCTCTGTTGATAAAGCATAATTTTATAGACAAAGATCAATTCATAAAAGATTGTGAACAGGCTAACACTACCGCCAATGAATCTGCTAGAAACAAGGAAATAAACAAGCTTGTGAATAAGCTAAAGGCTTTGTCGCCTTTTGTGAAAATATCATTCCCTTTCGATGTAGAATTTTAATAATAAAACTATACACACGATGCTTAAACAAAGATACGTCATCATCCAAATCGCGGAGGATTTGTCAGGAATTCCCATGTTTGATCCTGCTGCCGAAAATGTACAAGAAGTCAAAGGCGACAATGACATATCCGTGGGATATGTTCAAGCCATGGTGAATCCCGCTGAGGTTTTGAGGGGCACCTGGGCACAGGAAACCGTTCTGGACACCACAGATGAGGTGAGAGAACATCTGTCCGGCAAGGAACATCCCGAAAGATTCATTGCGTTACCCATTCTGGTATATGACCCAGTGGTGACGGCCTAAAACCTTCCAACACTAAATAACATGAATGCTCTTGTTTTTGTCATGAAAGATAACGTTCCTGTTAACGTTCACCATCTATTCAAATTTGGCGATACGCCATTTGGTATTGAATGGTGGAAGACTCAGAAAGGTATGTGGAACATGGTGCTAACCACCATGGATATGCCAAAAGTCCACAGCGATTCTCTTGGGAACTTTCTCTCTGATTGTTTCCCTGAGGAACCAACGATCAGAAGATCATACTTTGATAGGAACATTTTTATGCGGGGGATCAATGGTCTCTCACCTCAGCAGTTGACACTGGAAGACCTAAAGGATGCATCGGAGGTTATCTGATGTATACCCGAGGCCATAGAAGGTATCTTCCTTGCACTCGGACATCTTCCGAGGTCTTAACACAGCCGAGAACTAGAAAATAAAAGGAAAAACAAGAAAGACGGGTTCTGCTAATACATAAAAGAAAACATGGGATTACCAAAATTTTCAGAGTTTATAAACGAATCCTCTCATCAAAATGTCCAGGATTTCATGAGTTCCAGCACATATATGGAATTTGATAATGCGGCTGATGGTGTTCTGTTGTATGTCACCAGAAAGCATGGCGATGTGGGGAGCGATACTGCTTCTCATAAAGATATCGAGGAAGCAGAAAAACTGGCCGTTGGCATCAAATCAAGATTTGGATTAACAGCCTGGGTTAGCACGTGGGATGAATGGGTCCATCTTCATATAAGGGTTGAGAATCCCACCAGAAACGTGCTATACCAGTTCATGAAAGATAGAGATGGGAGGGGGTTTGTGGAAACTAAGTCAACTCTGGAAGAAATAATGACAGAATTCTCCAGGTTCATGCCAAACGGGTTCGACTGGTCATCTACAATTGAAAAGGTGAAAAATGAAACCAGCTATACCACTGGTTACACATATTCAAAAACGTATGGAAAACATCTCTTGATTGGCAGAAATGACCCTAGGAACAATTCTGGGTATGATTTCTATCTGCGAAAGGTGGAAAAATGATGAAACAACATGCCTAAACAAAAATCATACAAAGGACGAGTCGTTAAGATCAAAACTGGTAAAATAGGGTACGCGCTCTATTCTGATCAACCTGTAAATGGAAAGGTTGTGGTTAGATTGGTAGAGAACGATGCTCTAACAGGTGAAAACCTTCTGTGTTCATCCGAGAATTTGACTCACATAGGCTTTATAGACTAGCGCGACCACCTCATAGATTTGAAACACGTTTCATTGACGATACATAAAGTGACCAAGAGAGGCCACCGACACTGTTCCCATCAGTTGATAAGGTAGAGCAAAGAGGCTGTAAAGCCGTTGAAATTGGGGTGGGTTAAGAAGGTAATAACCTAGCTTTCACAGCAGGAGGTCTCAAGAGGTTCTTTTAAATGATGTACTCAACAGTGGCGCAGCTATCGGGACCATTCCCCTACATTTTGAGCAGCAAACCATTTGCCACTGCCTAAGTCCCTTGCCGAATATCCGAGGAGTGAGTGAGAAGTTTCAGTTTGATTAGGTAGAGCAAAGCAACGGCAAGGGCAATATCCTCCGTCCAGGTGAGTTTCTCCCTGGACTTCCGCACCATCAGGTGCATATACCATTGTTCGTGGGAATCGTCAACACTCTCTATTCAGGTGTTGCTCGGTTCCCACACTTTTTTAAAAATTTGTGATGAGCACTTACAATTCAAAAAGGACTTTCACCCACAAGGGCTATGGTAGGATTTATGTGATGGATGAGACTCACATACCCATGGTCAATCACATTATCTCAGAAATGTATCAAGAGGAATTTGAGAATTATATGCCAAAAGACCTCATTGCACCATTCTCCAAATAGAAATGTGATGTCTGCCAGGGTTGTTCATTGTAAGCAGGAACCATTCGATGTATATATAGGGAGACCTTCTAAATGGGGAAATCCATTCACCCACATACAAGATGGTAACACAAAGGCCAAGTACATTTGTTCCAGCAGGAAAGAGGCCATAGAAAAATATAGGCAATGGATAACTAAAGGAGGAGGGCGTTATCTTCTGCAACACATAGGGGAATTGAGAGGAAAGACGCTGGGGTGCTGGTGTAAACCTCAAACTTGCCATGGGGATGTTCTGGTAGAGCTGGCTAACGATTTTCATATTTTATGAATCCAAACAAGTTGATATGGCTTAGCGGTTCCGACATGGTTTATAAAAACTGCGTTCTATACTGCTATGTTCCCATTCAATTTAGTTTAACCCATCAGATAAGAATAGTGATAACAGATGATTCTGGAAGATTTACCGCAATCATCACAATCAATCGGCTCCAGATAGGAATGGTAACCGAATCCAACAAAAGCATAGACCACCTCAAGGAACTTTGTCAACAATGGTGGTTTGATAAACTCAGATCAATAACAAAGAATAATTAGAAACCCATGTCATTTTCGCTCAGTAAAAAACGTAACCAATCGGGAACACATGTTATCAAACTCTATGATGGAGTTTATCTCGGAAAATCCCAGAGAGAAGTTCCCAAAGTTCTTGCCCTTACATTCACAGAGGAAACTGTCAAGCTCGTTCTTTCAAGCAAGCAGTACAAATACAACAACGCAACCATAGAAAAATTATGAGAACCATCATCACTTTCTTGCTCTCCATCTCATTCATCCTTAGTTTTTCCCAAAACATCGATCGAACCAAAAATGTCATCTATTCTTCTGACACTGTGATAACAGTGAATTCTCAGAAGGAAATGAAAAGGGAACAGCTTTTGACCGATGAAACCCAAAAGGCATATGTCCTGGTTGAAGGTAAGGAATGGGTGGACTCTAAGCAGGAATATGAAGAGGTTTCTCTCACCATGATTCTATCTGCCCAATCCTACATGCTGGTCAACTCCAACGATCATTATTCGTTTGTTACCAATCTGCAATCGGCAGTGGGTTTTAAAAATGGCTACTATAAGCTGTATATAAAAGAGACAGAAAGTAAAGTGATGTACGCCTATTCATTCAAGGTGGTAAAAAATAAGTTTGTCATGGACTTTTAGTCCTAAGCATCCCGTTCTTTTTAGCGTCAAATTTCACCAATTTCGCAAGGTGGTACAGAGTAACAGCCCGTACCACCTTCTTTGTATTTATGCATCATGTCAAATTTCATAAGAAGAATCATAGCAGGCTTTAAGGCAGACCCGTCAGAACTGGAGGGTATGGTCATAAAAAGAGACCTCCAGAGGATTTTAGATGACCTACAAACCTCCATGTTGGTAGATACGGATGTGGCCATCAAGAGACTTGGTGTAGTGTTGGGTGAATCCCCAGCCATATCATTCACTGTGGCCGGATACCATGAAATCTTTCCCAGGATGAGAAGTGATATAGAACCTCACATTAACCAAAAGTTCAACGACAGAACAGAGCCTCCATATAAACTGGAGGAATTGAGAAAGATAATTGTTAGGGAAGGTTTTGCTGAGTTATGGTGGAAGTTTCTATTTGTGTATTGGGTTGATGTGGTTTATTTCAACGGTTCCAGGTTGAAGCTGATGCAAAAAATAGCCAATGGACTCACTGGGAGAAAGGGTACATGGTTGCACGTTGACATGGACATCTTCTGGCTCCATTTTTTAGCATACAACGACCCCAGGCATGTTGGATATAGGAAGGTGAGGTATAGATCGCATATGGAAATGATAGCACCACACACTGCTTTTAATGGAGCCATGGTTTTCCTGCAAGAAGATGGGGTGGTGTATTCTGGTAACGGTGGTAGGTGGACCCCCTATGAGATCGCAGAGGACATCAGACAGTGGATGGTGGACGCACTAAATAAGAAAACATCACAATCATGACCAAAAAAGAAAAGGTTCTATTAGTGACACAACTCCTGTCTGTGGCTCTATTGGGCATAATCACCATCATGTTCAACATGCTTAAGGCATTCCACAGGATAGGAATGGCATATTTTTCGTATTACGACAAATTTTCCTGGACACAGATAAACGCACCATTTCTGGTGCTATTATTCTTTATCTTTGCATTTCATCAGATGAAACGAATGATTAGAAACTGAAACACTTCTGAGATAATAAAAAGTGTACGAGAAAATCAAATAAAACCAAACGACCATGTACACTATTGACGCAAAAGGAAAAATCCTTGCTCATTTCAAGAAGATCAACACAGGACATCAGACCATGTTAGTGAGAACTGGCATTGATAAGGAACCATCAGAAGACCAAATCGTGGAGCAGGGTTGGGCATTAGCCAGCACTTCCAGGGCCACAGGGCTTGGTACAGTCAAATGGTTGGAACCTGACATCAACGCTCCCATTGAGGACAACATCATCAGGTTGAGAGATGAACTCTACAATCTGGGTTACAGGGAAAATAAGAGAAATCGCTGGGTGAAGGCGTAAGAAGCATTAATTTGGATGGTGAGTTGTTCCGTGACCTAAGTCAATGGAACTCCAGGTTTCATTGACTCCTCTAATGAGAACGCCTCCGCCTGTTTTTGTTTAATGTCCGAATCGACTCCCGATCCAGACAATATGTTTAATCCTTGTTTAAGAATGTTCTTGGATGCATTCAAATCACGATCATGGTGTTCACCACAAGATGGACAAGCCCATTTTCTATCGGAATTGGAAAGCATAACCAAAGGGTATGAAGAAAAGATATCACTTTGGGTATCCTGAAAGGGTTGACCATAAAGCCTTGCTTTAAGGTGAGGTCTGACTGGTTGGCCAAAGTGGCAGGAGCTGCCAAGTGGGCACATGCGCATAGAGACACAGAGCATGCGCCCTATGTTCCTCTAACGTGGCTTGCGTTGGACGATTCTATAACACCTGAGAAAATCCATTCAGTGTATCAAGACGGAAATGTGGATATAGTGTTCAGGCTCATAGAGCAACTTCTGGACCAGATTGGCCTTGATGAAATATGGAAGTTCATGTCCGAATCGTTGCTACCAAAAGACAAGCTACCAGCCGCAATTCCGGCAGAAATCGATCTAATGCATGGGTTATGGGAAGACCTAAATATCCATGGTGATGGGGAAGATTTAAACGATTACAAAATATACGCCAAAAGAGTGAGAGACGATGGGTAAAGCTTATGATGGAAAAGAGCCATGCCAGGGATGTGGTACTCCAGGCAGTGAGAAACGAAGGCGGGGTAAAAACCAGTTATGTCCAGACTGTAAGAATATCATGGAAGCTGGTAAAAGAGTGCTTCATTTGGAATCTGTTGAGTACATCCGTATAAGACACCACATCAACACATATGACAGCAAATGGCTGAACGTGTTTTCGCATGCGATCCTGGAATTACTGCATGTTCCCAACGTTACCAATGACTGTTTCAACCCAAAAGGGTGGCATGTCCTAAAATCCACCTGGGGAGATAATGTGAAAGATTATGATGTTCCCGCAAGGTTTTTCGAACCACTCCAGAAGCTTTTCCTTGAACTCGATGATACTTTGAAAGATTTACGTGCCAGAGAGGAAGAGATACCAAGGAAAGCCAGGGAAGAGGTCAATAAGGAATACGATCGCATATTCATGGAAGGTATAAAGAAGGGTAGGAATCTTTTGCTACAGCTCAATAAAAATGAAGTTTCATTGAAGGATTTTGAAAGAAACTATGGCTATTATGAAAGAATCAGGGAATCAGACTAACTACGAGAAACGCATGAAAATCTCCGTAAACCCAAAGATGGTTATGGGTGGTCCACATAAAGAATATGTGTTTTATTTGTTGCTCAATCATGAAACACTGGGCAAAGACACAGCGCTTTTCTTTGATACTGTCACCGAGGAATTACATTCGGTCCATTTCACCCAGGAAGATGGTGTAACGCCCCTCAAACTTTATGAAACCCCAGATGACACCGGATTTCATAGAGATGGCAAACAGGTGATAATGAACACAGATTGGGAAAATGAGAGGATTTCGGAAATGCTTTCTGGTATAGGAACCGAGAGTTATGACGAGGTAGTGAAAGATTTCAAAGCTTCTTTCAAGCCTGTGAAGAGCCGCATCGATCCTGAAAGGCAAGAAGCTGAGTTTTGGATAGAATTGCCTGAATTGACCAAGGAAACAACCTTTTGGATGTACTTCCAGGAGGTTCACTGATTTGGAACCTCATTCCATCGATAGATATAGAAAGGTAGGAAATAAGTTCTTAGAAGTATAAAGGTAAACAAGTAAGTCATTGGAAACAATGGCCGAAGTTTAAATTGGTGAACCTTGGAGTTCTACACTCATTGAACTCAGCTGGTGGGGATTCACGACATCAAAAAGTCCCTTACCCCACCACATCCGGCTTCAATCCCCTTGGTCAATGACCTCGGGGAATTTTTTAAAGCTATCACTTATGCGGTCATTAGATACCACAACCCAAGGCTGGCTTCATCTATTGGAAGCCATACTTCTTGCTCATAAAACACTTGCACCATTCTCAGATGGCACAGAAATTCAGGATAAACTCTCCAGCGTGACTTCTCCTGTTGCTTACAATACGTATAGACAACATCCAATTCCAGCCATGGTGGCTTGGTGCCATCTGTCATTAGATGAATCGGTGGATTATGAAACGTTTGCTCGTAGAAATCCAGATAATTCATACTGCAACACCTGTTTCAGATGTGTGAGGATGATCATGAGGGGTGACTTCATTGGTGCCTGGGCTTTTTATTCCAGAAAAATCAATGGCGTGGCTGCTCCCATGAGCAGATCAATTACGTTATCCAGCACATTTTTTAAGGCAATAGACTTCAGTTCTCCACTTGACCAAAGTGCGGATGCCATTGCAAAATTCAAAACCCAATTAGAAATGATGAGGCATGGGCAAGGGATTTATAAGCGTTGATTGATGATATAAAGATAGATATTTGCCTGTCGTCAGTGGGCCTCAGGGTTTGCTGGCGGCAATTTCTTTTACATAAATAGAAAAATCACACATCATGTTAAAAACCTTCTCAGAATTCATAAACGAGTCTAGCAATAGATTGTTGTTTCATTTCACCACTGGTGATAATCTTGCATCCATACTGGAATCAGATGAATTGGTGGCTTCCATGGTTGCTGGTACCCAGGCAGACCTTGTTAAAAATCAAGGTCGTCCTTATATGGTGTCATTCTCCACCTCTGGTTCTGGTGCAGTTGGATTTGGCAGATCAGTTTCCGCATATTCTGGAAAGGTCACCATAGAGCTAGATGCCAATAGACTCAGAAACCTGGGCAAAATAGCGCAGGTGGATTATTGGGGGTCTCTGAGGAAAGGTGATGATCTTAGCATGGAAGATAAGACGCGCTATGATGAACAAGAAGAAAGACTTCTTCTCAATGAGCCTCAAATTTCCAACATCTCCAGATATATCACAGCCATCTATTTCTATGTAGGCAAGATAGACGACAAATGGTTGAAAGATTTCAACAAATGCTGGGGCATTGCCTCCGGCAAGAACATCCCTTTCCATCCATTCGAGAATGAAGCCGCCTATAATATGCGCAGAACCCAAAGGGAGGGTGTTGATGACAGCAAGTTCATGAACGATGTGTTCACGGAGTATAGAGCAAAGGAAAAACACGAATCTCCTGACTATTACTCAACCAACATGGATAGATGGTTAGCACTCTGGGTGAAATGGGACGATTCCAGAATGAAAACTCTCATGGATTTCCTGGATAAATCGAAAGGTGTGGAAGCTTGGCTGGCCAGATATGCTGACAATCCTGATATCAACCATGCGTATGCCATGAACAGGTTCCAGAAGATGTTCTCGGAAGAGGGAAGGAGCTGGAAGGACATCCTTTATTTTCCGGATGGTATGCATGCTAGAGATAGAGCAACTTCCCTGGCCAACGATTTGCATAACTCTAAAATATACAGCCAATATCCCACCACCAGAAAACTCATTGACTTGGTGGTGAAAGACCTCATGAAAAGATCAAATGGGGATATCAAAGACTATCTTGTGAAAACCATAAATCATTATTATGAAAAGACTTAAAAAATTCGGAACGACAGACCAAAACAAGGCCACTAATGAATCCGTCCAAGTGGCACCAAAAAATCAAGTGACAGCAGGTTTTCTTGCTTGGTTGCGGTCTTTGTAAACCGCTCGGGAACCTGATGGGCGACTAGTAATTTGAATCCTTAAAAGGTCTTTTTGTATAAAGGGTGGAGTATAACACAAGGGGAGCATTGTCTCTTTCTGTTTACAACGCAGATTCAGGACTTAAGATGAGAACCATAATGGTCGATAAAAACATTGCTTCCAGTGTCCGGCTTGCCATCACCAAGGCAACATCCAACCCCTCACTTATAGTTAATGACCCAATGGCTTTAGAGATAATCCTAACAAATCACACATAAATGGGTGGTTTGAAACAGGACGATCCGGAAGCAGTATAAAAACCGAGGACGTGAAATGCAGAGAATGGATATGGTGGTTTCTCCATAATGCATAACAATTCGAACAAGCAAACACGTCCGATTTCTACACCCAGTAGAATCTCTCGGGGAGGCCACTACGGTGGTCTCCTATTTTTATCCACTCTAAAACTGAAAAACCATGTATGAGAAGATTCCAGATGATATGAATGTCATCACCCCTCCCCAAATAAAGGGGGTGGAAAAAGGCCAAGAAGTGTATACCGCCAAAGATAGCACGCTGGGTTATGGTAGAAAATGGAATGTGGTGAAAGCCTCGGGATCGGGCATAATTCTCGAATGTACGGGGTTTTGGGGAAGATCGCACTTTTCTCCTGGTTCCAACAGGATCATTCACCCCCACGAAGATTCATTCTATATGAAAGTTCACGATATGTTCCATAGGGATGTGAACGACACAAAGATAAGAATGACAAAAAACAATACATCTTTCCCCAAATTCATAACCTTCGAGTCACCATGGTAAAAGGTGATATCAAGAAATACGGGGTGGAGTATAACCTCTATTACTGGTGGGTGGCTCCCATCAATGCGGGTATTGAATCCCGTCACCCCGTACATTATAGTTAGTGAGTGGCTGCTTCATTGCAGCAAACTAGGGTGCTGGGCCAGGATCGATTCCCTGAAAAGGTGAGTCTCCTGGTTCCAGTGTATTTGAAACTTTTGGTGAGTTCCACCCATAGAACAGTCATGAGACAAAAAGAATGTTACATAGTTCCTGAGATACTCCCAACGGAGGAATCATTCATAGATTTCCTAAAGCTACTCAGGAAGGCGTGCCTCACGCTTGTTGATCCAAAGCTGCCTCATATTAAGATCGCACCGGAAGATACCAAGGTGTACATGTCCAATGGGGTGGTTAACGTTGAATGTCAACCATTGGAGGCCACCTATGTTGAAGTCAATCGCCCATTGGGTTCCGATATGGTCAATGGCAAAAAGTTACAGGGGCATATGAACATGATTAGCGTCAATAATCCTGTTGCGTTCGATGTCTATGAAAGCCTAAGAATTGGGAACTTCTTAGATTCTATGGATGTTGCTGGGGTGGCCATAACCTCAAGGCACAGGAGGGCATCTGCGGCAGCAAGACAATTCTTTCAGCCTCCCACTGCTCATCTGGGCATGTTTTCTCATTGGTTGACAGTCCTTTTGACCGAATTGGGTGATTACCCTGCCGAACACCTAAGATGATAGTAAATACAGAAAACATAATGAGAGCATATCTTCTGTTTCCATTGTTATTTGTTGTGCTAGTCGTAGCTACCATCCTTCTTATATTCCCACTTTCTGTGTACGCAATAGTCAATAGGGTTCCCATGGCTGATGTGTGGTCATCATACTGGCACAGCATCATCGATCTCCATGATCTACTGACTTCCAGAAGAGACCTTCACCCCAATGATCCAGTCGCCAGTTTGGTGGTGTACTATGTGGATATGGGTGTTATTCTCCTGGGATACACAGCAATCATATTCTATTTCATATGAAGAAAAACCAGAATAAAGTTACACCAGAAATACTGGCACTCGCTAACAATCAACCTGAACACTTTGTGTGTGATTCCAGGGCACTCAGCTTCATAATGAATGATTCGGAACTCGATCTTACCAATCATGAGGATTGGGGAAAGTTCATCATACTTGCAGGAGAAACAGCCCATTCTGCTTGTGAAGCTTGTAATGAAGGAACATATGGTGCTCTTTGCATTCCTGTGGACTCTGAGGGTTCCATCATGTGGAGCTGGTATCGTGGTGATTGGAAATGGGAACCCGATATAAAGGAATTGCCAGACGAAGATGAATTCTCCAGAAGGATGATGCTTCTCATCGATGAGTATTCTGCATACATTGATAAAATCCACTGAATTGTTGCCTGGAGAAAAGCTATCACCCAGCTTTCCTGTGGTGTTTAGAAGTGAGCAAAATTCCGTAGACATATTTGTTAAATACAATAGCGGGGTGGTTAAAATGAGGCGCATTGATGCGGGTGATCCCATAGACTGGGTATTTGAACCCCAGGAACCTCCCGAATGATACAAAAATATGAAAAAAGCAAGCTATAAAGTGATACTGGCATCTGGAAGACTTCATACCATCAGGATGTTGGATGAATTCGTTTACAGATGTGCAATGAAGGACGATCCGACTCCTCTCTATCTTACCAAGAGAGAAATTGATGAACATGATGTGGCGGAGCTGGATGAGAACTATTCAAGGGGTTATTCCTGGCTTGATTCTTCCACTGGTACCTATTTCATCGATGAGGGTGATATGTTCCACACATTTGCTAAGATAGGAACTCCTATTGTTAGTATGATGAGGGAAGATGGTACGTATCGTACCAAGCGATATGTGGTAGAGACCATCACCGATGAAAAAGGTTGTGCAAGATTCTGCCGGAGAAACATTGGTTATAATGCCTTTGAGTTGGTTGGTATTTTGGATCATGCCAAATACGAGGTTCTCTCCCAGATCAATGGGAAGTTTGCCCCAGATACCATCAAAAGAGAGGTTATGGAATTTGACATAGAAGATACTGAATGATGCAACCCATTTTTTATTTCTGCAGGGAACTCAATACTTACATTTTGCCAGTTGGTAGGGGAATGGTTTCTCAGGATGTATTTGAAGACAGCGTGAAAACCTACACCAGAATGACAGGGGTTCCGTTTGATGACATACAATCAGGAAACATACACGAATCTGCAAGCAGACCAAACCAAAACACCATGATGGTCTTCTTGTATGCTCCAGGTCAAGGGATACTGATGAACCCCAATGCCAGTGTAAAGATTTTTGGTACCATGCAGATGATCATAGAAACAATAATGAAATAAAAGCGAATTTGCATTTGCTTGCTGAGGGAGCGGTTAATCCAAATGTGCAATCTGCGATGGGTGATGCCGCTCTCCTCTTTATTTAAATACCATAAGAAACCAGAAACCATAGAATGAGACAACTCCAACCTTTAATAAACAATCATTTGGAACGCGCTAAAGAGCACTTTGCTTATCTGGAGGAAAAACCTCAATCGATAGCCAAGTTTACGAAATCTGTGATCGATTTTTTCGATGAATTCTGGAATGGTACCAAATTCACTCTCAGAGCGTCAGGCACCATATACGAACAGGAAGCAGATATCTTCGTGGGTCGCAGGAATGGAAGGCTCATCAAACATGCCGGATTGTTTGGGTGCTATCTCATAGGGGAATTCAACATAACTGCAGATTACGATGACAACAACGTGGCGCTTGCGGAAGCACTGAATTACTATTGCAGAACAAACGGTTGGAGCAGAGAATCCAAAAATAGACCTTCCCAGCCATTCGGTCTGCTGGTCAACCAGAAGTATGAAGATTATTTCAGGTGGTTTGAAATCACCGATTCCCAGATGGAATGGGTTAAGGAAGACATAAAAACCGTTACCGAAGCATCAGAAGAAGCAGGTGGTACCAACATAGACATTCGGCTTGCTGAGATGAAGGGTATTCTTGAAATTGTGCAGACTTTGTGCCCATCATAAATATTTCACAAACCACAGTACCCACATGTTAAGCAAGTTAGCCCAATTATTGAAGGCGATCATCACATTCCCTTACAAAGCATCCGTAACAATAATAGGATTCGCAATAGTTTTCCCTCCCATGTTCATCATGATACTCAGAGACCCGATGTCATCATTCGGTGTCATTGATGCTGCAATGGGAGTCATAAACAAAATCAACGTTCACAGGAAAAGAATCCTGTCAGTGGGCGAAGAAGATGAAATGGGAGCCATGATGGTGTTTTCCATAGAATCCTCAAGGGCCATTTTGTTCTATTTGATGGCAGCAGCAATAATAAAACTATACTTTTTCCGAGCTTAAGAAAGGTATCTTCCTTGACCTCCTTTCCTCTGAGCCACTAAAACATCAACTTTAATACCAGAAATCAAGGGATGTATGCCCCTTTAACCAGGAAAGTATCATGGAAACATTTTTTTACGTTTTGGGCATTGAAGCAATGCACCAGATTTACGACAAAGGCATATCTTACGATGTTAACGATTCTGTGGAACAATGGACACAACATGTTACCAAGATAGCCAAAAGAGGTGAGGCTTGCAACTTCGCCAGTAAAAACGATCACAGCATCATTGTTGATGGAGAAGGCAAAATCCAGTGGCATTGGTACAAGGGGAAGGGTAATTGGAAACCAAAAGGTGATAGAAACAGTAAAACCATGTACAACCCAATGTTGCAATGTTTGCAGAGATACCAAAAATGGTTGACATAATTGGAATCAGTTAATTGAAATGGGAAAAACAGAACTTTTTTGGATGGACAAAGAACGTCAGCATTGGCTGATGTTACCACCGCAGGCCAAAGCGGTTAGCCTTGCAGAATACTTAACATACGGCCATTTGTTGACAGCAAAGTTGGGCCTTTCCTCGGAAGCAATGTCTTCCATGTTTCCAAAGGCTCTGAAATATACAGGACCGAA
>Ga0075475_10000183_pt1 | contig 26685 bp, 23 predicted proteins | sample DEB08_DNA_10_FD_76342 | JGI IMG/M metagenome (GOLD analysis project Ga0075475, IMG submission 76342) | Aqueous microbial communities from the Delaware River and Bay under freshwater to marine salinity gradient to study organic matter... | ecosystem: Environmental > Aquatic > Marine > Coastal ... | reverse complement strand
AAGGAGATGTCCTACAACAACTTTGTAGACATCGACGCTGCAGTCAGAGCGGCCTATGACTTCGCTGAGCCTGCAGTTGCAATCATCAAGCACGCTAACCCATGTGGTGTGGCGATTGCTGAGCCAGGGGCAGAAGACCCAATAGCCTCTGCCTATTGGCGCGCTCACCTCACGGATCCTGTATCGGCTTTTGGTGGCGTGGTGGCAGCAAACCGCGAGGTCACTGCCGAATTCGCAGCTTCGCTCTCCCAGGTCTTCACCGAGGTTATTGCCGCACCTAGCTTTAGTCCCGAGGCACTAGAAATTCTTTCGAAGAAGAAGAACCTCAGAATTCTTGAGCTCTCGGGTCACTACAAGCTCCCAAGTCGCGAAATTAGGCAGATCTCCGGAGGCCTACTGGTTCAAGAACCAGATAGCTTCGAGGGCCTAGATGTTTCAGCTTGGAAGCTGGTTTCAGGGAAGCCTGCGTCTCCTGCACTGATGGCAGACCTAGAGTTTGCCTGGCGGGCATCTCGAGCGGTGAAGTCCAATGCGATTTTGCTGGCCAAGGATCTTGCTGCGGTCGGCATTGGAATGGGTCAGGTGAACCGGCTTGACTCCTGCCACCTCGCCATTCAGCGCGCCGGGGATCGGGCAGCAGGATCGGTGGCAGCATCAGATGCCTTCTTCCCATTTGCAGATGGTTTAGAGGTGCTAATCGCTGGCGGGATTTCGGCTGTTGTCCAACCGGGTGGAAGCGTGCGGGACGAAGAAGTGATTGCTGCCGCGGTGAGCGCGGGAATAACCATGTATTTCACTGGCGAGCGACACTTCTACCACTAGGAATCTCTTGGGCCCGCGCTCTGTTAGCCTGTAAGGCTGCCTAGGGTGGCGGAAGAGATAAATGCAAAATTCCGAATCGGGAACTCTCAAGGTTCTTATGCGGCTGGTGCCGTTTGCGAAGAAGGCCATACCCAGGTTGATCCTTGGGATGCTGGCCGGCATCGCTGCACACATGTTCGCACTCGCCATTCCGCAGCTACTGCAGGACCTAGTGAATTCCTTGGTCGCTGGGGGCCTTGACGCGCTCTTGCCGGCGGTCGGTCTGATTCTGTTTCTTGGTGTTCTCGAGGCACTGTTCGTTCTGCTTAGGCGCTGGTTGGTGCTTACCCCGGGTACCTATGTCGAGGCTGACATGCGCAACAAGCTCTATGAGAAGCTGCAGGACCTTCCAGTTGCTTTCCATGATCGCTGGCCCTCGGGGCAGCTACTTTCCAGGGCGGTCTCTGATCTCCACCTGATTCGCCGCTGGCTGAGTTTTGGTCTTGTGCTGTTCACGGCAAACCTGATCACGATCATCGTGGGTCTGGCGATTCTCTTCACCTTCAACTTCTGGCTGGGACTTATCTTTTTTGTGGCAACGATTCCGATATGGATAGCCGGGTTCCTCTTTGAGGGAAAGTACAAGGTCATCGCGAGGTTGTCTCAGGATCAATCGGGCGATTTGGCCACCCGCGTTGAAGAGGCAGTGCACGGCGTTAGGGTCCTAAAGTCCTTTGGGCGCGGAGCGTTTGCCGCGCACCAATTTTCGAACCAAGCCTCCGACCTTCAGTCCACCGAGATTCGGAAGGCCAAAGCCGTTGCCAATATTTGGCTCTATTTGATTCTGATTCCTGAGCTGGCAGTCGGGCTCTCCATGTTGGCTGGGGTCTGGCTTGTGGCTCAAGGGGACGTCTCGGTTGGGACCCTGGTGGCCTTCTTCGCCACTGTGATGGTGCTTAGGTGGCCAACAGAGTCGCTTGGCTTCTTGCTCTCCTTCACCCTTGAGGCGAAGACCGCCACCGAGCGGTTCTTTGAGGTCATGGATGAGGTGAACCCGATTGTTGATCCCGAGAACCCGAAGCAGGTCGCAGACCCTAAGGGCCTTCTCGAGTTCCATGACGTCCACTTCCGCTATCCGGATGCCTCCGAGGATTCCAAGGCTTTGATTAGTGGTGTGGACCTAAGGATTGAACCTGGTGAGTCCGTGGCACTTATTGGCCTAACCGGATGCGGCAAGACAACCCTCACCGCACTGACCACGAGGCTCTATGAGGTCACCAGCGGTTCGATCACGATAGACGGCCTTGACATCAGAGAGATGTCTCGAGGCGAACTCCGCAGTCACATCGCCATGGCATTCGAAGATGCCACCCTGTTTTCCTCTTCGGTCAGAGACAACGTGCTACTTGGAAACCCCAATGCTACTGAGGAAGATCTAAAGCAGGCCCTAGAGATCGCCCAGGCACAATTCGTCTATGAGCTGCCCGACGGTCTCGATACCACAATTGGCGAAGAGGGCCTCTCGCTCTCCGGTGGACAGCGCCAAAGACTAGCGCTTGCAAGAGCGGTGGCAGCAAACCCAAGAATTCTCGTCCTAGACGATCCACTATCGGCGCTGGATGTCGACACCGAAGCTATGGTCGAGGATGCCCTGAGGCATGTCTTGAAGGAGACAACGGCACTGATTGTTGCTCACCGACCCTCAACAGTGATGTTGGCGGACAAGGTTGCGCTCATGGAGGACGGGAAGATAACCGCCTTCGGCACCCACCAGGAACTTATCCGCTCAAGCGAGCACTACCGCTACGTGATCACCTCTTTGGACGAGGAGCAGAAAGAGCGGGAGGTGAACATTTGAGTCTCTACGGAACTAACGATGAGGAGCGCACAGACCTCAACAAAGAGGAGTCTCGCTTTGTAAGGGCCCGCTCTCGGAGACTGCTTGGTTCGCTGCTTGCCCCGATGCGGCTGAGGCTAATCCTCGCAATCTTCTTGGGTGTTATCTCAACCGCCATCAGGGTTGCAGGTCCCGCTCTGATTGCTTTGGGCATCGACTGGGCTCTACCTCGAGCGATCATGCGCGAATACAACGAGCTTTGGATTGTGGTCGGACTGTATTTGTCCGCTGCGCTGATGACCTCGATTCTGACGTACTACTTCCTGATGATCACGGCCAGGCTTGCTCAGAATGTGGTGTTTGACCTTAGAAACCGGATGTTTGTTCACACTCAGAAGCTCTCGGTTGAGTTTCACGAGCGCTACACCGCAGGTCGCGTTATTGCGCGTCAGACCTCGGATCTTGAGTCGATTGCGGAGCTACTTGCAGGTGGTCTGAACGAGCTTGCTATTGGAGCTATGTTCATGTTCTTCACAGCAGTTGCGCTTCTGCTGCTAGATCCAGTTTCGTTCCTGGTTTTGTTCGGAGCTTTGGTGCCGCTGGCGCTACTCACCCGCTGGTTCCAGGTGAAGACAAACCGCGGCTACCGCAAGCAGAGGGTCGCCTCATCGCGCCTGATCCAGTACTTCGTTGAGAGCATGACCGGCATTCGTGCGGTGAAGGCTTTCCGCAAGGAAAAGCGCAACGAGAAGCACTTCGGTGGGCTCGTCGAGGACTACCGCGGTCACAATGCCCACCTAATTCAGCTCTTTGGTATTTACGACCCAGGCCTGATCCTGATTGGAAACGCCACCGTTGCAGCCGTCTTGCTCGTCGGTGGCTACAGGGTTCTCGAGGGTTCCTTGGGCATTGGCGTTCTAACTGCAGCAATTTTGTATGCCAGAAGGTTCTTTGACCCGATGGAAGAGATTGCAATCTTCTATAACTCCTACCAATCGGCAGCCAGCGCCCTCGAGAAGATCTCAGGTGTTCTGGAGGAAGAGCCTTCGGTTCCGGAGCCTCAGAGCCCAGTCGAATTTGATAGCGCAAAGGGCCATATCCACTTCAATGGCGTTGAATTTAAGTATTCGACAGGCCCTACAGTCCTTCACAAGTTTGACCTTGAGATTCCTGCGGGTCAGACCATTGCTCTGGTTGGAACGACAGGGGCTGGAAAGTCCACACTTGCCAAGCTGATCTCTCGTTTCTATGACCCAAGTCTGGGCAATGTCACCATTGATGGGGTAGACGTTAGAGACATTTCCAACAAGGACCTTAGGCGTGAGGTTGTGATGGTGACCCAGGAGGCCTACCTGTTCTCGGGAACCGTGGCGGAGAACATCCAGCTTGGAAGGCCCGGTGCCTCAATTGAGGACCTAATGTCCGCCGCCAAGGCGGTTGGTGCCCACGAGTTCATTTTGAGTCTTCCCGAGGGTTATGACACTGATGTCAATAAGCGCGGTGGCAGGGTGTCCGCAGGTCAGCGGCAGCTCATTTCGTTCGCGCGAGCCTTCCTCGCTAACCCGGCGGTGCTAATTCTGGATGAGGCAACGTCTTCGCTCGATATTCCATCTGAGCGCATGGTCCAGAGGGGACTCAAGACCCTGCTTGCAGGTCGGACAGCCGTCATCATCGCTCACAGACTCTCCACGGTTTCCATTGCTGACAGAGTGCTAGTAATGGAGCACGGCAAGATCATTGAGGACGATGCTCCGAAGGTTTTGGCGGCTGGAAGTGGCAAGTTTGCCAAGCTCTATAAGGCCTGGAAAGACTCTCTGGTTTAGTCCTTAGTTTCGCTCACCAACAGTGCTATCGCGCTCATCGGTGGCAGGGTGGCAGTCAGCTCTCCACCAACGACCTGGTGTTTCTCGCCGTCAATTAGGTTCACGTACTCACCATCTGGCAACGTGGTTGGCACGCTTACGCTCATCTCCTGGGTGTCGAAGACGTTGGTTATGAAGTAGCCCACGCCATCTCTGGCAAAGCCGTAGACACCGCGTTCGCGATACTTTTCAACTACCGGGGTAGCCGAGGCCTGGTCGCGGAATCGAATCATGTTGATAGTTGATTGCCAACGGTGTTGGCAGATCCACTCGTCCGCTTTGTAGTCATCCTTTGGTGCGCTCACTCCGCTGCAGTCGATTGGTCCGACGCCCTTTACGGTCTCGTAGGGTCCTGCATCGCGGGAACGAAATGCGTAAGAGGAGTAGAGCATGGGCTGGCCATAGTCCTCCGCGAGCATCATTGCGGTTGCAAGTTCAAAGTATCGAGCGTCGTTGTAGTTGAGGGTTTCGCCGTTGCGCTCGGTGTCATGGTTCGAGACAAAGGCAATGGTCTGGTTGCTGGGGGTAAAGTCCCTAAACCTGATTGCTGATCCGGCTGGGGTAATTACCTCACCCTTGAAGTAGCTACGCATGTTTCTCGCGTAGTCAAACTCCCAGACCTCGCCGGAATCTAAGTATTGCTCCGGCTGGATTGGCTCACCGCCACCGCGAATTACCTCGTGAATGACCCTGGTTCCCTCGGGCAGCTGGTCGATGATCACCTTTAGGTCGCTTGCCGCCATGTGTTTAGCGGCATCGATGCGGAAGCCGGCAACCCCCAGCGACAGAAGGTCGTTTAGGTAGGTGAGGATCTGGTTCTGAACGTTCTCTAGCTTCTGGTTGAGATCACTCAGGGCTAGAAGTTCGCAGGTTTGGACCTGCGCGAGATCTTTATAGCTACTGATGGAGTCATCGGGGGTGAGGTTGCAGTTGTGGAAGTCCTCGCGAGTGTAAAGGCCCTCATACTCGTATTTGGTGAACTTAGTTCCGGCATAACCGGTTCCAGAGGTTTGTGCGGTCATGTGGTTGATTACGGCGTCGGCTATTACGTCAACCCCTTGCTCGCTGCAGGTAGCAACCATGTTGGCAAACTGCTCACGAGTTCCGAACCTTGATTCGATTTTGTAGCTAACTGGCTGGTACACGGTCCACCACGCAGCTCCGGTGATGTGCTCCTGAGGGGGTGAGGTCAAGACCCAGTCGACGCCGGACTCTCCAAGAAACTCGCACTCAGCAGCAATAGAGTCCCAAGGCCACATAAACAGCTGAACTCCAATAAGGGATTCGTAACGAATTTCAGCCTGGGCCTGCTCTGGAGCTTCGGTTTGACTTGCGCACCCCACCAGAGTTGCTGCCGAGAGAACTGAACCGACTAGAGCTGAGAGAAAACGCACTGTTCAATGCTAAACGATAGGCTAGGCGAGGCTTTGCGCCAGGTGCGCAGTAATTTCAGGAGAAAAATGAGCAAAATCAAGGTAGTTGGCAAGGTTGTTGAGCTTGATGGCGATGAGATGACTCGCATCATCTGGCAGGACATCAAGGACAACCTGATTCTGCCCTTCTTGGACATCGATCTCGAGTACTACGATCTCTCGGTTCAGCACCGTGATGAGACAGATGACCAGGTCACCATCGATGCCGCGAACGCCATTAAGACCCACGGGGTCGGTGTGAAGTGTGCGACTATCACCCCCGATGAGGCAAGAGTCGAAGAATTTGGACTCAAGAAGATGTGGCGCAGCCCGAACGGCACCATTCGAAACATTCTCGGTGGCGTGGTCTTCCGCGAGCCCATCATCATCTCCAATGTTCCCAGGCTTGTGCCTGGCTGGACCAAGCCGATTGTGATTGGTCGTCACGCCCACGGAGATCAATACAAGGCAACAGACTTCAAGGTGCCGGGCAAGGGCGTTGTCACCATGACCTGGACCCCAGCCGACGGCTCCGAGCCTCAGACAATGCAGATTGCTGAGTACCCGGAGAACGGCGGCGTGGCAATGGGCATGTATAACTACATTGACTCGATCAGAGACTTTGCTAGGGCATCATTCAACTACGGCCTATCCCGCGGATACCCCGTCTACATGTCAACCAAGAACACCATCCTGAAGGCCTACGACGGCGCCTTCAAGGACACCTTCCAAGAGATTTTCGACGCCGAGTACGCGGACAAGTTCGCGAGTGCGGGACTGACCTATGAGCACAGGCTCATCGATGACATGGTTGCAGCCTCTTTGAAGTGGGAGGGTGGCTATGTCTGGGCATGTAAGAACTACGACGGTGACGTGCAGTCCGACACGGTTGCTCAGGGCTTTGGATCGCTGGGACTGATGACCTCAGTACTGACCACCCCGGACGGCAAGTCGGCGCTCGCAGAAGCTGCCCACGGCACCGTCACCCGCCACTACCGCCAGTGGCAGAAGGGCGAGAAGACCTCCACAAACCCAATCGCCTCGATCTTCGCGTGGACCCGCGGTCTGATGCACCGAGCCAAGCTAGATGGCACCCCTGAGGTTGCACAGTTTGCCCAGACTCTCGAAGACGTGATCATCAAGACCGTCGAGTCCGGCCACATGACCAAGGACCTTGCCGCTCTAGTCGGTAAGGACCAGAAGTGGCAGACCACCGAGGAGTTCATGGCAACCCTCGCTGAGAATATGCGCAAGGCTATGGCCTAAAAACTAGCCCCCAACCGGGGCTGTGGAAAACTCCCTGCAGGAAACTGCGGGGAGTTTTAGCTTTTGCGGCATGAAAAAACATGCCATCTCATTCATCACACTTCTAATCTCTGTCTTCCTCATACCTTTGCCTGCTAGTGCGGAACCGGTTTGTGAGGGTGACAGTTGCGAAATTGTCTTTGCCTACACCGGAGATGTTCAGCTCTGGAGTCCTCCCAGTGGTGCGACCAACATTCAGTTCGACATTATCGGGGCCTCTGGAGGTCGAGGCGGCGGCGGCGGACGTGTGACTGGCACACTGAGCGGGGTTCCAGAGACGCTCCTTATCTACATAGGTGGTGCCGGTTCTGAGGGGGCCAATGCCAGTGGCGGCTTCAATGGCGGAGGTGCCGCGGGTGGAAATCGTGGAAACGAGGGTTCCGGTGGCGGTGCGAGCGATATCCGGACGGGCTCATCCCTGTCAGATCGCATTGTCGTTGCCGGCGGAGGCGGCGGTGCCGGTGGTTATGCGGGAGCAGCAGGTGGCGCTGGAGGAAACCTGATTGCTGAATCCGGAGGCTCGGGTCAGGGCGGTGGAGGCGCGGGAGGTAGTCAGAACAGTGGAGGAAGCCCCGGATACTCAAATGGCGGGTCGGCAGCCTCCGCGGGCAGTTTTGGTCGCGGCGGCGTCGGGGGCACCAGTTGGAATGCAGGTGGCGGCGGCGGAGGCGGCGGATGGTACGGCGGAGGCGGCGGCGGAGCCGACGATGACTCCTGTTGCTCAGATGCCGGTGGCGGCGGCGGTGGCTCGTCCTACACGAATTCGCAGTACGCCCAAAATGTTGAGCACTTTGCAGGTGTAGGAACCGGCAACGGCTCGTTGATCATCACCTACTCACTGCCAGCCCAGGTACTGAATTTCTCAGGAGTCCAGGTTGATTCGAGCATCGCCAAATTCTCCTTGGAACTCAGCCAAGAAATAGTGGGACTTGGAAATGAGGACCTAACTCTTTTGGGTGATGGGTGTGCAATAAATCTCATTGAATCCGAGGGGACATCTGCGTCGATCACCGTTCAGGGTTGTTCTGATGGGGAAGTGCAGCTGACACTTCTCCCGGCCAGTCTGGGGTCAGCTGCTACAGCCCCAGTAATCGAGGCACGTGCGAACCTGGTTTTCGATGCCACACCTCCAGAGTTTGTCTGGATAACTGAGTCAGCACTTATTGCGGCGGACGAAGTGGAGGCGGTTTTTGAAATCTCCGATGAAATTGTTTTGGACCCAGCAGCTCTTGAGACCGTTGGCTGCACAAATCACGAGGTGGTTGAAAGTTATGTTGCCCTGTTCGGTTGCGCCGATGGAGAGGTTGTCTTGTCTTTGAGAGCCAATTCGCTAGCGGACTCATGGGGAAATGTCGGTCCAGATAACGACATAACTCTGGAGTTTGTGGTGGATACCACGGTTCCTGGCGCCGGCTGGAGTGATGTCGCAATTTTGGGAGAGGGCCCGTTTGAATACTCTGCACTCCTCACTCTCAGTGATTCGGACGGGTTTGATCCGATGCTGGTTGGCTTTGAGAGTGACCAGAGCTGCACAAACGGATTCAGTCAGGCGGATGGTCAGTGGAGGTTTAGCGCAACATGCGACCACGCCTCGGGGAAGTGGACACTACCCGCATTCTCTTTGATTGATGCCGCTGGGAACCTTGGTCCGCTTGAGCCAGTCGAGATTCAATTCATCCACGAACCGCCAGCTATTGCGGAGGCTCCCGCAGACGCGCAACTACCGGAACCCGACCAACCTGCCTCCCAGGGACCCAGGCAAGAGCCGGTTGAGACAGAATCCGAGCTTCGGCTGCCTGAGCTGCCGGCAAGTGAAGACCTACCAGCCCTCCCCGGAACGGAAGTCGAGAATGTTGAGCAGGAGCCCGCTATCGAACTTGAACCGCCCGAGGACCCGAGCGTCATAGACACTGAATTAGTAGATGAGATCCTTCGAGAGGTGAAGGCTTCGCCCAGCCCAGTGTTTGAGGATTCTGAAGCCCCCACCGTCAGTCCTGAGCCTTCAATTGATAAGGAGGTCGCTGATGAAGAAACAGTGGGTCCTTCAGTGCCAGGGCAGCAGGAAATATCCGAGGTTGAACAGCAGCCTCAAGCCCCCACCTCGGCTACCGGGGAAGTAACTTCGGTTGTTGCTTTCGATTCGGTTGCGGAGCAAGAACAAAGTGGCTTCAGTCTCGTGGGCCTGCTGTGGATCGCGATGTTATCAATTGGTGGGCTCTTGGCTTGGCGCCTTAGCGGAAAATGATGGTTCGCTGTCCATCCAAAAGCACCCGATGCTCAGCAAACCACCCGATCGCTTGGGTCAGCGTTTTTGACTCAGCATCCTGCCCAATCTGAACGAGCTTTGCCTTTGAGTCACTGTGCTCTACCCGCGTTACGTTTTGCTCGATGATTGGACCTTCATCTAGATCAGCTGTCACAAAGTGTGCGGTGGCGCCGATTAGCTTCACGCCACGAGCATGTGCTTGGGCGTAAGGGTTGGCACCCTTAAAGCCTGGCAAGAACGAGTGGTGGATGTTGATTATTCGACCCGCAAACTCTTCGCAGAACTCCGGCGAAAGAATCTGCATAAAGCGAGCGAGAACTATGAGCTCTACGTTGTTTTCATGGATGAACTCCCGCAGTCTTTTTTCAAAGAGGGCCTTATCAACGCCGTTGTTGATTGCGTGGTGTTCAAACTTTGCGCCATAGAAGGTTGCCATTGACTCAAGGTCTGGGTGGTTAGCAAATACCCCTGAGACTTCAATTGGGAGCTGTTCGGAGCGGTGCCGGAAGAGAACGTCATTTAGACAGTGACCGGCCTTTGAAACAAGTAGCACCGTCCGCATTGGTCGCCCAACAAAGTCGAGCACATACTCAAGCTGGAAGTCACCGATTATTTTTTCGATTTGCTTTTCAAAGTCGGACTTTGAAATGTCGGCCTCTATCTGAAGCCTCATGAAAAACCGGCCGGTGTCCTCTGATGTGAACTGTTGACTCTCGGTGATGTTCCCGCCCGCGTCAACCACAGCCCCGGAGATAGCATGCACTATCCCAGGCTTGTCGGGGCAAACAAAGGTTAGGACCCAGTGCTCTTTTTGATTCACGGGGTCAATCCTATTGAGCGAGCCGCATTCTTCAGCCGTCCGGGGCTTGTAAACTTGGGGGATGCCACTAGCCGAAAACCACAATGCCCCTCTTTCCGAGGTAGACCCAGAGATCGCAGCGGTGCTCCAGCAGGAGCTCGACCGCCAGCGCGGCACCCTGGAAATGATCGCCAGCGAGAACTTTGTCTCTCGCGCAATTTTGCAGACCCAGGGGTCTGTCCTGACTAATAAGTACGCCGAAGGGTACCCAGGGAAGCGCTACTACGGTGGTTGCGAGGCAGTGGATGTGGCAGAGAACCTGGCGAGAGACCGCGCCAAGGAGCTCTACGGCGCTGAGCACGCAAATGTTCAGCCGCACTCGGGAGCAACCGCAAACGCTGCGCTGATGATGGCACTTGCGAAGCCTGGAGACAGAATTCTCGGCCTCAGCCTTGCCCACGGCGGTCATCTAACCCACGGGATGAAGCTCAACTTCTCAGGCCAGATGTATGAGGCTCACGCCTATGAGCTGCACCCGGAGACTTTTTTGATTGATATGGACATGGTCCGTGAGCGTGCTCTAGAGACGAGGCCAGAGGTACTAATTGCGGGATGGTCCGCATATTCACGACACCTCGACTTCGCGGCCTTTAGGTCTATTGCTGACGAGGTCGGCGCGAAGCTTTGGGTCGACATGGCTCACTTCTCCGGTTTGGTCGCGGGCAAGGTGCACCCATCTCCGGTGCCCTATGCGGACGTGGTCTCCTCAACCGTTCACAAGACCCTCGCTGGCCCGAGGTCGGGCATGATTTTGTGCAAGCAGGAATGGGCAAAGAAGATCGACTCAGGCGTTTTCCCAGGACAGCAGGGCGGTCCGCTAATGCACGTCATCGCGGGCAAGGCTGTCGCCTACAAGGCAGCAATGTCCCCTGCTTTCCAGGAGCAGCAGCAGAGAACGATTGACGGTGCCAGGGTCATCGCCGACAGGCTGATTCAGCCAGACATGAAGGCTGAGGGAGTTTCGGTTCTAACTGGCGGCACTGATGTCCACCTAGTTCTAGTTGATCTTCGCGATGCAGCCATCGACGGCCAGAGCGCCGAGAACATCCTTCACGAGGCCGGCGTGACAGTGAACAAGAACTCCGTGCCCAACGACCCAAGGCCTCCCATGGTCACCTCCGGAATCCGCATAGGTACTGCCGCCCTGGCAACCCGTGGCTTCGGGGTCGAAGAATTCACCGAGGTTGGCGACATCATCGCCTCGGCTCTCAAGGTTGGTGCGGATCTTCCGAGCCTCAGGGCAAGAGTAAACAAGCTCACTGAGGCTTTCCCCCTCTACGAGGGCCTCGAGAACTGGTAAGTCCTTGACGGCAATCGCACTCGATGGTCTTGCTACCGCAGCCAAAATAAAGCGCGAGCTGTCATTAGAGGTTGAGAAACTTCGCGGTCAGGGAATCACCCCTGGCCTGGGCACTCTGCTGGTCGGAGATGACCCGGGTTCGCACTCTTACGTTGGCGGCAAACACCGAGACTGCTCAGAAGTTGGCATTGAGTCGATAAGAATCGACCTTCCCGCCTCAGCAACCGAGGCCGATGTGAGAGCAGCAATTGGCGATCTAAACTCTGCTTCCGAGGTCACTGGTTACATAGTCCAGCTCCCGCTTCCATTTGGCATGGGAGCAAATCAAATGCTTGAACTAATCGACCCCAAGAAGGACGCTGACGGTCTGCACCCTGAAAATCTAGGCAAGCTAGTAATGAATGCCACTGGCAAGTTTGACTCACCCCTTCCCTGCACGCCTAACGGAATCATCGAGCTACTGAGGCGGCACGGGGTTGAAACCAAAGGCGCCGAGGTTGCGGTGATTGGCAGAGGCCTTACCGTCGGTCGGCCACTTGGCTTGCTACTGAGTAACCGGGGCGTGGACGCCACCCCCACTCTCCTTCACAGCGCAAGTAAAGATATTGCGGGAGTTGTTAGGCGCTCAGACATCGTAGTTGCGGCAATTGGCTCTCCACACTTTGTGAAGCCAGAGTGGGTTAAACCGGGAGCCGCAGTTTTGGATGTCGGCATTAGCCGCGTCGATGGGAAGCTAGTTGGGGATGTGGATCCAGAGGTCGCTGAGGTTGCCGGCTACCTATCGCCAAACCCTGGAGGAGTGGGCCCTATGACCCGGGCAATGCTGCTAAAAAATGTCGTGGAGATGGCTAGGGCCTAGCCTTCTCCAAATCCCTCAAGAGCACTAAACCTTGGATCAATGGGGTCCTCGTGGGAGTGGGTGGGGTCCTCATCCATCCTTATGCCGCACCTCGCACACAACCCAGCGCAGTCCTCACTGCAGAGCGGCTTGAGGGGGAGAGCTGGAACTACGGAGTCAATTAGTGCCTGTTCGAGATCGATGCGGTCTTGCTCGACTACGAAGTCATCCTCCTGCTCCGGCCGATACATAAAGAGCTCTTGAATTTCAACATCGACATCGTCGCCAATTTCGTCCAGGCAGCGCGAGCAAATTCCGGTGGCGCCGGCAGTGAACTCGGCGGAGGCAAGGATCCCCTCGTGAACAGATTCAAGCCTTACCGGTATCGAGAGAGTGCTGCCGGCTGGAATACCCATGACGTCTGTGCCAATGGCCTCTGAAAGGGTGTGCTCCAGCACAACCTCCTTCATGTTCCCGGGCTTGTGAATTAGCTCTTTGAGCTGAACAATCAGCGTCACTTGCCGAGCCTCTCGCTCAGCGCCTTGGCAACCGCGCCTGGGACATGCGCCGAGACGTCTCCACCAAGGGCTGCAACCTCACGAACCAGTGAGGATGAGATGTGTGAGTAGGCGGGCTCTGTCGCAAAGAAGAAAGTCTCTATCCCCGACAGATCCCGGTTCATGTTTGCAAACTGCAGCTCATAGTCAAGGTCCGCTGCTGTCCTTAGGCCTTTGATAATGGCGTTTGCTCCTAAGGAAACAGCATGCTCTGCAATTAGCCCACCCTCCAGCAACGAAACTCGAACCTTGCTCAGGCCAGCTTCTGCAAGGGAGTCTTGCCAGAGTTTTACTCGGTCAGCCCCTGAAAACATCGCGTTTTTGTTGGGATTGTGAACCACAACAATTTCCAGCTCGTCCATGACACCAGCTGCCCTGCGCACAACCGATAGGTGTCCGAGGGTAGGGGGGTCAAATGAACCCGGGTAAATTGCCTTTTTTGCCACGATGCAAGGTTAGCTGCAATTGCCTAGAACTCAGAACTGGCTTCTGATAGCCCAGAGATCTGGGAAGACGGGGTTGAATAACGTGGAGGCGAGGTAGCCAGCTCCGCTGGAGCCCCCGGTTCCCAGTTTCCTACCGATTGTTCTCTCAACCATCTTCACGTGGCGATAGCGCCACTCCTGAAGACCCTCGTCAAGATCAACCATGGCTTCGCCAACCATCGCGGCTTCGGGGTCGTTTCGGTGAATCGACACCAGCACCTCTTGGACTGCTTCGCTGGGCTGCCACTGCTCAGAGATGTCTCTTGCCAGGGCCTCAGCCGGAAGAGCCTGCCTGCCATTGAAGTAGTGCATGGCAGAGTCCCAGAGCGATGCTCTCGACATCGCTGCCTCCACGCGCTCTCTGGCCGAGGACCCAGGTATCAGGTGTTCAGCCATTCCCATCCCGGTCTTTTTGTCTGCGTCTTGGCCAGCCTGGTCTCTTCTTCCAAGAACAGCTTCCAGCTCTCTGAATTGTGCGGACTGGAAACCAGAGGCGGAGCTGAGCCTGGCCCTAAAGGAGTTGAACTGCAGAGGCGTCATGGTCTCCAGGATGTCTAGCTGAGAGACGCAGGTTTTCATGATGGTGCGCATTCGACCAAGGAGAGCAAGTGAGCGATGGCTATCTCCGGCCTCTAAAGCGACCTGAAGGGCCGATGCCTCATGTAGTAGCTGCTTGAACCAAAGCTCATAGACCTGGTGGATGGTTATGAAAAGCAGCTCATCATGCTCAGGGCCATCACTGAGCGGTTCTTGGAGCTCGAGTAGCTCATCTACCTTGAGATAGGAGATGTAGGTTACGTGCTTATCGTGAGTCATTTTCTTCCTTAGGTAACCCGGTTGCCTTCCATTGACACCTGCTTGTAGTCCCCAGATGCCACTAGATCTCGAAGCCGCCCAAAGCCCTCAAAGACCTCTTCAAAGCTTGTTGGAAGCGGAGATATCGCCAACCGGATTGCCTCTGGCTCCCGGTAGTCGGGGACTACCTTCTTGAGTTTCCTCAGAGCCAGGGCAATTTGCTTTGCATCTTTGTGCTTCAAGATGATGTGGCCGCCTCGCTTGGAGGGTTCCTCAGGTGTTGCGAGGGTGAATCCCAGTTCAGCGAGCCACTGCTCGCTGAGGGCAATCATCAGCTGGGTTCCCAAGGCGGCCTTGGCCTCAATGTTTGCAATGCCCGCCTCGCGAATCATCTCGAAGGCAACCTCGACCCCTCTGATGCCAATGATTGAGGGCGAGGCGATCTGGAAGCGTCGGATTTCATCGGTGGGCTCAAAGAACGCACCCATCTCAAACTGCTTTTCCTGGGCGAACCAGCCTTGAATTGGCACTCTGAGCTGGGGTTGCAATTCCTTGCGGACATAGAGCCAAGCGGGGGAGCCAGGTCCCGAATTTCCGTATTTGTAGGTGCAGCCAACAGCAAGATCGACGCCGTTTTCATCTAGATCAAGCTGAATTGAGCCAACCGCGTGAGAGCAGTCCCAGACAACCAGGATCCCAAAGCTGCGTGCTAGCTCGGTAATTGCCTTGATGTCTTGTCTGCAGCCGGACCGGTAGTTGATGGCCTGCAGGGTGAGAAGTGCCACGTCCTCATCGAGGTGCGGCTTGAGAAGCTCGGGTGTTATTAGTTCATAAGTCGAGTCAATTGAAATTGCTCCTGGCCCCCCAGAGCCGTCGGTGTCGAGGGTTATCAGCTCCAAGCCGAACTGCTCTGCTAAACCTGCCAGGACGTAGCGGTCGGTTGGAAAGTTGGAGGAGTCGATAATGACTTTCCTGCGACCGGGTCTTGCCTGAATCGCCGCTGCACAGAGTTGATAGAAGTTCACGCTTACCGTGTCGCAGACTAAAACCTGTCCCGCTGCCGCTCCGAGCGCAGCCTCACCGACCAGATCCCCTGCAGTCTGGGCCTGGTCAATCCAGTGACTCCAGCCGTCGACGAGCTCGTGACCCCACTCGTCAGTCAGAAAGCTGTTTACCTCTTCGATGGTCCGCTTCGGAAGCCGACCCAGCGAATTGCCGTCTAGGTAGCAAACATCGGGATCTGAGAAGTGAAAGAGGTTGCGAAAACTCGCCAGCTTGTCTTCGCTGTCTAATTTGCGGACAAAACCGATGTCCAGCTGGGAGGGAAACTCCATCCACTCACTCTACTCAGACTAAGAGCTGGTGTTTTGCCAGTTCCGCATACAGCGGTGTGCTCTTCACAAGCTCCGAGTGGGTGCCGACGCCAAGAATCCGGCCATGCTCCAACACGATGATCTGATCTGAGTCAACGACCGTTGAGAGCCGGTGAGCAATTACGAGCAGCGTCCTGTCCTGAGCAACGGCGTCTATCGCTTCACGCATGCGCTGCTCGTTAGGGCCATCAAGAGCGCTGGTGGACTCGTCAAGCAGAAGAATCGGAGGCTTAGCCAAGAGTGCGCGGGCAATGGCCAGGCGCTGCCTCTCGCCTCCTGAGAGCATGATGCCATCTTCGCCAACCTGGGCATCAAGACCCTTGGTGTCTCGCCCCAATACTTCCTTTAGATTCACCTGCCCCAGAACCTCCACCAGTTCCTCGTCGGTGGCATCAGCCCGACCCAGCAACAGGTTGTCACGAATGGTGCCGGCTAGAACCGGTGCGTCCTGCTCGACATACCCAAGCTGTTCGCGCAGCGACTTTCGAGAGAACTCCGTTACGTCTTGTCCATCGAGCATTATCTTTCCGCCGGTCGGCTCATAGAACCGCTCGATCAGGGAGAAGACAGTGGACTTTCCGGCCCCTGAGGGTCCAACCAGTGCAACCCTTGAACCGCGCTCAACCTTGAAGCTAATTCCCTTGAGGATTGGTTGGGGCTCCTCATCTTCATCCTCTTGGTAGTGGAACTCGACGTTCTTGAACTCAATGGCGGACTTATTCTTTGCAAGCCTGTGATCACCCACTGGGGCCGGCTCCTCTTCGTCAAGCACCATGATTTCCTGAATCCTGGCCAGGGCGCCGAGGGCTCCCATGATTGAGGTGTAGGCACCAAAGGCTGAGATAAGCGGGCCAACCATGAAAAACAGCAGGATTACGAAGGTCACCAGCGAGGCAATCGTGGTGGCGCCCGTTGCAACCCGCAGGCCGCCAAAACCAAGCACCACAATAAACGCGGTGTTGAAGGCTACCTGGGCTATCGGAGCAACCGCTGCCGATAGCTTGGCAATTGAAAGCCCTTGGTCGTAGGCCTCCCTGGCGTCCTTATAGATTTCCTCGGTTTCTCGCTCCTCTGCGCGAGCAGCCCGAATTGTCCGGATTGCGCTCAGCGCTCGCTCAACCGCCGCCGACATCTGGCCAACCTTTTGCTGTGCCTTGGTGGTTGCGCGTCGAATCTTGCGGCCGGTGAAGCTGATCGCGAAGACGGCGGTGAAGACAACCAGAAGAGTCGAGCCAAGCAGTAATGGGTCAATAAAGGCCATGACGATGATCGCACCCACAAACTGCAAGAGCCCGCCGAGAGCGTCAACCAGACCCTGCGTCAGCACGGACTTCAGGAGCGTGGAGTCGGATCCGACCCTGGAGACCAGGTCACCAATTCTTCTCTTGTCGTATTGCCAAATCGGCAGGCGGAGAAGTCTTGCGACCAGTGCTTTGCGGGTGTCGAGCACAACACCCTCGCCGGTCTTATAGAGAAGGTAATACTGGAAAGCATTTACGAGTGCGCTGGTAATCACCAACGCCACGATCGCGATCGCGAGATTGCCAAAGCCGATTGACTGCTCAACCGCGGTAATCAGCTGGCCTATGAGAAGAGGCTGCGCAAGCGCGAGTGCAGAGCCTAGAACCGAAAGTCCAAGTGCAAGTGCAAGTGCTTTGCGATGGGGCTTGAGGTAGGGAAAGAGGTCCTTGAGGGAAGACCGAGGACCCTTATATTCGCGCGAGCGGGGGTTCTGTGTCGGGTCTGAGTAGTACTCGCTCACTTAGTCCTTGGCTCTCTCGTCATGGAACGGATCGTTGTAAATAGCCTCGTTAAGAAGGTAATTGATCTCTGTAAAGGCTAACGCTTGAGTGTATGCGGTTCTCTCTGAGAACCTGCTGAAATCTAACTCAGGCAGCGCTTTGGCAGCATTCTTGCTATTGACCCTGAGAAACATCAAGGTGGTGTTGGGTTTTCTCTCGAAGCTCTCCAGCACCGTTCCGCAGCCATAGCCGAAGACCCTGATTGCGATATCTGCCTCCTCCGGCGAGCACTTTTGAAGAAGCCTGTTGTCCGGCACTGATACCTTCTCCCGCAGGTGGCCTTGCCGCTGCCAGATCTGGAAGCAGGTGCGGAGACCGTTTTTCTCGCGAATCGGATTGCCAACGTTGTCCTCATAGGAGACAAAGACATCGCTGTCGTGAATTAGGTGGAAGCGAAGGTCCAGGCGGTTCGTAACACTCCACTTGCGCCAGGAACGCGGGACCAAAAAACAGATGGTTTGGCTGAATTTGGCTGCATGATTGAAAAATGGGATCGAGAGGGCATTGTTTCTGCCAAAGGGCGGGTTTGTGAAGGTGACGAGGTTTCTCTGAGCAAAGTCGCTCTCTAGAAAATCTGCCTGTCTGATACTCGGGATGGCGGGATAGCGATCAAGGGCAATCACCTCACGTGCCCCCGCTTCGCACAGTGCCTGAACAAAACTTCCGTTGCCCGCTGCAGGCTCCAGAAATGTGGTCTCGGATGCGGGCGGCAGATAGGGGAGTGCGGCTTCGACTAGCTCCGCTGCAAGCTTTCTTGGGGTGTAGAACTGCTCGGTGCCGGTGATGCGTCTATTGCCGAGTTTTTCCGCCACCTAGAAACGATATCAAGTTCCCATCAATTCGGTGGATTGTGGAAATTGCCAGTAATCTGGAGGGCTGCCTAGCGGCCGCAGATGGAGAAAAAGTTTGTTTGCCAAAGATTCCGAAGTAGTTATTCGCGCCAAGAATCTAACTAAGAAATACAAAGACTTTGTTGCCGTTGACGGCATTGATTTTGAGGTGAAGCGAGGAGAGTCCTTTGGGCTCCTAGGGCCAAACGGCGCGGGTAAGTCCACCACGATGAAGATGATCTCATCGGTCTCTCAGCGCACCGGTGGCGAGCTGACAATCCTTGGCAAAGAGCCAAACACCCATGGGCCTGAGATCCGTGCCCACCTAGGCGTCGTGCCTCAGAAGGATCTGCTCGATCGTGAACTCAAAGCGTGGGAGAACCTCTTCACCTACGGCCGATACTTCGGGCTCTCTCGAAAATTTCTGAAGCAAAAAGTTGAGGAGCTTTTGGAGTTTGCTCAGCTAACCGAGAAGCGCAACTCAAAGGCAGATGATCTCTCTGGAGGCATGCAGCGCAGACTTGCGATTGCCAGGGGCCTTGTGAATGAGCCTGAGATTTTGATGTTGGACGAACCCACCACTGGCCTTGACCCCCAGGCAAGGCACATCCTCTGGGACAGGCTCTTCAGGCTGAAGGAGCAGGGTGTCACGTTGGTAATAACCACCCACTACATGGACGAGGCCGAGCAGCTCTGCGATCGGCTAATCGTTATGGACAAGGGCAAGATCATGGCCGAGGGGTCCCCCGCTGCGCTAATCAAGCAGTACTCCTCCAAGGAAGTTGTCGAGGTCCGGTTTGGTACCGACAAGAACGAGAAGTTCGCCCCTCAATTGGAAGAGCTAGCCGACCGCATTGAAGTGTTACCGGATCGAATTCTCCTCTACACCGAAAAGGGAGAGGAGCTGCTTACGAGGATTGTCGATGCAGGGCTGCACCCGGTGACTTCACTTGTTCGCCGGAGCTCGCTTGAGGATGTCTTCCTAAGGCTCACTGGAAGGACCTTGGTCGAGTAGTGGCAGAGCTCTCCTACAAACCAGGCACCGCGGTCGACCCGAAGCGGGCCGTGCGCTGGGGTTCTCTGCGAGTAGCGGAATACCGGTTCTACTCGATGACCAAGTGGATGGGCGGCATTATTGCTTTCGGGTTGGGAAACCCGATTCTCTTTCTGCTGTCGGTGGGTCTTGGGATTGGTGCTCTCGTTGATGCCAACTCTGGCGGCGAGACTCTGGGAGTCAGCTACCTCCAGTTCGTAGCCCCTGCACTACTTGCCTCGGCCGCAATCCAGGGGGTCATGGACGAGGTGACCTTCCCAACTTTGGACGGCTTTGTCTGGGACAAGCTCTTCTTCGCGATCAACGCAACCTCGGTCTCGGCAAGGCAGATAGCCAACGGCGTGATGATTGTGGCGCTCGGCAGGGGCCTTTTCACCACTTTGTTGTATTTGGGCATCCTGTTGCTATTTGGTGCCGTTCCCCTGGCCTCATTCTTCCCGCTGCTGTTCACCTCAATGCTCGCCGGCTGGGGCTGGGCAGCGCTCATGATGTCGATAACTGCGAGGCTCGAGAATGACGAGGGTTATTTTGCAGTCATAGGTCGATTCGTGATTGCCCCGATGTTTTTGTTCTCGGGCACCTTCTACCCACTGGAGCAGATGCCAATCTTCCTGCAGCCAATCGGCTGGATTCTGCCCCTCTGGCACTCCACGGAACTGGGTCGAACATTGAGCTATGACTACCCGATCGAGCCGAGCATGATTGCCCTTCACCTTGGCTACCTGACCCTCATGGGTGTGGTGGGGATGTTGCTGACCTATCCAAAGTTCGAAGAGAGGCTTTCTAGGTGATTACACAACTAGTTGTCTCTCAGGCGGTTGCCATTCAGGAGCGCAGAAGCTCCAGGCCTGGCAGCTCTATCTACTCGGGCCGCGCATCAATGCTTTTGGAGCGAGGCTTCAGGGCTTTCAAGAGCTCTAACTGGATGGTCGTGCTCTCTGGGTTTGTGGAGCCGGTGCTATATCTGCTGGCATTTGGCTTTGGTATCGGCCAGCTCATCGGAAATCTAGAGGACGGTCTTGGTAGGCCGGTTAGCTACGCAGCCTTTATCGCACCGGCACTGCTTGCAACCAGTGCCATGAACGGAGCGGTCTATGACTCGACCTGGAACGTTTTCTTCAAGATGCACTTCGGCAAGATTTATCAGGTCATGCTCTCGAGTTCCTTAGGTCCCATGGATGTGGCCTTAGGGGAGATTGGCTGGGCGCTGCTGAGGGGAGTCGCCTACTCGCTGGGCTTCATGGCAATAGTCACACCGCTAGGGCTGGTGACAAATGCCTGGGGTCTTCTAGCCATACCGGCAGCGAGCCTGATTGCCTTTGGATTTGCATCAATCGGCATGGCCATAACCAGTTACCTCAAGAGCTTCCAACAGATGAACTGGGTCACCTTCTTTATGCTGCCTATGTTCCTGTTTTCAGGAACCTTCTTCCCCGTGAGCGTCTACCCGCAGTGGATTCAGATGATTGTTCAGGCGCTGCCGCTCTGGCAGGGCGTGGAGCTAATTCGCTCGCTGATGCTGGGCATAGTCGACTGGTCTCTGCTCGGCCACGTCGCATACTTTTTGGTGATGATTGCCGGAGGCCTGTGGTTTACGACCGTCAGGCTGAAGGCGCTTTTTATGCGCTAACAGCTGGAGTACCCAAGCTGCCATCCCCTTGGCTTCAAAGGTATGGAGCGGGACCTAGGAGTTGCCGAGAGAAGTCATGCTCAGTGCTGCCTGCACGGCCTCGGCACCCTTGTCTTCTTTAGAACCATCAAGGCCTGCTCTTGCCAGGGCTTCCGCCTCGTTGTTTACAGTCAAGAGACCGAAACCTACTGGCACATTTGAATCAAGTTGGACTCTAGTTAGCCCGTCGGTGGCGGCGCTGCAGACGTAGTCGAAGTGGGGGGTTTCTCCCTGGATTACTACACCTAGGGCGATGATTGCCTGAGCTCCCTGGTCCGCCGCTCTTTGGGCGGCAAGGGGCAGTTCAAATGCCCCGGGCACTCTCCAAATGGTCACGTCTGTAGCTCCTGATTTTGCAAGCTCTTTGCGAGCACCGGCAAGCAGCCCATCCATGATTTGGGTGTGCCAAGAAGTGGCTAGGACATATATTTTTAGGCCCTCGCCGCTCACATCTAGTTGCGGTGCTCCGCTCCCACTCACTACTTCAGGTTAGCGGGAATCGTGTGGCCCATGCGAGCGCGCTTTGCCTCTAGGTAGCCAAGGTTTTCGTCCGCAAGACCAACAATCAGCGGCACGGTCTCGTTGACGGGGATACCCCCATCTTCGAGGTAGCGCTTCTTCGCTGGGTTGTTAGTTAGCAGGCGAACACTCTTGATTCCGAGGTCGCGCAAGATCGCAACGGCTGCTCCGTACTCCCTTGCCTCGCTTGGCAGACCAAGAGCCAGGTTGGCATCGACGGTGTCGAGGCCCTCTTCTTGGAGTGAGTAAGCCTTGAGCTTGTTTAGAAGACCAATGCCGCGACCCTCTTGGCCACGAAGATAGACGACTACACCACCGGTCTTCTCAAGTCCGATAGCGTCCATAGCGCCCTCTAGCTGCGGGCCACACTCACACTTGAGTGATCCAAAAGCTTCTCCGGTGATGCACTCGGAGTGAAGTCTGACGAGAACGTCCTCGCTGCCAATATCACCGGCAATGATTGCCACGTGGTCAGCGGTTGTCTGCACGTCGTAGTAGCCGCGCACTTTGAAGTCGCCGTGGGTGGTAGGAAGCTTTGCCTCTGCCTCAAACCGGATTCGGTTGGTGCTGCTCTTTCGCTCCGGGGAGCGCTTCTCCAGGTGGTCACGGAGGTGCGAAATTGTGCTCATAGGTAAGTCAAACCTCTGAGCAACCTCAAATAATTCCCCTCCCCGCATCATGGTTCCGTCGTCGTTCACCAGTTCGGCCATCAGTGCCACTGGTTCTAAGCCAGCCATTTCCAGAAGTTCGACAGCAGCTTCGGTGTGGCCAGCTCGTTCTTTCACGCCCCCGGGAACCGCTCGGAGCGGGATGACGTGCCCAGGTCGAATCAAAGAGGCCGGAGTCGAGTGCGGGTTAGCAAGTACGTTTGCGGTGTTCGCGCGCTCTGCCGCCGAGATGCCGGTTGACTTGCGGTTCGCGGCGTCAACGCTCACGGTGTAGGCAGTCTGGTGGGGGTCTTCGCTGTTGAGCCACATCAGCGGCAGCTCAAGTTGGTTTGCTCGGTCTTCGCTCATTGGTGCGCAAAGATACCCAGAGGTGTAGCGCACCATCCAGGCCACCCACTCGGGAGTCGCGAACTGGGCTGCGATGATGGCATCGCCCTCGTTCTCCCGATCCTCGGCATCAGAGATGATGACTGGCTTGCCCTCCCTGAGGGCCGCCAGCACCTGATCTATGCCGCTGTACTTGATGTTCACTTGTACTCCATCAACCTTTCGATGTGCTTTGCCAGCACGTCGGCCTCAACATTTACTTTGTCCCCGGGCTTCTTATAGCCAAGGGTTGTGACGGTTAGGGTCTCTGGAATCAGACTCAGGGCAATCACGTCGTCTTCGATGTCGTTGACGGTCAATGAGATGCCATCAAGAGTGATGGAGCCCTTGTGCACGACGTACTTCATCAACTCGGCGGGAATGCGAATCTTCACCCAGTCCCAGTTGTCGCTCTTCTCTCTGGAGACAAACTCACCTACTCCGTCAACGTGACCCTGGACGATGTGACCACCAAAGCGGGTTTTGTTGCTCATGGCCCGCTCTAGGTTGATTGGGTCGCCCACCTGCACACCATCTAGGCTCGAGCGCTTTAGAGTCTCGAGCATCACGTCTGCGGTGAAGCCTTTGTCGTCAATCTCAATGGCGGTTAGGCAGGTACCGGAGCAGGAGATTGAGTCTCCGCGACCAAGATCCGAAAGCACCTTGTCGCAACCAATTGTCAGCCTGATTGCGTCCGGCTGCTTCTCGATTGCTAGCACTTTTCCTAGCTCTTCAATGATTCCTGTGAACATTAGGCTCTCCTGGCTCTTATAAATAGGTCGTTGTCGAGCAGCTTTTGCTCGACAATCTCAATGTCGATGGCCGCAGCCATCGAACCAACTCCGATGTCCTCGAGGGCAACCCTCGGCCCGCCAAGCAGCATGGGCGCTAGGTAAATGATGAATTCGTCCACCAGCCCTAATTTGACAAACTCGCTCGCAACGTTGGGACCACCTTCCACCCAGAGGTGCTTGACGCCCCGAGAAAAAAGCTCAGCCAAGGCTTCCTGGATGTTTCTGGTCTTGAGGTGCAGGGTCTCGGCCCTGTCGTTGAAAACACGTAGGGTGTCGGGTATCTCGCGCTCTCCTAGGATGACCCTGAGCGGCTGGTGCTGGAAGTAGCTGCCGTCTGCGGTGCGAGCAGTCAGCTCGGGGTCGTCGGCAAGCACGGTGCCGGTGCCGACCAAGATGGCATCAACCTCACTTCTTCTGAGGTGGCCATCAGAGCGTGACTGCTCTCCTGAAATCCATTTGCTAGTGCCGTCGCTTGCGGCACTCCTGCCATCAAGGCTGCTTGCCCACTTCAGAGTCACGAAAGGCCTGCCAAGCCGGTTTGCAGTGAGCCAGATGCGCCCCTGCTCCTCTGCTTCTGCCTCGCAAACTCCGGCGACTACCTCGACACCTGACTGGCGCAGAAACTCTCCACCACCACTAGAGTCCTGACCTGGATCGGCAACTGCGTAGACAACTCGGCTAATACCTGCTTCTAGAAGCGCTTTGGAGCAGGGTCCGGTTTTGCCGGTGTGGTTGCAGGGCTCGAGTGTCACCACTGCTGTGTGGCCAGGGGGAAAAGTGCTGACTCCAAGTTTTTCCTTGAGGGCGCTGATGGCCATGACCTCGGCGTGGTTGGTCCCGGAACCTTGGTGGTAGCCCTCAGCAACAATCTCGTTGTCCGCGTTCAGGATTACCGCTCCCACCTGAGGATTTACCCCCTGGATTGGACCGAGCAGGGCAAGCTCAAGCGCGCGGTGCATTGCCGCATCGAATTGGCTTGTCATCCTGCCCTCTTTCTAAGCGCAGGACAGGGCAGGGAATACGGGAGCGCGAAGCATCCCGAGTTCTTCTCCCATCCGGACTTTACCGTCGGTATCGGAGTTTCACCGATTCAACCGCCTGGGGTCTAACCGCTGGCTGCGGAGTTCCCAGTCGGGTCGCGGACTATAACCGCCGGTTCAGAATTTCACTGACCCCGAAGAACTGTGCTTATTTAGAACAATACTCTTTTGGGCTGATAAATTCCTCAGCGCCTGGGGATGAAGCCGAGCTTTTGATACACATCGGCAAGGGTTTGTTCGGCTATTTCGCTTGCCTTGTCAGCTCCGAGCGCGAGCAGCCTATCCAGCTCCGCGCTGTCGCTAAGAAGCTCTTTGGTTCTGGCCTGCATAGGTTCGGTAAGAGCGACCACCGCATCGGCAACAGCCCCCTTGAGATCTCCATAGCCCTTGCCGGCAAACTCTGTCTCGATACTCTCCATGCTCTTTCCGGTGACAGCTGAGAAGATACCTAAGAGGTTCGAGACTCCAGGCTTCGCTTCCCTGTCAAAACGAATCTCACCGTCAGTGTCTGTCACCGCGCTCTTGATCTTCTTTGTGATCTGAGCGGGCTCGTCCATTAGGTTGATAAGGCCCTTGGGGTCCTGGGTTGACTTGGACATCTTGGCGGTCGGATCTTGGAGGTCAAAGATCTTTGCGGTCTCTTTGAGAATATGCGCCTCGGGGACCTCGAAGGTCTTACCAAAGCGGCTGTTGAAGCGCATTGCAAGGTCTCTTGTGAGCTCTAAATGTTGCCTCTGGTCTTCGCCCACTGGAACACTCTTGGGCCTATAGAGCAGGATGTCTGCGGCTTGCAGGATTGGGTAGGTGAAGAGCCCAACTGAGCTAACCTCCACACCACCCTTCTGGCTCTTGTCCTTGAACTGGGTCATTCTCGATGCCTCACCAAAACCAGTGATGCAGTTCAGCACCCATGCCAGCTGGGCGTGAGCTGGGACATGAGACTGCACAAACAAAGTCGCCCGCTGCGGATCCAGTCCGGCTGCTATGTATTGGGCGGCGGTCCTTCGAGTGTTCTCAAGTAGCTCTTTTGGATCCTGCGGGATGGTGATGGCGTGAAGGTCAACTATGACGTAGTAGGCGTTGTGGGTTTCCTGCATTGCCACCCACTGCCTGAGAGCGCCTAAGTAGTTGCCGAGGTGGAGGGATGAGGCGGATGGCTGCATGCCACTTAGCAAATTTGGTTTCGCCACAACTTCTCCTAAAGGTCGTAGTCAACAACCACGGGGGAGTGGTCGCTCCAGCGGGCGTCATAGCTTGGCGCCCTGTCTACTCGATAATTCTGCCCCAGCTTCGCAAGCTCAGGGGTAGCAAGCTGATAATCAATCCGCCAACCGGCATCGGTATCGAAGGCCTTGCCGCGATATGACCACCAGGTGTAGGGGCCGGGGACACCGGGGTGGGCGGCTCTTCCCATGTCAACCCAGCCCTGATTTGCAAAATCGTCAAAGTAGGCACGCTCCTGGGGCAGGAAGCCCGCAGATTTGAGGTTGCCTTTCCAGTTCTTTATGTCCAGTTCTGTGTGACCGACGTTCAGATCTCCCACAATTACCGCGAGTTTTTGCGAGGCCATAAGCTCTGCCATGCGCTCCCGCATGGCATCCAAAAACTTGTACTTCTCAACCTGTTTCGGAGTGTCGGCCTCTCCGGAGTGGACGTAGCAGCTCACGACTGTGAGAGTGCCACTTTTGGTCTCGATGTCGGTTTCCAACCAGCGACCTAGAGAGTCGAACTCCTCCGGTCCGATGTCGGTGCGGTGGTCTAGAACCTTGGCTGTGGTGAGAACTGCCACCCCGGCTCTTCCCTTCGCACTAGCCTCCTGGTCAAAGATGCTCCAGCTTCCACCTAGTGGACCGTCTCCCTCTGCTAGCTTTCGAAGCTCCTCGCCCGGGGCACGAACCTCCTGAAGGCAGAGAATGTCGGGCTTGGCTTCTTGTAGCCATCCATCCATTCCCTTGCGGGCTGCGGCCCTGATGCCATTTACGTTTACGGTTGCGAGAGTGAGCACGGAACTAACTTAGGAGCTAGATCAGCGCATAGAGGTCACTGCCCCGCACTTCTAGCTGAATTTTCCCCAGGGGGCTCCTCGCAGGACCCGCAACTGGCTCTCCGCTATCTGGGTTAAACCTTGCTCCGTGACAGCCGCAGGCGATCTCATCGTCGCGAATGCCGGTGACAATGCAACCTGCGTGGGTGCACTTTGCGGAGAATGCCCTAAAGACACCTTCTTTTGGCTGAGTTACCAGAATCGTCAGA
>Ga0075475_10000175_pt1 | contig 27009 bp, 4 predicted proteins | sample DEB08_DNA_10_FD_76342 | JGI IMG/M metagenome (GOLD analysis project Ga0075475, IMG submission 76342) | Aqueous microbial communities from the Delaware River and Bay under freshwater to marine salinity gradient to study organic matter... | ecosystem: Environmental > Aquatic > Marine > Coastal ... | reverse complement strand
GCAAACATTCCCATCTCTTTGCTCCCAAAGTTTGCAACGTCAGATCTAACTTTCAGCTGACCCTTTGAATCCTTTTCTAGTATATCATAAAGATTAGCTTCTTCCCCGTTTTTATTTTTGATAGTGTTCCCATTCTTATCTTTGAACCCCTTTTGCTCTAAAGAAAGAGCCACCATCTTTGTCATGGTTGTTTGCCATTCCGGGATTCTCTGCAAAATAAACGCAGAGTTTAGATTAGTAGCTTTTCTTACAGCACTCCCAGTAACATCTTCTGTTCTCCCCATCTCTTGGAAGACATCAAACATTTCAGCCATTTGATTTAGCTTACTTTGTTTAACAAACTTAGGTGAGATTGCCTCGCTTATACTTGTCCCAAGATCAGACAGAGCAAGGTTAACTATTGTCTGTGCCTTGAAGTGACTCTCCTTGCTGTAGAACTGTCTTGCCCAGCCTTCAGATCCATTTGATATAGAGTCTATTATCAACTGGTTAGTAGCCTGCAGCCCATTAAACCCAAGTCTTGATAACGCAGTAAGTGATGAGGCCTTGCCGTAAAGCTTTGTCTTTGAGAGTCCCAAGATTCTATCTTGCTCCTGCTTCTTCATACTCTCCCCATAGATTACATTATCTATAAAACTTTTAAGATGTTGAAAATCTCGACTGTCTTTGCCTTTCCCCTTTTTTTCTATTTCAAATCCAAAGCGCTGTGCAGTTTTATCTAAAATTGGGACACCCGTAGCAGATAGTTCATATACCTTACGTTCTCTGATAGCGTCATGCATTATATTAACTACCCCAGCCATTTTAGCTGTGGCTTCATAGCGGTTAGCCATGTCAACAAATTTGACTAAGCTGTTTACTATGTCTCTAGAGATCTTAGACTCCTCTACTGTATTAGTAAAGTATTTAGGTATTACTCTTAGCTTCTCCCCGTTTGCATCAATGAGCTCCCCAAACTCTGTATCTGTTTCATTTTGTGTAAACACATCACCGATAAAGTTTTCGGTGCCCTCTCTAAACTTCTTCTCTTTAAAAGAGTCTATAGCATCCTTCAATATAGCAGGGGCCATGTAAGAAAAATTGTCCCAAGAGTTCTGAACCATAGGACGTCTCCCAAGTTTAGCTTGGTGCTCTTTGTATACCTCCATAAACACGTCGTAGAACTCTTTTGTTGATGCCGACATGTTATTGTACTTAGAATTCTCGTAGCTCTTATTGGGTCTTGTTAAGCTACCTGTAATAACCCATCCTCCTTTTCCTCGTCTGTATACCTTTTTTATTTCAAGATCTAGTGCATTGTATTGATAGGACAACTCTCTTGCTTCAAAATCCCTTCCTTCTTTGTATGCTTTATTTCGTGCAAGCAGTATATTGTCTCTGTCATTAAGCATCTTGTCAACAATGTCCTGCGCGTTGTCTACCGGCTCTGTGTTTTTAGAGTACCATTCTGCAACCATTTGGTTGTAAAGCCTCCCGTTTTTACTTGCAAAAAAGTCATCAAGCTCTGACTTATCTTCTGGGTAGTTGTACTTCTCTTTTGCACTCTCAAACATTTCGTTAAGATTATTTGAGAACTTAGTTATATTATAAGGCTGTACAATACTTAAGATATTAGTCTTCTCTACCTTTCCTGTTTTTTTATTTTTACGATATACAGGAACTACTTCCAGCATATCCTTAAACATTTCTGCTGGGTTTCTTTCTGATGCAGTGCTTGCATCTCTAAACTTGTAGAAAGCATCACGCAGTTTAAACTTAGTATCTGTGGTACTTCTGTGGCCTTCAAGCAGTCCTGTTTTGATTGCAGTTGAAAACAAGCTGAGTGTTACATCTGAGCTGTAAACTAAAGGATCTGTGTAAAGTGAGAACGCAGATGCATCCTGGTGTGTCTCTCTTAGCTCCTTTATAATACGCTTTGGTCCAATACGTTTTTCTTTCAGCTGATTGATATTTAGTTGTATCAAACGTCGTTTCCTGTCTTCTTTTACTTGTTTGCTGTCAAGTAACCCGTACCCAGATCGAAGATTACGTTCCAGAGCTATTGCCTCGTATTGTTTATTGTTTCTCTCCAGCCCTCGAAATGGGACATTAAGATTATTTTCCTCCAGTGCCTTTTCCAGAAACTCTATGTCTGCATCTATCTTTTGATTAATACCTATAGGAGCAAATGACATCAGCAATCTTGCTTGTATTGGGATAGCTACCTTTAAGTACCTATTATCCAGAGCATCCATTCTTTTTATGGTAGCTCTTACATCTTGCATCAGGTCATCTTTTATGCCGTCAGTATCTTCTAGAGTGTCCAGCTTCTCGTTGAGAATAGTAAGAGCGGACTTCTCTTTGTCCTTATTGTAGAATGCTTGTATAGTCTGCTGCAGGTCTGAGATGTTTTTAAGTATGCTAGCTTTATCCTCATTAGGCATTGTTTTATAGCTAATCGCATACTCTTGTTGTATTCTGTCGTACAGTTTCTCCGCTCTCTGTGCTAGTGCGAAGACATAGTCTATGTACTCAGCGTAGTCAGATAGCTTCTCTTGCCCCTTCTTTATCTTCTTCAGGTTTCTTCTCAACAGCTCTAGTTCTCGCAGTCTCTGCTTAGTCATTTCCGTTTGCTCTAAGCGCTCTAGTCTCCCTATCTGAAGCTGCACATTTGTTAAGAGCTTTTCTGTTGCACGATCTACCTTCTCCTGCGTATCAAATACCTCGTTTACTAGTGGGTCTTGCGTCAGATCTTCACCTTCAGCCTCAATGTCTGTGTCTTCAGACATAGTAAACTGCACTGAAGGATTTCTAAACATAACCTCCAATACTTCAGGGTCTATATCTAGCCTTACGTTCTTCCCTTCTCGAGTCTCAGTAATCAGATTTGTGTATGCCCCAAAAAAGTCTTGAGCTGCTGCGTTGATGTAACCTATTTCTTTTCTTGCATCCATTACATCGTCTCTCAAGTAGAGAGTATCCCCATCTAAGACGGCTATCTTACCGTCCAGCATTTGCTTTATCTTGTATGGATCTCTTGCTTCTGCAGCAGTATCCTCTACGTAGAACATAACATCTGAAAGCAATGGGTTATCTATACCCCCGACTTTAAATCTGCAACTCATTTATTATTTTATTTAGCAAACGTGTGATATATCTGAAGAGCTGTCTGTAGTTCTGATTCTTCTCGCCTCCTCGTTCATAGTCATAGGATCAGACATAGTCTTTGTAATTCCAGCTCTAGAATGTAAATCTACAACTTTATCTTTTCCTTTACCTTTACCTGCTATCCTTACTTTTCTTTCTCCTTGGCTTTCAGCAAAGAAACTGCTAGTTACAATATCCCCATTTTTGTCTCTGAGGTTGAGCTCGATAATCTTATTAGTTATACTCATGCTCTGTATCGGGTGATACATCTCATCCGTGTTGTTATACTCATACACTGATATCTTATCTACACCCTTGCTGTAATTAGCTCTTGTTACATATCGCGCTGGACGACCATCTAGTTCTACTGATGCAGGCAATCCGTACAGTCCTTCACCGCGTTGCACATACGAACGTGGCATTCGTCCAACAAGTGGTGCAGATGCTACAGTAGCGGCACCGTAGTTCTGCATAAAGCTGAACATGAAATCGTCAAAGTATCTCTCGTCATTCTTGACATTCTGGAATTCTTCTCGCAAGTACTGCATCAAGGTCTTCCCATTCTCGTCAGCTATCTCCATAAAGAATTCTATTGGAATGGCGTCGTAGTATGTACCATAAGAAGGTGCAAGTCCGGTTGTCACGATTGAGTTCAGTACCAGCCTCTTACCCATATTCTGGATTTTCTTCTGTTCTTCTGGGTCACTAGTGTATTTCTCCGGTCTGTACAATAGATCTCCAAACGACTGACGTTGGGATTCTCTTGCTCTGAGTGACATTTTCTCTGTGTTCTCTATGCTTATCCCAAACACTCTTGTAGTAGGATCATTGTATTTAGGCCCCTCTTTAATAGAGGCAATCATAGAGTTACTTTTCAATGCTGGAATCTCCTCGATCAGGTCTTTCACTTGTTTGTACAAGTTGTTTTTAGGATCAAGAAGCATCGACTTTACTACAGACTTCTGCATCAATGATCCTATCGGAGAACCCTCCTTAGTAAAGATGTGGTAGAACAATGCTCTGTCTACAAATCTGTGCTCTGCAGCAGTCATAGTTTGCTTTCCAGCAACATCCTTCAGCAACTGTTTAAACTCTCTAACCCCTTTCGTCCCGCTCATAAACAGCTCCGATGATATCTGCATCGACTCATCTATGATGTTGAAGAAGGCTCTACTAATTCTATATGCATCCCCCTTAAGTATCTTCTCCACCTCTGAGTAACCAACTATGTTTCTGTTACCGCTTCTCTTGTAGTTATCTAGCACATCCAGGTATGCCTCAATTTCAGCAAGGTCTCCCATCCCATCCAGGTTATCTGCAGCAATGACTCTGTAGAAGTCTGACAAGCTGTTACCTGCTACAAGTGCATGCGCAAATGCGTACAATGCTTCTTTTGCAACCGGATCTTTTCTATCCCCCTCTCTAGAAACTCTTTCAAGTTCCTCAGTATTTAAGGCTGGGGGCATTATGCTGCTGTCAAATGCTGCAATCTTACTGTAGGTCTTTCTACTAATTCCTAACTCTTGGAATACTCTCTGGTTACTCTTGTTTCTGTTGTCTCTTTTACTTTCAACAAACTCCCTAACAAGAGGAGTCGTCATTAATGCCACTACATCTCGGTCCCCAAATCCTATACTCTTAAGGTACACTGTAGCATTGAGAGTAATATCATTATCGTTAAGCGTACTGTGGATTAATTTACTACCAGCATCCAATGCTGCAGACAACCTCTCTACGATTCCCGCAATGTTTCTTTCGTTTGTTAGGTCTGACGTAGTAGATATAAAACCAAGCGGTTTGTCGTTCAGTATAAATTTCTTAGATGCATTTACAGCTATGCCATCCTGTACGTACTCTTCATTCTCAAACTGAGACGCAACATTAGCAATACTCATACCTGCAATAGCATTAGCATACCCACCCACAAGTGTTGCAGCACTCTTATAGTTAGACTCCATCTTGATTTCTACAAGTGGGTCATCAAAATCTCTGACTTCTTCTCTTGCGATTGCTGGATTATCGGCTAGATCGTTTAGTGTATCCTGATTAAGTGGGGCAAACAGATATGGTGCTGTTTCCTTATTCATTAATATAGAATAAGAAATATTAAACAGCTCATTCTTTAACCTATCCAGTCTATTCTTGGGATTCTTGTTCTCAAACAGGTTAAATAGTTTATCAATATCGAAGTCAGATCCTGTTTGAATTGTAATACCCCCGGCTACTATAACTGTCTTTGAGTATCCTCGAGGAAGGATACCAGCAACTTTAGATGGGACTGCTGAAGAGTAATCCTGGTTTGGGATACGGTACATTATAATGCGATCCCCAACCTTTATACCATGCATTTCTGCCAGGTCTTCAGATATCATTATCTCTGCCGCTACTGTATTCCCTTCTTCATCTATATGTAGGTGTCTCAGTTCTCTAATTACTGCTCCTTTCCCTTTTCCTTGTTTTGCAAACTCTTTAAATCCTGCAATGTCCTTTTTAGAACCTAATATGTGAACTTGCTTTGGTTCAAACAATGCTTTTTCATTCCATCCAGTTAGTCCGTCATAACCTTCTTGTTTATAGAATTCTGCAAGAAATTTCCTGTTTGTTAAAGGAACTAGATCTGTAAATGATTTAGGGTCTGCCTCTAAATAATCCTCTACGCTATAGCCATTGCCTGGGTTATCATAAAGAAATTCTTCAAATCGACGAGCTAACTCACTATTTTTATCAGTTAATAACGTTCTTACATTTAACAGATTTTGTGCATTTACTATTGCTTGAAACGTATTTCCCCCTCCTCTTTTAGAATATACATCTGCATAAGATTTTTCTTCACTTACGTATACAAAGTTGCTTGAAGCTGTTGAACGTAATTCATTAGGAGCTTGCTTTTGATTACTTCCATGATAAACAATATCCTTTACTTTACTATCAGGGAAGATAGAGTCAAGGTAAGCAGAGTATTGTTCTGGGGTACCGATTGCAGCTAACTCTGGGTTGTTTTCAAACAGCTCATCTACTCCATTTCTTTTAGCTGCAGTTGCTGTATTCCCAATCTTCCACTTACCTCCAGCGTTAGCTTGTACAAGATCACGTCCTGGCAGCTTAACCTGGTACACATTGGATCTAAACAGAGAGAAGATTTGGTTCTGTAACTGTCGCTGATAAACAGGCATATATGTTGGGACATTAAAGTCCACGGTGTTGTTTACCATGTCCTCTACGATCCTAAGTTGTTTATCTAAGTTAGAGTCCAGCTTGTTATTCTTCATTGCGTTATCCATAATAACGCTTTTCACTCTCTGCAGGAATTTAAGTCGTGCTTCTTTGTTGCCTGGATTCTTTTTCAGCTCGTCCCACCCAAGCTCTTTGAAAAGCTTTTTTGCTTGCGCGTCAAGGATTTCTTCATGCAAGGCTTGATATCTATCACTAACCTCTTTTCCTGACATTGGGGACTTTGCTCCTTTTACATCATACTTTCCATCTGCCTTAACCATAGTTGGGAGCACCTTACGAATCTGACGATTCATCTTAGCAGTCTCACTTTGTTTGTCGCTGATAATCTGCGGTATGTACAACCCATCTGTGCTCATCTCTGTTCCTTCAAGTCCCTCAAACATGTTCTCTCCAAGTTCTTGATTTACAACAAACATCTGACCCTGTGCACCTTTCTTTGCAGACTCTGTATTTATTATGTGTATGTTGTCTCCGGGCTTATTCATTCTAAGATACATAGCCAGCAGAACTGTGTTCATTTCTGCTAGTGGTCGCGTAACAACCAAGAGTGAATTCTTTTGCATATCAGATATAGACGCCCCATTCTCCATAACCTGATTGTTTACAAATGGCTTTATGGGCTCTATGTATTTATCCCCTTTCCATTCTGCTCCTTTTAGATATGCATCAAACCATACATCATCTTCTGATGTCCACTGTCCTTTGCCTTGCTTGAACATCTTGTAGTATATATCTGAGGCAAATCCTTGTGCATCTGTATGATCCCCAAAATCGTTTCTGTACTGCTTAGCTATACCTTCCGCTTTCTCAAATGCCTTTTCCGGAGACATAGTCTCTTCAAAGTGAGGCACCAAAACAAGGTCTCGAAGGCGATCTGCTGCTACATTATGGAAGGGTTCCTGATTCTGTATTCTACCTATAGAGGCCTCTACAATTGTTGGTGCCATTCCGTAATCTGGATCTCTCTCATACTCTCCCTTCTGCATAAGCTTATCTCCGGGAGTTTGTATAAGACCCATTCTTTTGTAGAACTTAGTTAAGTCCTTAAATTGTACAACACCACCACGTAACATCTCTGCCATCTCAATGCGAGCTAGCAGGTCTGTCATCATATAGTTATTGAGGAATCTATTTACTCCTCCGTATTTCTGAACTGACGAGTCAAGCTTGGACATCTCCAAGAACTCTGGCTTGCCTTCAACTAATCGTATGATGTTGTATCGCAAGAGCTCGTTGCGGAGGTTCTCTCTATTTTGTTTGAATACAGTACTAATGTATTCCTTTACCTGTCTATCAAGCTCCTTATTGAAATCCTGATACTCTTTACCCTTTGGGTTTTTTAGATAGTCCTTTACAGTTTCAGACATCAAAAGGCCACTATCTAGTTTGGTATTGACTATGCCCGTTAAGTGGAAGCCGTTGTTGTAGTTTTCAGCTACACGTGGGTTATTGCTAAGTCGAACCAAGTCACGTATGACAACACTCTTGAGTCTTTCACTAAAGGTTTTTCGTTGCAAGCCTGCTGCTTCTACAGCTCTGTAATCATTCTCTTCTATCTTAGGGAACTTAACAAAGTCCAATCTGCCTCTAGTCTCCTGAGTTGAAACAGGTATCCATCCATACTTTATAGCTGACCCTTGGTTTACAAACATATTGAGTTTGAGTATCAGAGAGTCTCGTTCAGACATTTTCTTGTACTCTATGTTAGCGTCATCTGATGCCTCATTGTTGATAGTATCAAGTGCCCAGCTGGATATTTCAAATTCTGGATTTGCAATCAAGGTCATGAGCATTGCTTTGTGCTCAGTGTTCATTGCTGTGAAAGACTCATCTCCTTGCAAGAATGCGTACTTCTTTGAAGCTGCGTTTTGCTTGAGGTCTTCTATCAAATCAGTGAATGGTGTGGGGAGGTTGTATGGATATATAGTTTTTCCCTTCCCGTTTACATATGCTATTGCAACTGGGACACTGTATTCTGCAGCAATATTAGCAAGCTCCTTTACTGTAGATCCTTCTGATACAAAGAAGTTTCTAACCTTGCCCTTCTTAAGCATCACGTCTTTTACTCTTCCGCCCTCTACCTTAAAGTCTACTGCTTGGTTGGCCAAGTAAATTACCTTCTTAAATATCTTGGATATTTCATTGTTGTCTAGAGTAGTATTCTTTAGCACGTAAGACATGAGGCGATCTGTGGCCTCTTGTTCAGTACTGCCCATACCCAAAGAAAGGTTCCACATTATTTTACCTAGCTGTGTAGCCTTGTCCTCGAGCGTGTTTGCTTTATCATATTTAAGGAATGCTTCTTTCAGCACCTGTATTCTTTCTTTACCTTCAACTATGTTATTGTTGAATGCAATGCCCCCATTCTCAGTCTCTGTAAATACTGCTCCTGGTCTTGGGACTGAAAGCGTTTGAAGTCCGTCGTTCTTCCAGGTGTCCTGCCAGTTAATAACTGCACTCTTTCTGTCAGAGTTTATAGTCTGTACAGACATCTCTTCTTTACCGTCAGTAGTCTCGATCTGATTTTCTTGTACAATTCTAAGCTCTGAGTATGTCTTAGTTAAGAAGCGGGTAAGTGCTGCAACCTCTTGTGCTGTAGGAGTCCCATTAAGATAGTCCTTAAGTGGTCCAAGTATCAGACTTTTTCTATCTGTCTTTTGTGCTTCTATCTCTTCTATTCGAGCAGCCTCTTGAATTCTACCCAGTATTTCTGAATACCCTTTAGCTCCTGCAGTGACTGCAATTGTTTTTCTAAGGGTAGCCTCAATGTCTATATAAGTAGGTATCCCGAATACGTTAGGTGTTGTGTCCACGATTCTAGACAGTAGGTTTCTCACTTCTTTAGATGCCACTTTAAGTGGGTCTTGTTCGAAGTGGGATATATCATAGATCTTGTCGAAGTTCACCTCTTCCTGTTCAGGAGATCCCTCTTCCTCTTGCTCTAGTGCAGTACGTGTAGCAACTCTAGTCTGAATATTGAACCCATACTTAAGAAGATCTGCAGCTGCCGCATCTCTCCATCCGTATTGTTCAATGTTACCTAGTTCGTCTGTAACGTCGAACCAGTTTTTCCATACATTGTAGAAAATGACAGCTGTCTTTCGCTGGGTCTTCTCTGGTTTTTTAAATACAGTACCAGGAAGCTCGCTGGCAAACAATGCCTGCAGAGGAGGCTTTCGTTGAAGCTTGTATTTCTTTACAGCCTTCTTTATTTCTTCTGAGCTCTTTGCATTTTTAATTGCGTCCATCGCCTCGTTACTCATGTAGTCATCAGTCTCTGTTGCGAAAGAGTGCTCTAAAAACCAGTCTGCAATAATTCCTTTATTATCTTCAGTTGTTCCAAGGAGTGCTGCTGCAAGTACTTTATTGTCTTTTCCTGTACCTTCCAGGGCAGAGACCCCTTTCACTATCTCATTGCTTTCGTTATACGTATCAACAAATAGCATGGAGATAATATCAATTACCTGCTGCTGCAGCTCATAGTCATTACCTAGGTCGCTAACTAATCTGTATACCTCTCCCTTGGTTTCAAACTTCTCAGCACTTCTTTCATATTTCTTTGGAACCTTGTTTGATTCTATCAAAGAATAGAATTGCTCCACACCTACTGGGTTTACAAACAGAGCTTTAATGAAGTTCCATAGATCGCTAAAGAACTTGCGAATCTTACCGGGAAGTGTTTTCCCAGTCTCTTGTGCAGTAAATACGTAATCACGGAACTCCTCCGCCATTCTCTCTTCTAGTTCGAGCTCTTTGGCATTAGGGAGGTCAAAGCGCTTTCTAGCTTCTTTGTACAACCCTTCTCTCTGCTTGTCACTAAGAGATGTGCGGAAGACATAGTGGAATGCTTCGTGGTATTCAGTTCCTACCTCGGCATTATTCCATAAGTACACGGCTGCATTTTTCATATAGCCATGTGCAACTTTACTACCTACCTGCTTTGCAATCTCATAAAACTCTACCGGTATGTTACGTTGCTTCAACCAAGCAGCAGCTTGAGCTTTATTCAAACGCTTCCCTTTATCAGGAGACAGTCTAAATGCATCATCGTCTACTTCTACGTCATTCAGTCTGTCTTCATCTGGATGTGTTTCTTGATTGTTATCAGTACCTTGATTGGGATCGACTCCTCCTTCTCTTTGTTGGCGTAGTGCAGCTCTTATTGCCTCAATCTCTTCTTTAGTTGGGACTCTTGCTCCTGCTATATCGTCATCAGTAACTTGATCGGGATCGAATTCTTGTTCTCCTGCTTCTTCTGGTCCTACCTCTTCTGGTCCTACTTCTTGTGCTCGAGCTTTTGCGGCTGCATCAAACAATGCTTGTGCATCATTAGCTTCTGCTGTTGATATAGGACGAGATACTTTTATGTCGTTCGCTTTAGGCTTTTTGTTCCCAATCTTGAGTTGAGACAAGTCAAATTCAAGACCAATACCATTGTACATAGACCCGTTATGTAGAACAACGTCAGTCATAATAACACCACGGTGCCCAAAGATCGTTTGTAGTGGGAGTGGGTCCTCTCTTGTTTCTTCTACAAGGGTATTATAGTATGACGGGTCAGCATTAAGTCTATTAATGTCTACCTGCTTTCTCTTATTCTTTAAGGTTCTCTGTACAGCTTTTGGGAGGGACATTATAAAAGCAAGAGCCTCCTCTTTGGACATGTCTTCTTTCACGATTTGAAAACCCCTGCCCTCTGGGTTTACAAAACCATCTTCCTTTTCAACAAGCTTCTGTATAAGGTTGCCTAGTATCCCAGCTTCTGTTGTTCCTTTCTTGCCGTTTAGTATTGCTTTAGCCGTAGCCTCTGCTGTGCTTGGGTCTGCAAGATTTGTAAGTGTTCGGTTGTCTAATGCAACTACAAACATCCCATTCTCTAAGTCAGCTCTTGCCATCTCAGATTTTACTGAGCCTATAGGAACTGCAAACCTTATCATTCTCTTGTCCGCATTCCGCATGTAGTCTTTTTCTACTTGCAGATATGTAGCAGATACTTCCCCAACTTCTGCTGGGTTTAGTGTATTCAAACCAACCTCATCGACCAGTTTCTGGTACGATTCCGGAGAAGAGTCAAGTAACAGATTAAATGCTTCTTCTTGCTCTGCTTCAGTAAGTCTTGCAGTCTGCAGTAAGCTATACTTCCACTTCCCGTTTGAGTCTTTGTGCAGTGCAACTACCTGACCGTATCTTACTTTATCACTAGTCACCTCGCTAGACAGTTCTGCAATAGCATCAAGGTCTTCTTGGGTGAGCCCTTGTGTATTAGCTACGGTCAAACCTTTTTTACTCAGGTTCTTTGCGTAGGTAACAACACCAAGAGGAGTGTTCCCAAACACCTCATCTACTCTGGATAGGAACGTGCCTGTAGTACCGTCTTGCAGTTCTACAACTGCGTTGTTTCTGTTATTAAGATACTTCTTAGCAACTGCTACAGTAACTTGTTGTCCCTGTGCGCCCTTCAGATATTCTTGGTAGACAGTACGTCGAAGAACGCTGTCATTGGCAGTAAGCACACCGAGTACTTCTCCGGATGGGAGCTTTACATATATAGGTATATGTGCAGCCGCATTTTTATATTGAGTCTTACCTTTGTTACCAAGCCACCAGTCATCTTCTATAACCTCTAGTACAAGCGTAGTTCCTGCTACTACTTTATCACTATCAAGCAAGCTACGATCAGTAATAATGGGCTCCCCATTTACTGTTCTTTCTGAGTCCAGTCCACTATCCATGGGTACTCCGTCAGAAGAAACAACTACTCTTCCCTGTGCATCTTTAACTACCTCACTATTCAGGCTCTCACTGTGTGTTGTAAACAGTGCATCTTTCTTTGTTGATGCGGCGCCCTGATCTGCGACTTGAGGTTCTTCTCTTATAAGTACAGCTTCAGTTTCATACCTCGCACCGTCTTGTTTCATTATTATAGTGGCAGCAGCACGTCCATCTGCCCCTATCCGTATTTCTCGTACCCCATCTATCTCTGCTCCGGCGTTAAGGAAATTTTCTAGTTCGTCAGTCCTTATAGTAAATCTATCTCCCAATGCAACATCCACGGGAACACCCATACGAGCCGGGGCTCTCTGAGATGGGGCTTTATCACTTCTGTTAAATTGAAAAGTGACGACAATTGTCCCGTCGTCTTTTTTGGTAGTCGTTGAGTAGTATTTAAGAACTCTTCCTTTCGCATCTGTCTTTTCGTAGTCAAGTTTCTGACTACCAAGCTTTACATTAGGCTGTTGTCCAGGTGCAGATTGTTGTCCTGTCTTGCGTTTCTCAGCTGCAAGTCGTTCTTCTTCTTTCTTTCGTCTCTTTATTATTTCTGCTGCCTCATCAGCTTTTCTCTTCTGCTCAACAGTAGTATCTCTTATTGGGGCCTCTTGAGATCTGTCCTTAAGATATTGTTCCCTGTATGAGTCTAGCAGTGGGCTTAGTCCTTCAAGATTTTCAACTGCGGTTCTGGACATAGTGTCCCATTTCTGTTGAGCATCTGATCTGGTTTTTGCTCTTGCAGCTATTTCGTCGTTGGCTCTTTTTCTAGCTTCTTCTGAGATGCTCCCTTGTTGCAGAACTCTATCCGCTTTTGCTTTTAGTTGTTCAGGTGTTACAGTATCTGCAATAATTTGATTAACAAGTGCATCTCTCTTTGCTTGTGCTTCTCGCTCCAATGCAATCTTTGTTCTAGATATTGCAAGGTCTCGCAGCTCCGGGCTTCTGTTGAGGTTATTGTATGCAGTTACTGCATTACCCCTTTGACTAATAAGCTCCCTAAGCTCCACCAATTCTTTTTTGATAGTCTCATATTCTGTATGTTCTGCGTTATTAGCCAGAATAGTGTTTAGATTCTTTACTAGATTTTGCTGTACATCTAGAGTAAATTTGCCTTCTTCTAGAGCCACCTCCCCAAATCTGTTTCTTACATAGTTGCGTATACGATCACGCATGTTAACAGACTTAGTACGTGTACCCTCTTCATAGTCTGCCTCTTTTCCTTTCTTGTATGTCTGTGTAACAAGCACATCTGTCAAGAGACCTGGGAACATCTCTTCAATTTTATCTACTTTCTCTGAGACTGCCCCATCAATAAACTTTAGCGACCCGAGCTCTAGTTTTAAATAGTTTTTATAAGTAGCTTCATCTTCAAGATTATTTTTCTCTAGCTCCTTCTCTTCTTTTGACATGAACAGCTTACCTGCTCCAACAGTTGGGGAGCTTGTGTAGAGTTCATCTATCATTTCTGCAGACTTCTCTATCTCTTTGGATCTAGATACAATGTCATCTACCAGTTTATTCTGGTCTATAACTGTCTCTGGGCTGATTCCATAAAGCTCTTTGAACTCATTCTCCGGGAGACTTTTTGAGTCTTCCAGCATCTCTCTGAACAAGTCTAAGCTTCCTTTATTATAATGCTGCAGTATTTGTTCTGTCTGCAGTCTTCTTTGATAGTATTCAAATTGCTCCTTGTCTCCTGCTTGCTCTGCTTCATTCATTCTCTGCAAGAAAAAGGACTGCTTGTTTACAGACTCTGCTCCTCTTGCTGCTCGGAACATACCTTCGTTGTTAAGCAAAGTTGCCTGCTCATCTCTTTGTTTTCTGCTTGCCTTTGATTCCGTGTAGCCTTGTCTTCCCCCACCCAGAATACCAACAATAGATCCAATGACAAATTGTTCTCTCGCTTCTGGGTTACTAAATGTCTCAAGCATTTTACTTGCAACCTCAGGAGATGCCTCTGCTGCAATTCGGAGCTTATTTGTGTCAATAAGACTTTCTACTATATCCCCCAATCCGGAGTCATGCATCTTTGCCATCTCGTACTCAATCATCCCCTCAGTAATTGCATACTGTGCAGCTTCTTCACTACCTTCAGCCGCCATTGTTTTTAAGAAGGGGGCTGAAAATCTTGCTGCTTGTGCAGTTTGTCGAATACCATAACCTGGAAGTCCGCTGAGTTTGTCTACAACACGCAGTGATGGGTTTGCAGCTCTCTCTGCTGCTGTTGCAGGCCTCAACCATCTAGATGTTCCTGCTGCTTTTCCAAACTGTTTGAATAGACCCCTAAACATTATAGAGTTACTTAAGCTCAGTACTCCTACGTTTGAATAAAAAGCAGCACCCTCTGCTTCTAATGCTTGTAACTTAAGCTGTTGAACTTCTTGTGCAGAAAGCTGTGCAGGTAAACCCATTGCAGTCTTCTTTCTCAGAGCTTCTGCATATAGCTTTTCATATACCTGTTTACCTGTTTCCTTTCCTTCAATAGCTGCTTCCCCTACTGCAGATAAGAAAGCTGCTTCGGTCTTAGCAGCACCGTTATATATCTTACTTGCTACGTTTTTAGTAGTTCTGTATGTACCAAGAGCCTTAGACAAAGACTGCCCACTTTTTATAGTTTTAGCAGTTCTCCATGCTGCAAGTCCCTTGCTTATATTCCCAAGCTGACCAACACGTCCAATAACTCCTGTGCCCCCTGTAGCATATATTGATGCAGCTGTCCCAACCAGGAATCCTATACCATCAAATATCTTGTCAGTAAGGAAGTTCCATGTAAATGAGTTGTTTTCAGAGAATGGGTTAAAGTTTCCTATGTTATCCAGCTCTGCCTTTGTGTAATAGTGTGGGTTGTTTTTACGAGAAGTCTCCCGCCACTCCTCAGTATTAACAAGATCTGTCCAATCCTGAACTGTCCCAAATAGAGATCCTCTGCTTTTAGGATTCAAATTACTTCCAGTGGCAAAGTCAAGAGTGCCCGCTACACCAAGCAATCCGTTTACAAAAGCGCTACCTGCAGTAACGGTTCCTTTTTTGGCCCCGTTTAAAAATTTTTCTCCTGTGCTTTGATTGAGGGCTCTTATAGTAGAGTAATCCTTGTAGCTAGGTCCCCCAGAAAGTGTTACTCCTCTGTCTGCATATGAAGAGAAGTCCCCAGTTGTTGCAGCAAATCCAGGAGCTACTGATACTTGAGGTCGTTGGCGGTTAACTTTTGCTTTAAATGCACCTAGCTCTTCTGCAGTAGTAAACGGGAGACCTGTAATAGGGTTCAAAGTGTTTTGTTGCGGAAGACCTGTAATGGGATTTATAGTACCCTTATCACTCATTGTGTTGCTGTGTTATAGAATATTATGAAGTCGTCGATAGGTAGTTCTTGTTCCACATCTTCTCCTGCTCCACCACTGGCTCTAACAATAACTCTATTTGGTCCTGCTGTAATAGCAAGGCCATCTTCTTCTAGTGGCATTTGTGGTGCAAGGAATTCAATTTCTACGCTTCTTCCCCCAATCATTTCTCTGTGCACATACCCATTTTCTTCATCAAATGCTGTTGGGTATTGGAGCATTGTTGCGATTGCTTTACTAGCTATCATTCCGCCCGGACTGTTGTACGTATTTGTAATTCTGCTAGGCATTGTTGGATCGTAACCCATAATTAATTCGTCATATGGAACAAGAATTTGATCACCGGTACTTGTCTCTATAGACATTCCGGCCTTCATGCTTCCTGTTACTGGGTCAAGATACGAGGTAAAGTCTGCTCTTGCTATTTTTGCCTTAGCATAATCTTCGTCTTTTTCTGTATTATACAAATCTGCTATTGTTACAATTGATCCAGGAACTCCAGCCCTTGCTTGATTAGCTATCTCTGGATTGGTTTTCTCTAGTTTAGTTCGTGTTGGCTCTGTAAGAATTACAGGAACATTTCCAAGAGTGCTCAAGAATCTACCCTTAACTGTATCATTAATCTCTTTAGACAGTTTACCGCTTGAGTCTCCAAGTGCTGTCTCAGACTGGCTTGTAGTATATGTAACCTGCCCAAGCTTACCTATTCTCTCCTCAGCTTGTTCAGTTGCTTTGTCAAGCTTCTCACGTATGTTAATCTTACCCATAGAGCCAACTGCTGTCATTCCAGTGAGTCGGTCTTCTCTCGAAGCTGCACTTCTAACAGGCGCAGCCCCTCTGTATCCTGCATCAAAATTGCCACTAAACAGCATCCCTTGCGAAAGATTTTCTATACTATCTGTTCCTGTGACTGTAATATTTGAAGCAGCCTGTGCAAGCTCCATAGCTTCTTCGGCATCCAACCCAAACATTTGACTAAACAAGGCAGCCCCAACATCAAGGCTTCCCCCTAACCCAGATCGAGACAGAGTCTCAGCCTCTGCTTCGAGTTCAGTCATAATGTTTGCTGCAACCCCAAGCTTGTACGCATCAGGATCAAATGTACCTGACTGTTTAAACTCTACCTCATTAGTTTCTGGGTTATAAGTAGCTCCTATTTGTCCCAATCCTGGATTGTTGTAGAATGTAGGAAGCTGCTGAGCAGGCATTTCTATGTCATTGCTGATATCTGCAAGAACTTCATTGACGAAGGTGTCTTTAAATTCACCGTATGCGTTTTTAATTATCTTCTCTGCCGCATCTCTTTGAGCATCATAGTTAAACAAAGATGCTCTAGCCTGTCTTAGATTGTTTTCAATCTGTTCTTTATTTGCAGCCAGGTCTGGGTTTGCATTTATCAGTTTAGTAGTTACAACCTCTATCCCGTTCTCTTTGTAGAGATCGTCTTGTATAGATTCAAAAGAGTTAGCACCAGCAAGAGAGCCTACTGCAGCCCCAATTCCTTCCCCGTCTGTAGCAGATACACGCCCAGTAGGTATGTTGTAGATATCTGCGAGCTCTGGGTGGAGTTCTATCAAGGCTGATTCTACTGCTCCCTTGTTATTGCCTATGTTTCTAATGTGACCCTCAACTCCTGCTATTGTTGGAGCAGTTTGACCTTCCGCAATTAGGTGAGGGTTAGTAGCTACTATATTATCGCCTGGGAGTACTGGAGTATAAGCACCAGCTCCACCACCACCACGAGTTTCATTAAGTTTATTTGTAAGAGCAGACTCATAAGATTCAGAGTAGCTTCCTCCGTATGCACTAGGTTGTCTAGTTAATCTAGCTGTAGTCATGTACCGATTAACATCTTCGTTGTACAGCATAGCTTTTACAGCGCGTCTCTTACCCCCAACAGTTTGTGTATTTATAATATGTGCTAGCTGATCTCCGTATCTCTGTTCGTCTTTATTTTCAGATGCCCCATATGATTGTGCTGCAGTTCCAAGAATAGCATCTAGCTCATTTTCATCAAGGTCTAGAGTGTTGAAGTCTGCAGACTGCATCATGTAGGCTTGTACATCTGGTCGTTGCATAATGTTGGCAGTCACTGCATCCACTGCTTCTTGTGGAACATACTCAACTATCTGTCCCTTTTTTGTAATTGCAAACACTAGACCGCTTGCATCTGGTGCTTGTATTTCTTTTACTTCGAATCCACCTCGTTTTACTTCCGGGATTTGATTAAGCTGCGTAAGTATCTCTTTCTGTATGTCTACGTACTGTGCAATTGGGGTGCCTCCGTAATAGCTTGATTGGACAGCTCTCCCATTATCGTCTAGCTCAATCCCCAGATAAGGAGTGTAGTCATCCGTACCTTGTTTAAGTCTGCTTTTTTTGAGCCAGCCTTCATAGTCCGACATTGTAATCTCACCCTTGTTCAGCATTTCTTTCTTTGCCTCTACATCTGCCTGATATCTATTGTAGTTAGTCTCAAGAGGTGTTGCTGTATTCTTGTATGTTCTTGCAAGACGAGAGATTGGGACAAACATGTTTTCGTAATCTCCCCTAGATGCAAGCCCATCTATCTGTGCACGAGTGCTATTGTAGAGATCATTGTAAATCTTTTGATCATTCTCAAATGCAGCAACAGGCAGCTCTGCTAATGCTTGAGCTACCTGGTCCTGGGCTTGAAAAGATGTAAGATATTTGGCCCTTAACTCTTGTGCTATTTCTGTAGACATTGGATCTACAAACTGAGACAAGGGGGTGTATAGACTACGATATGCCATTACTTTCTTCTTTTTCTCTTTATTTTCCCAAACTTACGAATGTATCCACCTCCTTGATAATTTTCTAGTGCGGACAATAACTCTGGTGTAGTAGTTGCGTTAGTTTGAGTTGTGGTAATAGTTGGTCCCTGTATTGTTCTTGTTGGGCCTGGCATTGATGTGGTTGCCATTGGGTATGTTCCGTCTTCGTTCATAGTTTGAACAAGAGCGTCACGTCTTCCAGCGTTTTGTGCGTTCCATGTTGGAGCTCCATACTGGAATGACTGTGCAATCATTTCCTTAATCTCCATAGGGTTCTTACCATAGTATGGGGATTTTTTATTACCGCGCTTAGACATAGCCGCTTCATAAGCTTTTTGTCTAGAGTACTCATTATCTATTTGATATGCTTCTGCTGCCCTTTCTTCTGCTGCGTATGCACGACGATCGTTTGCATACTGCGCAAGATTGGTTCCTAGTTGATTAAATGCCAGCATACGCTTTTCGTACTCGTTTTGGTCTCTTTGATTTTGAGCTTGTGCATTGAACATAGAAGCTCGCATTCCTTGTGACGAATCAAACTGAGAGGCTTGTAAATTAGCAAGCTCTTCTTGTGCTGCAAGTTCTTTGTTGTTTCTTGCTTCTGCATTAGCAATATCCAAATTACCCGATCGCTGCTTTTCATTTGTAGCCATCATAGCTGAGATTGCAGCAGGACCAGCAGCGTTGTTTTGAATAAACTTATTTGCAGCAGTAGTTGTATTTCCCAAGCTAGCGCGTTCTGCATTGAAGTTTACTCTAGGAAGTTTAATCCTGCCTGTAGGCTGTGCGGCTATCTTTTCAGGTTGTGGGTACTTAGTAGTTAACTCTGCTGCTGGACCAATTAATTGGTATGGAAGCAGTATGTCTCTCTTTTCCGGTATGTCACAGCAGTCTGGGGAGAGTGACCCGTCTTCACACGGACAGCCTTGTGGTACTTGTCTTTCTGTAGTTTGCTCTGTTTGGGATATTTCAAACTGTGGGTCGTCCGGTGTTTCTACTGGAGCTTGTGGGAGTAATGAGTGCCAAGAACCTACATTTCCATCTGTCGTTAGTTTGAGTGCTTCTTCGAATATCTCATCGTCACTCATCTTAAAGCTACCGTCCTCTGATTTCCCAATCCGCTTTGTAAAGTTAGATTGGTTTTTATCATCAAGCATTGCCATTTTCTTCGCATTAGCAACTACTTGCTCTTTGTTTGCATTGAAGTACCCTCTTATTTGTGGGAGATACGTATCATTGTAGTATGCCTCAAGCTCTTCGGTTGTCATATCTTCTGATAGACCTTGTCGCTTTGCCCAGTTTGAAGCAAGAATCTGAGCGGTATCTTTCTCTCTCCCAATTCGTCCTGCCATATCAATCGCAGGATTATTTTCATCTTCTATATCGTAGAACCACTGGAATCCAACACCCTGGTCAGTAAACTCAGGATTATCTGGGTCAAGACTTTCATCAATTGCACCAGCTGCTTGATACATGCCTCCTCGTTTCATAATCATATTAGGATCTCTAGGACCGTTTTCATCTCTGCCTTTACGATTAGCTACCTCTTCTTGCAGTTTAGCAAGTTGCTGTATCTCTGCTTGAGATGCTCCTCGATCTAGCATTTCCTTATGCCGTTGTGCAAAGCTCTTCTTACCTACCTTTAAGTAATCAGAGAATATGTAGTCTTGAGATCCTCCAGCTTTCATAGTGACTTTATCCATAGTCTCTCCTCCTTCTACTTCTGTGTTCTTGTCAAGCTTAATACCACCTTGTGCGTGTTTAGGCCCAACAAATTCTACTGCCCCACCTGGGAGTGGGTTTATGTATCCTCCTGCTTTTGCTTGAGAGCGCTTTATAGCCTCATCTGTAGGTGCACCTTTTGAACCTGGGGTTCTCATTTTTTCTCCAGATCCAGCAGCAATGCGCTTACGCTTAGCATGTATATTAGCCCATAGCCCTGGTCTTCCCCCAGCTTCTCCGACAAACTGCTGCTGTCCTGGAAGGTAAGAGTTAGTCATAGAGTTGCCTATGTTGTAGCCCATATCCTGCCCTTGTTTTACGAGAGAGTTTTCAAATGCGTATCGTTCTGCTGCAGCTATTTGATTATCATATTCTCGTTGCTTTTCTGCTTCTTTTATTGCTCTTCTTTTTTGTATCTGTTGTGTAGTGAGTGAAGCTAGTGCTCCTACTCCTGCTCCAATAAGTCCCCCTACTGGTCCAAACATTAATCCAATTGATGCGCCCTGTCCGGCACCAGCCAATCCTCGTCCTATTCCTTCTCCGGCACTTACACGAGTGTCGTCATTGTCGTCTGCAACATGTTCAACTGCCCTACCCCCAATTGCTGCTACCGCTGCAGCAGGATTAGCCCAGCTCGGGTTTGCTGCAGATGCACCTAAACCAACATTCTTACCTGCTTCTGTTGCAACTTGCTTACCTGCTTCTTGTGTTCCCTGTTGTACTCCTTGTTGTGCTCCTTGCAGTACAACTTCTTTACCTGCACCGGGTACAGCAGAAGTCATAACTTGCTTTGAGCCTTGAGTGTACATGGGGTTCATTACTATATTGGCTGTTGGACTAGCAGCTTCTGCTGCCATTCTTCCTCCCTGTACTATGCTGCTTGTTGCATTAGCTCCAGCTCCAGTAAGACTTGTTCCATAATCTGTTGCTGCTTGTTTCATTGCAGCATCTTGTGCTGCAGATTTAGCAGCTCGATTACCCCTAATGTCTCTCACAGCGTCTCTAGTCTCTCCTAAAAACTCTTTACTAGCTAGACCCTTAGCCTCTTGCTGCAGTTGTGCTTTACTTGCGGCATCAGCTGCTTCGGCTTCTCTTTTTCTTCTTTCTTGCTCAGCCATAACCTCTTGTTGAATCTGAGCAAGTTGCATTGCAGATTGCTGGGCTCCCGCCATACCAGACATAGTACTAGTATATCCTGATGTGGCAGCAGACGTAGGCATTGAATATGGGTTACCAGCTGCGCCTCCTCCCTGAAATCCTCTGTATCCTACTTTAAATGGGATACCCCCAATGTTTGCATTAGGGAACATTTTATTAAATCCATAGTTTACCGCCCCTCCAATAATCGCATCTCGTCCTGCTTTCTTTAGTATGCCCTTTCCTTGTAGTGGGTTTTCTTCATATCCTGCAACTCGCCTATACGTGTTGATAGAGTTATTCCCAAAGTCTGAGTTTCCTTGTCTTGCTCCTCTCCTCCAATCTCTAAATGTGGGAGCCCCGTCTTGGAAAGGACGTTGTGGACAATCACCTGTTAAGCAATAATCATTAAAATCTTGATACCCGCTGAATTGAGAGGAGTTGTCTTTTACACCCATCCACATATTGTATGCATCTCGATCAAGCGCTCTGTTCTGTCCAAGAGCTACCCCACTTCTACCAAGAGCACTAGCTAATCCTGTAGCAATACCTGTATTCACAGCCTTATTAGCATCCCGATCTTTAAATACATTTACACCAGGAGGGGTTCCTCTCTGATATTTCCTCTTTGTTTTGCGGTTATTTGATTTTTTATTAGCCATGATTATCTAAAGGATTGTCGGAACTTAGTTCCTGCGGAATACAAATATACTAAATTGCCTGCTAAGTTGTCGTTTATTAGGCGTACTCCTAAGTAATGATCTACAAATCGTTTTTGGTTATACCACGATTTGTCAGGGTTTATATAATTATTGTTTATGACTCCTTCTTGCGTAAACATAGGAATGTTATTCGGCGCTGTCGTAGAGCCTTGGTTAAACATATCCTGGACGTTGAGTTGCTCATTAGCCAGTACAGTTGAGGCGTTAAATTCATACTTACTCATATCCCTAAACTCGTTAATATACCAAAAATTATTTACGAGTCTAGCATTGGTTAAATAATAAATGTCTTTTTGCTCAGAGAGCTGTGTACTGTTGTACACGTAAAACTGTGTAAAACCTGGAGAGGTTACCTTGTTTATACTTAAGTTCTGTCCTGCCCCATTTGGGGTTAATTCTTCTGCCCAGTATCTTAGAGCGTTAAATATCTTAGCTTGTCCTGCTTGTGAGTTATCAATGTATTCAAACTCAAAGTTGTACTGTTTATCGTAATAATTACCTGGAGCATTTAAGTTGGAGTGTTCCCAGACATTGTATCGGGCCCCATTGATGATACTGTAGTACTCCCTTTGGTTGTTTGCAAAGAGTGTTGGAAGATAGCTGTGCCTACTGCCCCATACTTTAAGTTCTGGGTAGTATGAAACAGTCCAGCCCCCAGGTAAGAAGAACTCTTCATCTGCAAAGTTAGCTGTAATCTTACCACCTACTACATCACCAGTTAGTACTAATCCATCAGTTGTAACCTCTACAAAGAACTCCGTCTTTCCTGTAAGAAGTTTTATTAAGCCCTCCTGGGGAATCAGTTCTTTCTTACAAAGTATGATTCTTTTGTATTTAGGATCATATGTAGCGTTAAATCCAAAGTATTCTGTTGGGGAATCAAAGTTGATATCGTCTCCTAAGTCTATATATGACTCTAACTGATATGGAATGTTATCTAAGAACCATTTCTCCATCCCAAGAGAGCTCAGTTCCTCTATGTTCTCAGACATCATGTAGACCTTCCGATCTCTACGATTAACAAAGAACTGCCCAAAGCGTGTAGTGAGAGATGCAAACTGACAGTCAGTACCACCATACCCCTCTGTGGTTGGGATCATCTCGTCAGGATTCTGCTCGAATATATCCCCGCTCCCAACAAAAGCTTGAGTGTTATCACTCAATCCAAGTTGCTGTCTACCTCTAGTAACAAATAACGAACGTTCAGTGTGCAGGTACAATATAGAACCTAGCGTGAATGCTTTAGTTATCTCTCCACGATTCTTGGGTATGTCCTTATAGTCAAGTGCTAAGAAGAATCTGTACTTGTCCTGTATGCTTCCATCGTCTACTGTAGAACGTATTGTTCTAGTTGGGTAGAATGTTGGGTTAAATAGTTTCTTTGGACGTGGGGCTGTAACCTTGATATCCTGCACTGCAGAATAATTATTCATGTACAGCAAGTTCTCCGACTTAGTATTATCGTTGTTAGGTCCGTTAAAGAGTACGTCTGCTCCAATGGAGGCATCAAAAAATAGGCTTTCAGCTACGGTGACTCCTTCACTGTTATCTCCTTGATGTCTAAAACCTAACAAGTCGTCTGATTCACAAAAGAAATTGTATACTGTAGCATATGGGTCTACTGCTCTATATTGGTATGGTCGAGTATGCTGTGCCGATGAGTTCCAGCCATAGCTAACCCAATTCAGTTTGTTCCATAAAGCTAAGTCTGTATTAGAATCACCATCTTCGTCCACCCAATTTGAGTTGTAGAAACATGCACCATAATCTTGCGATGTAGTTCTAAACGAGTACCGGCCTACATAGGTATCTCCCCCAAATACAGTACTGGTATTATAGATATAGATATTATCGTCTACTCTTGCCTCTTCGCTTCTTGCATCGTCTAGGGGCTGGTAATACCCTGTCCACACAAGCTTCTGCTGATCAAATGGCTTGTAAACATTCGTCTTGTAACTACATAAGTTTACTAAAAATAGTGTTGGCCAAGACCTATACTCCCCAGTACCCACAATTGAATTAAGTTCGTTTAACTGCTTATTCCTATCAGCAACTGCTGCTGGATCTTGAGCATCAAACCAATTGCCGGGACCAGTATTGTTCGGGTACCACCACTTTGCGTACTGCTGAAGTACTGCTCCTGCACTTGCATCATATGCAAAATTTCTGTGTTCTACAAGAACAGGAAGACCAGACACCAGACCAAACACCGCACAGGACTCTCCTGCAAAGTGCATAAGATAATCTACATTATTAAACGCTGCGCTGTCTGTGTTTTTAAGAAGGGTACTTCCAGTAATATAACTTCGGCTGTTGGGGGATATTGCAAAAATAGTTTGGTGGTTATTTACCCAGTATGCTAAATCCGCGTCTACCTGATCTGTGCTCCAACTTCCACCTTCTAATACTTTACCTGGATTTTTGTATCGCTGCGCTACCCAAATAGAGGTCCAGTAATTAACAATACCCAGGGGTGCTGCATTTTCTATTGCATCATAGTAATCATTGCCATTGTCATCTACCCATTCAGACCATACCGTGTTTCCTATTGTACTATTTATCCAGATTGGGTCAAGAACATAATTTTGATTCTCAGGGGGCATTTTATTATTTCCTCCCACCCACATACGCATGGTGAGGACTTTTTGAATATCAATATGGCTAGCACCGCTAAGTGTGTGCTTGTTCTTTAGCAGATTGAAGTCATGAAAAGAGAAAACAGATATAGCCCGATACTTAGTGCGAATGTCACCAGCAGGAGAATTAGGCGCGTTTGTAATTTTAGGATATTTAGAATACCAAGGAGATATTAAACCTTTAAGAAACCATGCATCTGAGTAAGGACCATTAGCAGCAGAGACCATTCCTGTTGTTACTGCTATTATATCTTCATACCAAGAAGGGATAACAGTGCTTTGTCCTATTACAGTTTTTTCTTGCTGCGTTCTTTTAGCATAGTAAATTTTAAATCCTTGGACCTGATCTTTAATAAACTTAGGTATTGGGATATTTGAGAATTCTACACCTAGTATTTTTATACTCTCGTTCAAAACTAATCCCGCCCCATTATATGAGTCTTCATTTTCCCCAAACAAGTTGGGGGATGTTTGAGCAGTCTCATCGTCCAGTTCGTCAATAAACGAGAAGTTCAAGTTTTTGTTTGGGGGCATTTTGTGGTGCCTAACCTTTTTATTTTGAATGCTATTTACCTCAACTGGGTCACCATCAGTGTTAACACTCCAAACTGTAAACTCATCATCTGTGGGATAACGCTCATCTTGATTTTCCCAATAGCTCATTTCTGTAGAGTTTGGGTTTATCATATACTGCGTATCAGTTATTTCATGCAGACGGGCATCCGGGTACAAATCTTGAAATTCTCCTACATCAAATCCACCAAGAATACTGTCAAGTGCATTAGCCGTAGTATCTGTAAGCGGATCATTTTCATATACAGTGCCACCTCTTATTGTCTCTGCTTCTCTTCCTGGAATGTGATATGCGTAAGTTTCAGACCCATCTTTTAGTACAAAGGATATGTAGAATGCATAAACTTCAGATCTTCTGTATCCTCTATAGTTGTGAGAAAGGTTTACATCTTTGTAGCCTTTTCTGACATTAGAATTAAAGTTACCGTCGTTTATGTTATCTTGCTGAATATCACGGTACCGGTTAGTAGAGTCCGAAAAAGTTTCACCTTGACCGTAGCTGTTGTATCCGTTATTTAATATTGTGCTGTGTATTCTTTTTGGATCAAACTTTCGTACAGTCCTAATTTTGGGTGCGGTTCTAATGCTGTTTGCAAAACGTTGGTACCCAATATCTCCTCGTGCCCTTAGATTAGATATGTACAGCCTGTTGTCTAGCTGTACAAACGACTTAGCTGTTTCATATCTTACAGAGTCAATAACTACTTCAGATATAGATGCTGACGCTACTTGCTCGAGCCCAGTGTATGTAATCTCTAGACTTGCAAATAATTGATTGTCTATACCCTCTGGGATTTTTACAATATCAAGTTCGTATGCAAACTCGCTTGATTCCTGGCTGTATCCGCCCCCAAACCTTTGTATGATTACAGGTCGTACGTGTGTGTAGTTAGATGGAACAGGAATATCTACTACCCAGCTAATAGATTTATTTGACTGGCTTCCTTGGGGATCACCCGTTATTGATTCTGTTGGGATAGCATCCTCATGCTCAGTAACCAGGTGTACAGGGTTAGACGTAGCCAAATAATTAGTTCTGTTAAGATCTTCATCTACATATGCAAGAGCTAAATGATATGTTCCACTAACAACACCTCCACCCTCTTCTATCTTAATGTCTCTAAACTCTGGTATGAATCCTGAATTCAAGAATAGATCTAATTTTTCTACTGTGTAGTCTTCATTGTCATACAGCCGAGCCACTGTAGAGCTTTGTTCTTGTCGAGTAATATTTATTACTCTTGGGGGGTTGTAATCAGATATGTATTCAATACCTGTAGCGGGCTCTACAGTTTTTTGCATATAGTTGTCTGTAAAGTAGACAAGTATATTCCCATTAACATCAATCTTAGATGTAGCCTCAATAGTGTTAGAAGGCTGGAAGTTAAGTTCTGGGTTCCTGTAGATAATTGTATTAATCTTTGCAGACGGATCTACAATAGAAATAGCAGATGTAGTTTCCGTATTAAATGTGTAGTTAAAGAACAACACAATTCTACCATCTTTAAGAGCACACTGTCCAATAATGTTATCTATTTTAGTAAAGCCCTTATTATCAATGGGAGTTGTTCCTTGTTCGTTTACAACAGCGCCTTTTTGATAGTACAAATTAGCATTAAGGGCATCCCTGTAGGTGCCCTCCGGTTGATCCACTCTTTCTGGATCTTTTATCATTCCTGCTGTAAACTTCTTCATTGATGCTGTATTATACTAAGTCAAAAATAATAAAAACAATACTAGTCGTTATAGGGCGTCAAATTCAGACTGAGTGAGAGAGATAAGCGTGGGGTGTTGACCATACACCCCTTCAGCAATAACGTGAGTGCAGATAGCTCCATCAGATTCAATGATGGTAATCTCATAACCCTCTGGCCCTACTTGCAGCGTTTCATAAGTGGCGTAGCTAACCCCGTCGATTACCTCGCACTCCTCAAACTCAGATTCAGCTGTACAGAAT
>Ga0075475_10000153_pt1 | contig 28491 bp, 36 predicted proteins | sample DEB08_DNA_10_FD_76342 | JGI IMG/M metagenome (GOLD analysis project Ga0075475, IMG submission 76342) | Aqueous microbial communities from the Delaware River and Bay under freshwater to marine salinity gradient to study organic matter... | ecosystem: Environmental > Aquatic > Marine > Coastal ... | reverse complement strand
ATTCTTTTCCAAAAAATCTTTGATTTCCTGTTCTTCTTGAAGTCGTTTAATAAATAGATCAATGTCTTCCATGTTGAGAGAAATTATAAAAAATAATAAATCTGTAAAAGTATTTCAATTTTATTTTTAATTTTAAATAGTTATAGTGTTTACTTGTCGTTTACTTTTATAAATAACACTTCCCGTTTCATTACCTTTTTTTAAATTATTACATTTTGTATAACAAATTTTTAAGTTTTTTAAATTTTTATATTTAGTATTATTTTTACATAAGGTTGCTGCATAAGCTAAAACATCTTCATCTGGATTATTATCCTGTATTATTACATGACAAGATGGAAATGAATTTAAATGTAACCATATATAATCACAATTAAAATTAATAATATCCCAATTTTCTTGGGCATTTTGTCCAATAATAATAGTTGTATCATTAAACTCTTCTGTCTTCATTATTGTATTATATTGATTTAAAAATAGAAATTATTTTAAATCAATTTTATTCAAAATAAATATGAGTTCTAGTTTTGGTTTTATCGTTATTTAAAACTATATTTGAATATTTATTTTTTGACCATTTTTTATATTCTTTCATCGTCAACCATAATGTATGTGTTCTAACTTGTTCCATTATATATACTACTATTTACTCTTTAAATATTTTTAATAAGGCATTCCCCAGTCATCTGTAGTTTTTTGAAAGCACATACATGCTTCTAAATCTTTGGTTTGAGATTCCTTTCCACAAAAACTACAAATATATTTAAAGGTTTGTGTCATAATGGATAATTTACCACTTTTAAATAAATTTTCAAGTTCACTATACCCCCCTATATGTGTGCCATTAATGAAAATATTAGGCACTGTTTTGTGATTAGTTTTTGAAATTAGATTCTCATGTAAAATTGAACCTTCGTGCATTGTATCCAATTCAAAAACTAAAGGTTGTATGTTACAAGTTTCTAATAATTGTTTAGCTTTGTTACAAAATCCGCAGGTTGTTTTACTAAAAACACATACTTTATTCATATCAATGTAAAAATCTACTAAAGACATATATTATTTAATATTTTATTTTTAAATAATAAATTAATAATTATTTAGTTGCAGTATTATCCTTTGGTTTATTTTTGATAAAGTGTTTATTCATAAATCTTTGAATATTAAAATAAGTGACTTGTGTATTTTCATCAGTTCCAAGTAATTCATGTAGCTTTGAATCAGGCTTAATGACTCGGTTATTCTCATCTGTAGTAAGAGAATTTTGCTTAATGTAACTGCAAATAAATTTGGTTACTTCTGTTCTAGCAATCTCGCTACCATGATCCTTACCCATAAAATCACATAAATCATTCGAAATTGGTGATGCAGCTGCAAATCCAGAAGGCTTTCTATTACCCTTGGACATCTTCTTTGTTACTTCCTTTTTATGTTGCTTAATTTCCTTTTTTACAGTCTTTTCCAAACTTTTTAATTGGTTAGACAATGCAGTAATTTGCACCTTAAATTGGGATAAAGTAGATAAAATAGCTGTAAATTGATTATCAATTTGACACTCCTCAACAACTTCGTTCATTTGTTCTGTTTCAATACCACTCATTATATATATTACATATATGTAGTATCTTTAAACTAATTTTTATAAATTGTTAAAAGTATTTGAATTAATTTATAAAAATTAAAAATTATTAATTTAATATTATTTATTATTTATCTGGTTTGTTCAGAACGATTTCCAGGGCGGCGAGATGCAGTCTTTCTCCTGGTTAAAACCCACTCCTCATCATCACGACCACCTTCCCGAGGACCTGAGCCTCGGTATTGAGGACGACTATCGCGATCAGATGTAGACCTAGGAGGACGAGAAGCTGGACGACGAGGAGCAGAAGCACGAACCTCATTTCGGGTCTCACAAAGAAGTTGCCCTCCTGCAATACCAGAAACAGTCTGAGCTTGATACTTGTGATCACTATCCTCAACTGTAGTCAAAGAAAATTGAACATACTCACCTTGAACAAGATACTTGTATTGTTCCTCTTTTACCTGGATAGAACTATGATGAGTAAAAACATCGGTGTTCTTTTCAACCTCACTAGATTCGGGTGTAGAAACTACTGTAATAAAACCATACCCGGCCTTATTATTAAACCACTTTACACGGCCAGTATAAAGCGTAGCAGATGTGACAGCATTAGACTCTGAACTCATTATATACACATGTAATAGGTAAGCTTTAAGTAGTTTAGGTAATTGTTTTTAATAAAAAAACAATAAAATCATAATCAGGTTCTTCTTCATAAGTCAAGTTATTTACATATTCGCCCAACTCTAATAATTTTAACGGAACTTCCTTATTGCCTTTCATCGTGGTTAAAAATTCTTTTTTTATTTTCAACATCTCCATTTCTTTTTCTTTTAAATTGTCTATTTTTAAACCTTGCCAAGGTAATTTACCTAAATACAAATAAAATAAAATATATACCATTGATATTATATCATCTCTACGACTTGGTTCTTCCCCATTATGTATATTAATACTTACATATCTTAATGTTCCCGTTATAGACTCATGATTCTTGTTCGGTTTATGTAATCCATTTTTATCAATATATTGTTTAGATAATCCAAAATCTATTAATTTTATTTTATCACTAGACAGATCTATTAAAAAATTACCTGGTTTAATATCCCTATGAATTATACCATAACTATGAATATTTTTTATTGAAAATAACATTTGTAATCCAACTTTCCTTATTAATCCCATCCAATTTTTTGCTTGTAAAATTGATCTATTATAAAATTCATCTACCTGACAACCTAATAATTCCATTATTAAAAAATTATAACTAGCTGTTTCTCCATAACATTTTATTTTTACTATATTATCAAAATCTTTTAAATAACGCAATATAGTAGTTTCATATTTCAAAGTATTTTTGGAAGATTTTTTTTCTATTTTTATAGCTACATGTTTTTTTTTATAAATTTGCATAGCTTTCCATACTTCTCCATATGATCCTTTACCTATTTTATGTAACAATTTATAGTCATTTATTAATTGCATTACTATAATAAAAATATATTATTTTTTTTACAAAAATAAAAATTGAATCCAATTAAAGATATAAAAATTATATTATTCATATTAATCATGGTTTTCGTTTGTAAAGACAAGTTTCCTTCTAATGAACAAATTAAAGAATATTTTGAAAAATTTCCTTTTGAATTAAGTGATTTTCAAAAATATGCTATAAAAGCTATTGTAGAAGAAAATCACATTTTAATAACAGCACACACCGGGAGTGGCAAAACTTTACCAGCTGAATTTGCTATAGAATATTTAGTTGGTAAAGGAAAAAAAGTAATATATACATCTCCAATAAAAGCATTATCTAATCAAAAATTTCATGAATTTTCAGAAAAATTTCCTAATATTAGTTTTGGTATTTTAACAGGCGATATTAAGTTTAACCCTGAAGCTGATGTTTTAATTATGACCACAGAAATTTTAAGAAACACACTCTTACAAAAAAAAACTGATAATTCTAATGTGCCTCTTCAATTTGAAATGGATTTTCATAGCGAATTAGGAGCAGTAGTATTTGATGAAGTTCATTATATTAATGATGCCGATAGAGGCAAAGTATGGGAAGAAACAATCATGTTTTTACCTAATCATGTGCAATTAGTTATGTTATCTGCAACCATTGATAAACCAGAAGAATTTGCAAAATGGATTGAAGATGTAAAATCCGATGAAATTAACAAAAAAACTGTTTATTTAGCTCCAACAAACCATAGAGTTGTTCCATTAAAACATTATCTTTATACAACTATGCCCCAAGGACCATTTAAAAATATTAAAGATAAAGAATTTATAAAATTTATAAACGGATTTTTACACAAACCAATCGAAATCAAAGATAATAGTAAACTATTCCATGAAGATAACTATGAAAAAGTTAGGAAATTACTCGATTATATAAAAAAAAATAATTGTTTTATTAAACCTTCCTTTGTTTTAAACGAAATTACCAAATATTTAAATAAAAATAATATGTTACCTGCAATTTGCTTTGTATTTTCACGAAAAGGTGTTGAAAAATTTGCTGAATGTATAAATGTTTCTTTATTCGATGAAGAATCCACTGTTCCATCTACCATAAGACATGAATGTAAACAGATTCTAAGAAAACTTCCTAATCATAAAGAATATACTAACTTACCTGAATTTGATTTTATTATTAAATTACTAGAAAAAGGTATTGCAATTCACCATTCGGGAGTTATGCCTATTTTCCGGGAAATGATTGAATTATTATTTGCAAAAGGGTATATTAAGCTTTTATTTGCAACTGAAACATTCGCAGTAGGAATTAATATGCCAACTAAGACCGTCATATTTACTGGATTTGATAAATTCAATGGCTCAAATATGAGACTATTATACCCTCATGAATATACTCAAATGGCAGGAAGAGCAGGCAGAAGAGGTTTAGATACAATTGGACATGTAATTCATTTAAATAACATGTTTTCCTTACCATATACATTTGATTACAAAAATTTATTGAATGGAAAACCACAATCATTACAATCCAAATTTCAAATTTCCTATAATTTGATATTAAATTTCCATCAATATAATAATAATACACTGGATTTTGCATCTAAAAGCATGTGTTTTGGCGAGATTGCAACGGAAATTAAATCTTATGAAAATAAATTAGATGAATTAAAAATAGATTATAATAATAAACTCCAAAATCCTGTGTATGATTCTGTTATTAAAAATAAAGATAAATACGAACAATATTATAAACTTACTGAAGACATTAAAACTAGTAAACAAAAAGTTAGAAAACAAATTCAAAAAACATTAGAACAAATTGAAAATGGTAATAAGCAATTCAAAAATGAGTTACAACAATATGATTCATTAATAAAATTAGAAAATGAGATAAATAAACACGAATGTTATATTAAAAACTTGAATGATTATTTCTTACTTGCTTATAATGAAAAATCAATATTTCTTCAGAACATGTCATTTCTAGATCATGATAATAAAGTATCCGAAAAAGGAATATGTGCAACCTATATACAGGAAACTCATTGTCTGGCTTTTATTGACTATTTCTTTAAATTAAATCAATTTGAAAATTTATCTGCTATTGATATTGCAGCTTTATTAAGCTGTTTTAGTAATATAAGAGTAAAAGATGAAGTTAAAATATATGATGCTTCCAAATTGTCAATTCATTGTGAATTAATAGATTCAGTCAATTTATTAAACCAAGTATATGACGAATATATTACAGAAGAATGTAGACTACAAGAAAAAAATTCTGATAATTTGGAAATTTCCTATGAATTAGTCGTTCCTATTCATGATTGGTGTAATTCCCATGATGAAGGAACTTGTAAATTTGTAATACAATCATGTGAAAATCAATATGAAATATTTACAGGAGAATTTATTAAAGCAATTCTTAAAATTAATAATATAGCAAATGAATTAAAAAATGTAGCAGAATATTTGGGAAATGTTGAACTACTTCATAAACTACAAGAAATACCAGAATTAACATTAAAATTTATAGCTACAAATCAATCTCTTTATGTTTAAATTTATTTCAATTAGAAATTATAATAAAATATGTAATCTTATTTTTTTCTTCAAAGTTGCTTCTTCATTAAATACATATACTTTAAATTTATATTTCTGGAAATTTATCAAATCAAATCGAGATGTAATTCGTGAAACAGATTTTAAATCTTCAAGATAAACTATATATTGATATAATCCATCATTTCTAATAATTTTATCAAATACATAACCATCATATTCTGTTTCCAATACTTTTTGATCTGTTGAACACAAATGAAGTAAATTACAATCGCTTTGTATTTTCCGAATTGCTCTCATTGTAGTGTTAATATATTCTAAACGGTTTGTCCAATTATCATAAAATATATCAAATGTTTCACCATAATTAACCATTTTCATATTTTTTTGTAATTTTGCCATATTTAATAAATCTACTAATCTTCTAATAGGTGAAGTGCAATGTATATAGGATTCCAAGTCCAACATTTCATGACATTTTCTCTCATCATATAAATCATATTGACCACATGAACTATTCCATATTCTAAGAAAATTATTCACATTATCCGGTAAGGTCTCATCTATTTTATAATCTTTATTAAAAGAAACGGAACGATAGATACCGTTATTATATCTAACCATATCCCGAGAAGTATAGTAATTCATTAAAATCATTAAATAGGCTACCATATCATGACTATCATTTATTTTTTTTAAATATTTATAATCTTTGGACAATTCTGTTACTACTTTAAACATTAATTTATAATTAGGATCTTCTTTTAATTCCTTGCTCTCATATACATGATTTTTATAAACTTTTATATAGGAATTATCAAGACAATATCCAATAATTTCATTATCTTTGATAGTAATATCGATTCCAAATGCCAATCGAATTTCTTGTTCGCATAAACTACACACACAATTCGATAGAGACAGCGGCATCATAGGTCGTTTTCGATCAGGTAAATATATAGTAGAAATTCTCTCTGAAAAGGAATTCCATAACTCTAGTTCCTCCATCCAAAGAGGAACATTTGAAATATAAATGCTAATTATATAAGAATTATAACCTACATTTGTAATACTAAATGCATCATCATAATCCGTAGTTTCTTGTGAATCAATACTATAAACAGGTTCGTTAGTTCGATCTTTAAGATTATATTTGGAAATCATAGATGAAATGAATTCTGGAGCTGTTTTTTTCTTTAATTTATTACTGACGGCTTTATTAAATTCTTGAATAGATGCATATAAACTTTTACAATAAAGTTGGTATTCATAAAAATTGGATAATACATCAACATCACCTAACACACTTACGATGGTGCCTTGTGGATGTTTTCCGTCCCAATTATTATATTTAAACACAATATACTTATTATCTATATTTTTGGAAAATCCCAATTTAACATTAAAAGGCATCAAAAACTCAGGAAACCGTCGGTCATCAGGGATACATTTATAAAGAAATTTATCTTTAATCTTTCCATAACTTTTATTACCTTTTAATACTAATATACCTGGAATCGATGGCATACACCTAACACTTGAATGGAGAATATTAACCTTATCGTCTTTGATTTCAAAAATATCACTGGAAAATAATTTATTTGATGCAGGATTGATGGACAGTTTTTCTATTTCATTGAGAGATAATGCATCAAATAAATTCCAATCAATATAATTCCGATCATTAACCAATATTTTATATTGCACAGACATAATAATAATAATGTAAAATAGTATTTAATATTATTATTAATCAATTTTTATTTATAATGAAGCAATAATTTGTAAATATCATAAACAAATAGTAATTTTAAAAATGTATAATAAGGTATCTTTTCAAATATATTTTTATTTATCCAATAAATTATATCTTTATGGTGTTCTTTCAAATTAAATCCACATTGTTTATTGTATTCAATAGTAATAGGACATTTCCATTTATTATAATATTGAAAAACTAATACAACACATAAGAATAGTAAATGATATAAATAATTGCCGAAAATTAGTGAACCAAACCATAAATACATAGAAATGATATGATGAACAAAATTATTTATGAATGTATTTGGTGTAGGAATGGCACATTGAAATAATACATTATCTAAAGTAAATGACAAAATAACAACCAATATAAAAACATTCATTTTTGATGTTAAATACTTCATATATATATATATTGGTTAGATTAGAGTTTTTACTCAGGTATACTCTCTTCTTCACTTTTTTTTTCCACTATATTTTTTTTCTTTGCAATTTCTCTCTTTACATTTTGAGTTTGGAGTAAATTAACTAACAAATGGTTGGATATCGCTATATTATTCATATAAGTTTTATATTTGAAACATACTAAACTGGTATTTTCTTGAAACCAAATACTATACCACCAATATGCAGGAATAAAAATGATTTGCCCCTTTGTTAAGGTTACTTCTAATGTTTTTAATTTATCAAAATCAGCTTTAAATTGAGTTTGCACATTCCAAGGATTAACAGGAGAGAGAAATTCAAAATTATCATAATCTTTAATGGAATATAAATACTTAGATGATTTAGGAGGAATTAATTTTATTTTTATGCTCCCTTGAGTTACAAGTATAAAATTTCTATAATTTAATTCATATTTTAAAATAGTTTTGGTATTATTAGAGGAAAATTGTATATCATATATACAATTACTTACAGAATAAGGTCTTAAAAAATTATCATTATATCTCATATGTTTTATTAAACTGGTTTCTTCTAAAAATTCTTGATTATTTTCACTTAAATACTTTTCTTCTTTATCTTTACGGAAAATTTCTCTCCCGGTATTTAATGTTAAAGGTAAATATAATTCTGATACATCATCATATTCTTTTACATTTCTGACTTTTATATCAAAAGCTCCATAATTTTTTTCAATAGAATCAATATTACATTCTTGTATCAAACCATCAACATTATAATCAAATATAACTGGTTGTCGTAAATCACATATTTCTTCAAGTTTTTCTTTAGATGGTTGATCAATTTCATAAACTTCTAAATCATTACTGGTCCGAAGATGAAAATTTATATGTAGATAAATAAATAAAACAATACAAAATATTAAAATTGAAAATAAGGTTTTCATATTATTTTATTTTTATACATTTATTTTTAACTTTTTACTCATATAATATATAAATGAACAAATTATCCACTTTAGAATGTAGAACCAGAATAGATCACTTAGAAGATGATTTTGAAAATAGTCATAATTTTGTAGCACAAGTTTTTACTACATGTATATTATTTTTCTTATTGGCTTATAATCAGAATTTAATGATTTTTGGTAAAAATTATGCATTTCATAGAAAAAATATGTTTTTCCTTTCTATCATTTTTTCGTTAATTTGTGTTGTTTTATCGTTTCAATATTTTATTTTATATTATAAACATTACACTAATCTAGATAATTTATGTGATTTTAAAAAATTATTACCAACTACTTATATTTTTAGATATCAAATTCCTTTGATAGTATCTATAGGTTTTATTATTATTTCACTCGGATTATCTGTAATGATTTTTATGAATATATTTTCTTAATCGACTGGGGGAATTGGTAATCCATCTTCACTAAATTCTGTTCCAGGTTCATAATTAGAACCTTCATCATCATCTTCAATAGGAGTAAATTCACTTGTTTCATTTTTATTTAAATCAATTTTTATTGACTTTGGGAAAGTAGGTTGTGTTTGTGGAATCATAGAGTCTTCAGAATGATCATCTCTATGATCACCAACAATTAAATTAATATTTTGTTCTTCTTCCATAGATTTTCCTACTTCTTCTAAAGATTCATCTTTTAATTCCAGTTTCAAACTACTAATAATGAAATAAAGAAGTTTATTTAAATTATTTAATGTAGTTTGTTGTTGTAAAACTATTTTATGTAAGGTATCTATTTCTCCTCCTAGTTTTTGATCATTTTCATAAAGAGCTCTGAAATCTATTCGCTGTTCAATCCTAGATAATAATAAATCGGTTACTTCATTTAAATCAAACCTTTGTTGCACCGAAGTTGGATTTTCAGATAAATCAGTTTCATTTTGTACTGAGGGAGGAACAGAAGAAGGAACGGGGGGAGGAATTTCTTGGGTAGAAAGAAGTTTTTGAATTTGTTGGTCAAGCATAGAAATTTTAATATGGTGTTGTTGTAATACCATTAACGGATTGGGAGGAATATTGGAAGATTCTGGAGTGGATGGTTGTCTGGTTGATTGAGTTGGTGGAGGACCCCTACCTGGAGGACCACTAGGTTGGTTTGCTCCACCTGCTCTTCTTCTTCTTGCTGCTGCTAATGATGAACTTGAACTCATTTTTAATAAATTAATATACTAAAAATGAGTAATCTTTTCGCATTTCCCTAAATTAACCATTTAACAATTGCTAAACCAATTAAAAACAAATATTTATATTTCTATATGGCTAAAAATTCCGAATTAAGTCCAAAAGAAAAACAAGAAATATGGCGGCAAAAGCAAATTTATATTTTTTATGGTTCTGGTCGACCTATTTTTAATATAAATGAAAGAAATTTACATCTGAAAAGTTCTTATGATAACACATATTATTTCCAAAAATATATAAATAGCTTCTTACAAACTAGAAAATTAATAAAAGAATATGATACCTATGATATTTAAGCTCTCATTTCTCCTTTAATTTGACTATGACATTGGTAACCATTAATTTTAAAATCTTCTAAAATATAATCATTTATAGATTCTCTTTTATTAATGATTTCTACTATTGGAAATTCAAATGGTTGTCTAGATATTTGTTCTCTCATTTGATCAAAATGATCGTCATATATATGGCAGTTTCCTCCATAATGAATGAATTCATAAGGTTCTAAATCACAATGTTTAGCAATTAAATGCGTTAGAAAACTGTAGGAAGCAATATTAAATGGAATTCCTAAAAATTCGTCACATGATCTTTGGTATAGAGTACAACTAAGTTTATTTCCATCTACTACATTAAATTGAAATAATACATGACACGGTGGTAATACCCCTTCATCTATTTGACAGGGATTCCATGCACTAACTACAAGCCTTCTAGAAGTTCTTTGATCTGGATCTTTTAAACAATCGATTACATGTTGAAGTTGATCAACTCCTTTACCAATATAATTGGAATCACAATCTTCATATGGAGCATTAAAAAAACGCCATTGATATCCATATAAAGGACCTAAATCACCTTCTTTATAATGTAAAAGTCCTCGTGAGTTCATAAATTCTTTAGTGGAATTCCCATCCCAAATATGAACATTTTGATCATTTAAAATTTTATTATTTGTTTGTCCTTTAATAAACCATAATAATTCTTTAAGGCAAGTTTTCCAAGCCGTTTTCTTAGTAGTTAATATAGGAATTTTATTATTTTCTAACGAAAAATGCATTACTGAGCCAACACTACATTTAGTAAAACCATTTCTTCCTTTTTCAACAGTTCCCTCATTTAGAATATCTTGAATTAAATTAAGATATTGATATTCTTCATGATATTCTTGATTCTTATCCCGATTTTTATATTTATTTAAATCAACAACATGCTTCAACATTATTTATATATTTAAAATTATTATTTTAAATAATTTTATTTCTAATTATAAAACATATGGATAGACTAGAAAAAAATACATCTAATAATAATGATGAAGGATTTATTAAAAGTGTATTTCCTTTTGATGAAGCACAAAAAGCAACATTATTAAATATTTTACAATATACTATTTTAGCTATTATTCCTGTTATATTACTATTAAAATTAATTAAAAATTATGTTCCTGAAGTAGATGACGATAAAGGAAGTTTAGTAATTCTAGTTGAAGTTATAGGACAAATATTCGTCATGTTTTTAGCACTTTACTTTATTCACAAAATTATTGTATATATTCCTACCTACAGTAAAGTAGCTTATGGAGATGTTAATTTAATTACAATTATTCTTCCAACTATTTTTATTATTTTAACTATGCAAACTAAGGTAGGAGAGAAGGTTCAATTATTAATTGACCGATTGATGGATGTATATGATGGTCAAACGAATTCAAAGAAAGATGATAACAATCAAAAACAAGTAAATGTGCGTGTAACCCAACCTATTTCTGGTCAAGTTAATAATGCACAAATAACAGTTTCCCAGCCTCCTCCTGCAGCTCAAATGACAAATATGAAAAGTCAAACAAATGAATACTCCATTCCTCAAACACCAAATTTCAATAATATGTATGCAGGACCTGAAACACCTTTAGTGGGAGCAGCTACTCCAGGAATGGATATGATGCAAGAACCTATGGCTGCTAATGATGTATTAGGTGGTTCCTTTGGAAGTAGTTTCTAAATAGATAAATATTTAATAAAATTATTATTAATTATTTATTTTATAAAGCAGATGTTTCTGAAGTTTGAGAGTAAGCAGTTGGTACACCTCGAGCAGACGCCTGTTGTGCGTGTGCTAATTCTTTTACATTTGGGTTGTTAGAACTTAATGAACTAAAACCCATAGAGGAGCTCATTTTGTAATCGTGAGGTAGCATTGCCTTGGAAGCAGTAGAATACGCAGATTTACCACTTTTAGAAAAATCAAAATATGAAGGAGGAGGACCACGATATTTAAATGTACTATATGCTTTCTTTCCATCATTACTACTTTTTTTATGTAAATCTTGAGCAATTTTATTAATTTTTTCTACATGTGGTTTTGCAGCATTTACTCCAGATTCATAAGCTTTATTGAGATGTTTAGACATATCGCTCATTGAATATGAAGATTTAGGAGCATCTCCATCTGCTCCTCCTCTTCTCCTTCTAGTGCTACTGCGCTTAGATTGTTTATTAAGTCTACGGTATGATTTTCCCATTATATAATGTAATGGGATAAAAAATAAACGAATTACTAAATTATTTCATATATTCATTTTTAATTTCAGCGGTTAAATATGTATTTTTACTAATAGCACGAATAATTTTATTACATTCTTTTTCATCATTTTCTATATCAGTCATGGAGTGGAAAACTAAACTTGTTAATTTTGTTTGTAAGTTTTCATCTGTTTTCCATCCAGAATTGGCATCTTGCCACTTAGATATATTGGTTCTTTGTTTAAGAGATAAAACTTTTATGCCTTCAAGCACCTTGACCAATTCATTATCTTTTTCCCACACATCATTGTCCTTTACATACATCGTCTTGCGTGCGGGGTCTGTGCAATGAATAGGTCGCTCCAATATATCCATATTATTAAGACCGTTAGTAATCATATGAGTAATAGTTTTAGTGAGACCATTTTCGATGGTATGATCATAAGTTTCATTAGTAATAGGAAGGGAATGAATAAAATCAGTAAGGTTCATTGCGTTCTTACAATGTTCGTTTAGAAACATATTAATATTAAATTGATTATTGTTGGTTGTAGTGTTATGGCTGTTACTCGTAATATTTCCCTTGATGTGTGGAATAAGTTCCAGGAAATTTTTCTGTATTTCTTTGTTTTCTTTAAGTAGTAGAAGGACCAGTTCCTTGAATTCACTCTCTTTTTCCTTAGGTAATGTAGTTACTTGTTGTTCAGCATTATTATCCTGTTCACCTTCATTGTCCAAGCAAATTTTCTTATGTTTACATAATGATGACAAATGTGCATATACCTTTTTACAGTTTTCGCACTCATAATAGTCAGGGGTTTTTACCCCATTTTTCTTTGAAAAAATCTCTGATTGAAATGATAACAAACTATTTTCTAAAATTTCATTTTGAGACGAATTATCGTAAGGGGTTTTTTCATTGTTACTGACTAATGGTAAGGAGGCAATACAAGCATGTTGGGTTTGAGATGTATTTTCATGCGGGGTTTTTTCCATTAGCCATCCATTAGCCGTCATTAGCCGTTGGTGTTTTGTAGTGGATAAATGACGATTAAAGTCTTTTTTGTTGCTACATTCAAAGGAGCAAGATTCACAGAAAAATTTCTTGTTCGAATTTTTGGGGTTTTTTATTAGCATTTTACCCATATATATTAGCCTGACATAATGGCCCTAAATAGTTTACATAAATATATTAAAAATTTTTCAGTAACAAAAATAGAATTATTTTTTTTGAATTGTGAGCATTATGGTCACAATCACTTTTTTACAACTTTTTCCAATCCTATTTCCAAAAATCAAAAATCTACAACAAAAACCTTGTGTAGAATTTTGAAATCCCAAATGACTTTTGAAAAAAAAGTGAAAATGTAAAATACCTACAAGTATCGTATACAGTGCCTTTTTTTCAGTAGATATTCTTCACTACATCATGTAGACAGAGCACTACATCCTCAAATAAAAAATATTTCATTTTTGGCCAAAAAAGCTTGCTTGACATCAAGGGGAAGATGAAAAAACATCCTCTTGATTCCTGAATCCAAAAATCAGGATTTTATTTTTCCTTTTCTGGGGATAAATTCTATGGGTCAATAAATAGAGCAGATTCTTCCTCCAAATGTTTGTTTTTTTAAGTTTCAAATACAATTTTCCCAAAAACCTAGATAAATTATATGCATATTATTGACAGTCAATATTTTATCCTTGAATATTAGAAAATTCATTTTAATGAAATACTTTTATCCAATAGTATCGATTCATTTCTATGTTATTTAATAATTCTATATTTTATCTATAATAATATATAAATGCATTTTGAAAAAACACATTTCAATAAAATGGACGATGATTTTCCAACATTATTTTCTTTAAGTTATTTAAAAATATATATTAAAATTTAATTTAAATTAAAATAAATTTGTATTTTATTTTTTTAATATTTTAATTAATCTCTCGACCTTTCTGTTTCTCTCTATTGATCTATTTTCAAAGAGTTGCATATGATATTTTTCTTTTGTATCACATCTGTATTTTTATTTTTAACTTCATCACTTCCATATAACCAAAAACTAGAGAGATTTAAAATATATGTAATTAAATAATAAATATATTATATATAATTTAATTATGAACGAAGAACACAAAGATTTTTTTATGAAAGCTTTGGATAATGAAAATAATGAAGGAATACAAAAATATAACACTAGCTTAATCAAAAAAATTAAAAATGATTATTTACAAAAATTATTATTACCTAGAGAGAAATTATTAGATTTTCATACCAAATTAAAGGGTTACAGATATGTAGATGATTTAAGTGATATTCAATATGGAAGATATATTAGATGGATAAATTTAAATGATCCAGAAAATATTAAATTAACTACAGGAGGAATTATAATTGATATAAAGATTTTAGCATCAGGAATACATGTTGTTTGTAAAAATAACAAAAATAGAAAATTCCAAGTTAAAATAGATGAATGCTATATTTTCCAAAAATTAACCGAACAAGAAAAAATTATACTTTATGCATTGGATCATGTTTCAAGCTAACTTTTTGAAGCCAACAATGCAAACAATATTTTTTTCGTAATATACCAAATCTAGGTTCATGTATATCAAATATTTCTCTCTTTATTTCCACTGGATTTTGTTTACATTCTATACAAGGAATTCTGTTATATAGTTTTTTCCAAATTTCTGTAAATTTATCTACCGTTGTAGCTGAATGATCTGTTCTATAAAATTCATCCTTAAATTTAGGTTTAACATATTCTTTTATTTCTTTTTTTTTAGGCATATATATATTTTATCATCTTATTTTTAAGATTTTTTTCCAACTCATTATTGTCTTTGATGCATCTAAATGTAAAGTAGGATAAACCGATAATGAATATTGAGTAGTAAATAAATTATCTTCATCATGTTTAAATACTCTTTCTTTAAATAAATTTTCTGCTTTTTCAAAGGATTGTTCAAATGTATTTCCATTAGTATACATGTCATAAATAACACATCTATCAAATTTATATGCGGAAAGCAAATCCGCTTCTCTTACACAATGATACGCAGTTTGATAAATACCCAAATCTGGAAATCCATTTTTTTTCACTGTAGAATAAGACATTGTTGATATAATTTTTAATATTATTTCTTTTCTCTCTATATCTAGTTCCTTTTCCAAAAAATCTTCAATTCTTTTTAATCCTTCCATTTCATTCATATATTTTTTATCACACATATCATGTAAAACTGCTGATATATAAATTATATCCTCTTGTTCTTTTAATTCAGGATGGATATATTTTTCTGCTTCATAAATATTATTTACATAATTCAAAACATCCATACTATGAGAAAGTCCATGTGATTCGTCAATTTTATAAGTATTACATACACTTATTACAAATCCAAATAGCTTATTTAATATATTAAAGTTCATATTCCTAATACTAATTGGTATAAAATAAAATAATAAATTCAATTTTATTTTATAAACTAGCACATTTTAAGCTTTGCTGTCTAGCATTAAAATATTTAATATATTGATTTAAAATACTTTTATATATTAATTTTAAAGGAGGAAATTGGTCACAAATGTGAAGACCTGCTTTAATTTGAACAGGATTATTTAAAGCTATCTGAATTGACTTAAAAACTAATTCATCAGACGACCATTCATCCATATTGGTGGAAGTGGGGTCAACATAAGGAATATTTTGAGCAATAATAATTAATTCTGCTAATTTTGTCATTATTTGTTATTTCTATTTTTTTTTGATTTTTTTGTCTTATTAAAACCTATATTTTTGCTAAATTTTTTTAAATATTTTTTAGTTTGGTTTTTTTTATAAACTAATTGTTGTTTTTCTTTACATTTAAAATTGTAGAAATCAATATTTCGCTTTTTAAAAATATTCTCTCTACATAAGGCAATTGCAGCTTTTTCACCTATTTTATCATTTTTAACCTTTTTTATGCATCTACATAATTTTCCGGCTAAAGTTTGTTCCGCTACTTCTTTGTAGGACTTATTTTTTGGTTTATTTAATTGGTAATATTGTATAATTTTTCTATAATCTTTATTTGTTAAATCCATATAAACTATAATAAATAGTTAGATTTTTTAATAAAAAGATAATGTATATAATGAAAAAAAAAATAGTAGTATTTGATGTAGATGAAACATTAGGTTATTTTACACAATTAGGAGTTTTTTGTGATTGCCTGGATAAATACTTTAAAGATAAAGAATATGCAAATAAAAATTTTAATGAAATTTTAGAACTTTGTCACGAATTTATAAGACCCAAATTATTACCTACCTTGGAATTTTTAAAAAATAAAAAAAAAGAAAAAAAATGTTACAAAGTAATGATATATACAAACAATCAAGGACCTAGAATATGGGTTGAAAATTTAAAGGATTATTTTGATCATAAATTAAATTATAAATTATTTGATCAAATTATAGCTGCCTTTAAAGTAAGAGGAGAAATAGTAGAATTAGGAAGAACTTCACATGATAAAAGTGTAGAAGATTTATTCAGATGTACGCAATTACCTAAGGATGTGGAAATTTGTTTTATTGATGATATATTTCATCCCAAAATGGAAGATGAGAAAGTATATTATATAAATGTGAAACCATATCACTATTATTTAAGTTTTTCAACATTTTTATTACGATTTATAAATTCTAAGTTAGGTAAGGAAGTTAAACATGATCCCAATTTTATAAGTGTAATGAATAATATTTATAGTAGGTATAAATTTAATGAAGACATAAAAAATAAAAAAGAACACGAAATAGATGAAATTGTCGGAAAAAAAATGTTTCAACACATAAAACAATTTTTTTATGAAAATAATAATCAAACTTTAAAACGAAAAAAGAAAACACATAAACAAAAAAGCATTAGGCGAAAATTATCATCTCCGTAAGAAATGTAGGAATTCAGCTGACATACCCACCCTTTCTGCCATATTAGATAAAGCAGTAGTCGTTAACATAAATATTGCTGAAGAAAAAACCACGGTGCGGTCAAATTCTGTGAAAGTGGCTTTAACAAATGGATTAAACCTAATTAATAAAAATATCATAACATAATATTTAATAAATATGTCTAATAAATGCAGATAGCGTGGATTATATTGAGTAATCTGGAAATAGGCAATTAAATATAAAGCATAGGATAAGTATAATGCTACATAAAAAACCTTCTGATGTATATTTTTCATTTATATACTTTATGTTTATTTTTTTCAAAATTAGCTAAGTTATGTTCATTATAAAAAATTCTTAATGATTGCATTAATTTATTATATTCATTTTCTAAATTTTTTGTTTTTAAATTCCTTATATTCGAAATATGATTTGATGGAGTAAATTTATAATCGTTCATTATATTATTCTTCAATATTACTTTCTAAATTCATTTGTTTTTTATAAATTCCCAATGAACGAGCACTGGAATCAATTGCATCACAATATTTAGGCATCCAAAAATAAGGTATTACTTCTCCTTTTAAACCATAATATTTCTCAAAAATTTCTCTATAATATAATTGTTCTTTTGTTTGAGGAGGATTATGCTCATATTTTATTTTGGATTTATTAAAATATTCATCTGTATATTCATCTTCTAATTTTTCTTGTATTATTTCATACCAAGATTTTTGCATACTACTTACCCCATCACTGAAAGCTTCTTTTGTTCGCCATAAAACTTCTTTTGGTAAAAGATTCTTATCTAATACTTCCACCGATTTTCGTAATAACCATTTTTCCATACCATTATACTTATTAAAATTCCTATGTTCAATTGGTAAGGATAAATAATTATGAACCAATGATCGATCTAAAAAAGGTGTGCGAGCTTCAAGACCATGACATGATATCGTTCTATCACTTCTTAATACATCAAAATATTGAATATCTTTTAATAATCTTTTACATTCATAATCAAATTCTACATTATCAGGACATTTATGAAAATACATATAACCTCCAGTTAACTCATCTGACCCATCTCCATTAAAAATCACCTTAGCATCACTATGTTCAGAAATATATTTTGCAACTAAATAATTACCCACACTAGCTCTTACTGTAGTAGTATCATAACTCTCAATTTGGTAAATAACCTCCTCTATACTTTGTAAAAATTCATTTTCAGTAACCATTATTTCTGTATGATTACTATTTATGTGTTTAGCAACCTGTCTTGCATATTGTAAATCTGACCCACCCGGCATACCTATACTATATGTTTGTAATTGCCCACTAGGGACAAATTTAGCTACTAAAGCGGATACCAAACTGCTATCTAAACCACCTGATAATAAACATGCCATATTTCTTTCCATTGTAATTACTCTTTTTTTCACTGCTTCAAATAAACTATTATAAACTAGATTATAACTCACTTCTAACGGATCCATACCACTATTAAATAAACGATTACTCATATTGTAATTAAAATTAGTATATTTAACAGAAGGATGAGTTACATATTTACCATTGCTAGTAGTTAATCTAAATTTAACATAAGAACCTGCTTTAAAATTAGAACACTCTTCACACAAATCAGAAATTTGTTTTAAAAGAGATGAAAAATAAATGGTATTTCTATAACGACCAAAATATAATGGTCTAACACCAAACGGATCTCGGGCAATATAACCCATATTTTTATTTAAATCAAATAATATAAATGAGAAAACACCGTCAAGATTCTGTAATGTATATTTAATTCCATATTTTTTATATAAGGGAATAATGGCTTCACAATCTGATTCTGTTACAGGTGTATAATTCAAATTAGAAATAATTTGTTTATAATTATATATTTCTCCATTACAAATTAAAATAATATTATCGGTTTTAATCGGTTGCATAGAAGTATCACTCAAACCATTAATAGCTAATCTGTGGAAACCAATAATTAAGTTGTCGTTAATTCTTTCTAATTTAGAATTTTCCGGACCCCTTGATTTTCCTTTCATAAAATTTTTTGAAATTAAATTTGTATCAATAATATCATTTTTAAATTGTAGCAAACCAAAAATCCCACACATTAATAAAATAAAATAGAAACCCTTTAGGTATTTTTTAAAATATAATATTCTATTTATATATTAATGAGTAGAATGCATGGAGTAGTAAATGGAGTATATTTATGTAATCATGGAAGAGTAGATGAAATAAATGACCGAATATCTGATAGAAATATTCCTTCTGCCTCTCTTCAACCTCAATATAGTATAAGACCAGTATCAACAAAATATGGATATATGCAAGTATTAGACCAATATAAAAAACCAAATATTGCGTTAAACAGTTATCAACCCTATTCTACCAAAGCAATCTTTAATCCTGGAAATGCACAAGCTCCTTGGAATGGATTTTCTAATAATATAAATGTAGAATCTCAGCTTAGAAATCAATTCTTTGCTCTACAAAAATGTGAGCAAGCAGAATATGTTCCTTCTTCTGACAGCGATTTATACAAGACAACTGTTTCATTTAAACCTGTTCAACAAACACATCCCTTATTGTTTGACAAACCGGAGTTTGCACCATTTAATCCAAATACATTAAATTGTAGTCAAAAAATATTTAATAATTCAACAGTGCAATGTGTAAAAGATGGACCTATTTGTTTACCGGAAAAAATTATAAATTAAATAATTAAAATAAAATTCATACAAATATGTAAATGGATATTTCTATGAATGAAATAAATAATATAACATTAGAATATTTTTTGAATAAATCACAATACCAAGAATTAGTAAAAAAACGGGATATATTTAATGATAAGAATTTTAAATCTGAAAAAAAATTCTACAAAAAAAGAATATTGGATTTAACAAAAAAATTATTTAGGAATGAAATAGAAGATTTTCAATTAAATAATGTATTTAATGGATATATTAAATCATGTTGTAACTATTTAAAATTTCAAGATAAAAAAGATTTCATACAAGAAGATTATAGTGAAGATGAAAAAGAAGAAATGGAAAACCTGCTCGATGAAATAGAAGAAGTGGCATATAATAATTGTGATTATTTAATGACTAAAGAGAAAGAAACAAAACATATTACTTTAGATAATTACATAAAAAAAAATGAAAAAAAACCTACAGTTATTTTACCTGAAAAAAAAACATTTAATTTAAAATCAAAAGATCTAAAAACCAAAGGAATAGAAAAAAAGAAAAATATCAATAATTAATAAGAATATGAATAAAACAAGGAGACAGAATAGTCATAAAAAAAATAATAAATCTTATAAAAAAAAAGATAATTTTAAAAAGGTCAATTGTAGTCCAAATCCAAATAAGAATGGTTATTCTTGTTATACGGATAATTCACTCCATAAAATGAAAAAATTATGGAATATTAGGCATCCAAGAAATAAAATAAAATCAAATGACCCAAAGGAGATTTGGAATTCATTAAAAGAAAATATGTCAAGTTCTTGTGATAAAGAATCCTGTTGGTTAAGAAGTAAATTTATGGAGGGTAATTTAGACAAAGAATTATTAAATTACACTTTTGCACCCAAAGCACCAAATAATTGGAAAACTAAGCCAGATGAATGGTTAAGTAGTGTGGATATTGAATCAGTAATGAAACAATATGAAAAGTTTTATAAATGTTTTGTGTTTTTAGGACCTTCTCCAATTGATTATGATAAACATAAGTTGTATGGAGAATGTGTATGGGAAGAATTATGTAAATTTAATTTAAGTGAGGAAATAAAGAAAAATAAAAATAAAATAGGAGTAATTTTTAATACACATCCTCATTTTAAATCAGGGGAACATTGGATTTCTATGTTTATTAATATTAAAAAAAAATATATTATTTATTTTGATAGTAATGGAAATGAACCACCACCAGAAGTAAGGAAATTTGTAGAAACTATCACAACTCAAGGGAAACAATTAGGCATAAACTTTGATTATTATGAAAATACAATAGAACATCAAGAAACAGAATCAGAATGCGGGATGTATTGTTTATATTTTATAATAGAAATGTTAAAGGATAAACCAGCAACTTATTTTTTAAAACATAAAATAGATGATGAGGAGGTATTCAAACTAAGGAAGAAGTATTTTAATATTCAATAAAAATAATATTTAAAATAAAAACATTGTTTTAAATATATGAGTTTCTTAGAACAAGAAAATAAAGGTTTGATTTGGAGTTTATTACAAGATAATAATATTTTTGAAGGATTAGCTAATGAAAAATTTCCATTTGTTCAAAAAAAATTTGAAGATATACTAAGTCATATTAATGTGGAATATAAAAATAATAAGTTAATTGAAAAAAATAAAATAGCGATAGAAATGAGTATGGATATGATAAATAAAGAAAAAAAAGGTGTAGAAAAAAAAATTCAAATGATTTATAAAGCTCAAGATTTACAAGAAGAGAGAAAATCTCAATTAAATGATCAATATAATTACCATAAACAAGAATTAGATAATTTAATTAATCCTTCCAAACCGAGTGAAATAAATTTTAATGATAAAAATAAGGATGGAGATGATAAACCAATAGGAGATGATATGGATAGATTAATAGCAGAAAGAATGGCTTCAAGAGAAAGAGAATTAGAAATACCAGAAATATCAGAAGAGGCAAAAAAATGGATAAATTATGATGATAAAGTAAATAATCAAGTACAAGTCCAAAAAAATACAATTTCAGAAGAGAAAAAAGAACAAAAAAAAGTATCTTTTAAAGAAAACAATATTAACAATATATTTGACAAACTGAAAAAAAAGACAATTGAAAATGAAGTGAAAGAAGAAATTGATCTTAAAAAAGAATATAATTTATTATTAAATAAGAAAAATGAATTATTAGTATTATTCAAAGAAATTGAATCTAGTATGCAAAAAATACTTGAATATAAAGTCTAATATATAATATATATGTCTAGAAAGAATAGTAAAGAAAGATGTGTTAGTTTTGATAAAAAAGAAATAAGAAGTTATAGCATTGGGAGTGATGGAAGTATTGAAACAATAGAATTAGATGATGAGGATTTTAATAAACCTATAAAAAAAGAGATAAATAGAAGGAAAAGAGAAATAAATATGAATGATAAAACCCGTCGTAGTACACCAGATATCATAACAATAAAAAAAATGATTGAAAGATTTAGAGAAACATTTATAAATAACTAATAAAAACAATATTATTTATTTATTTAAACTCGTACAAATTTAACTTTGCCATCTGCTTTTTTAATCAAATCGCCAATTTTAATTGGGTCACCACCAAATTCCTTAGCTTGTTGAACAGATTCCAAATCAAACACCTCCATAGTACTTCTATTTAAGGCAAATGTTTTTTTCACACCATCTACAGGTATTTTAATTTCTTCAGCAACCCAAGTTATTTTTTCTTTATTTAAATCCCCAATTTGATCGGATTCTTCATTACTGATAGAAGGTTTAAAAGAGAATGTATTAGGATTAGTTTTGCCAAAGGTAAAACATTTTATTGAGTCTTTTGTCCCAGGTTTATTAAATAATGCACAATCCATAGATGACTCAGTGATGGCTTTTAATAATTCTTTGTTAATTTTTTCTTTAATACTTGAAATTTCATATAAGGCTTCATCACTGGTAATAGGTAATGATTTATCTAATTTGCTAACATCTTGAATTTTTAATTGAACAGATGCTTCACTTTCTAATTGTTTTTCGGTGAATGTCATAAGATATAAAAACACTTTTACTGTTCTTAATTCTTCTGGTAATGCTTGATGACTACATATACGCCTAGCTCTACCGATAACTTGTTCAGTTCTTACAGGGTGCCAATAAGGTTCTGTAATATGAACATACCTAGTATTTTTCAATGAAATACCTTCGGCACCAGAGGCAGTGATCATCAAGACTTTAATAATTTCACCATATAAGTTATTTGTTGAAATAGGAGTTAATTCACTAACTAAAGAGGAAGGGACTTTTTCCCAATCACTATTAAATATATTTCTTATAATTTCTTTTTCTTCATCTTCTTCTGTCCCTGTATATAAAGCAAATGTAGGTTTGCCTTTTTCTGCTATATTTAATTGCCAAATACCTGATTCATTTTTTTTAATTTTAAATTGGGTGAAACCATTTGCCTCTAAAATAACTTTTAAGATACCTACACCTTCTAAAGTTCTAAATTGTGTGTAAATCAAATGGAGTCCACGAAATTCAGGATCTTGTATGTTTTCAAGCATATTTAAAAACTTAGGACTATAGGTTAACAATCCTGTTTTGGATAAAATACTAGATTTATTTTGTTCTAAAAATTCTAATGCTTTACGGATTCTTGTAGGATAAGATTCATCTTGCTGATCTTCCTCTGCCTTTTCTAAAATATCTATATCATCTGCGCCATATAATCCATCTGCATTTTGTATTTTTTCCCTAACAGGAATAGCATCTAATATATCTTCATCAATTTCTTGATCAAGATTAGCTTTCATATTTTTATCGTTTTGAGGCATAGGTCTAGGATTTTCAATAGGAAATACAAAATTACAAAAAGCTCTTGAGAATATACGATAAGTAGAAACAGAATCATTAAAAACATCGTCTTTTCTAGATCTTCTTTTGTTTGCCGTTTCTAATTTTCTCTCTTCTATTCTAGCTTGTTCATAAATACCAAATTGATAATCACTCATAGGGATTTTAAGTACGCGTAAATCTACATCTTTATTAAAATCAGGCATTAATTTTTCAGTTGCACTTCGGAAATGTGAGGTTAAACCTAATATTCTTCTTTTAAAAAGATTTTCGTTTGTTAATTCATTATTAGTAGGATTAATAAAATAATTTTTAAATGAATCTAAAGTATCAGGTAAAGCTTTAAAATTTTCTACTCGGATACTAGAGGCAATAACATCAATTTCATTTTTATTGAGAATGGAGGTAACAAGTTTAATAAAATCTGCATCACTGACTTCTCCTCTTGTTCCAACCTTAAAATTAGAAACTCCTTTGTAAATACCATCTTTATTCATATTAATAAAACCGAAGGGGTTTTTAGTGATAGTTAATATTTTTGAAGCGGGTTTATAATCTAAATAATCTAATATTTGTAAATCTTTAAAAATATTTATCATTTCATCTTTATTAATTTTCCTGGAAGTGCGTATATTTAAAGGAATATTCCAGGTTTTAATGTAGCCTCTTAAAATATTAAATAAAATCCCTACTTCATTAGGATAATTAATAATAGGGGTTCCAGAGAGAAATACAATACGACAATTAACAGCAGATAATAAGTATTCATATAATTGCATAGATAAGGAATCAGGTATTTTCATTTTATTCACTATCCTACTGACAAAATTATGAGCCTCATCAATAATAACAACTTTATTATCAAACGGATTAATATTTCCGTTTTGTGTTAAATCTCTTAAATGACTTTTTCTAAGACCATTATAATTAATAAATCTATATCTATGAGTTATCATTTCATTTATTTGTAAATCTAAGCTCTTCTTTTGTGGACTGGTTAATTCATTAAAATTGGATTTTTTTTTGACATTAACTAACCATGCCCCTCCATGTTTTTTAATATAGTCTTTGGATAAACTAAGGACCTCAGAAAGAGTATCTAAAAGAACTTTATTTGAGTCTTTTGTAATAGGCACAAACTCCCAATATTGATTGATTTTATACAATAAATCACCACAGGATTTTAATTCTTGCAAATAATTCATTCTAAGTGATGCAGGTGTCATAACAATAATTTGTTTGTCAGTTTTTAATCCTTCAGCAATAGCAATTGAACTACATGTTTTACCACTACCTAAACCGTGGTATAAAAGAAGGCCTCGGTAAGGTGAATGTAAATTTAAATAGTCTCTAACAACTTTTTGATGGGTTAATAATGTAAATTGAGCATCTTGAGGTCTATCACAAGATAAACTTTCGGAGGCTTTTTGAAATTCCTCTTTAAAAGGTTTAAACAATGCATTAATAAAATTTATAAATGATTCTCTATTATTCATATAATATGCATTAGCTCTTAACAATATTTTTTTTTCTTTAGGTGGTAATCTATCGATTAGTTTGGTGTCACCAATTAATTGTTGTAAATCAATATCATCAGCAATTATTTCTGGTTCTGGTTTTTTAGTTTTGCGGATTTTTGTAACATCAGATAAATCTTCTTTATCGGAAACCAATTTTAATTTTTTGCTTATTTTTTTCGTTTTTTTAACAGATGGAATCGGTTCGGAGGGAACCACTTCAGGAATTTTAGTTGAAACAGAAACTTTAAGTTTTTTAATAAATTCATCCCTATTTATAAGTTTATCTTTAGTCTTATCAATTATTTTGGTTTTAATTTGAATAGTTTCCTCTTTTTGAGGATCCATAATTTTAACTTGGATTTGTTCTATTTTTTTAGGAACTGGTTTTACTTTTAATTTTTCTAAAATACTAGAGGACATCTATATTAATTAAACACATAAAAAAAGAAATAATTACTAATTAATCAAACATTTTTAATGTTTCTTCACAAGCCATTTGTTCCGCCTTTCTTTTAATTTTATGTGTGCCTTTTCCCAAATAAACAAATACTTTTTCTTCAGTTTCCATAATTTTTTGTATATTTTCAAATGAACCAATAGTTTTAAAATCAATTGCATTTTTTTTGTCAACTTCATGAATCTTTTGTCCTAAACACAAATATACTCCCATTTCATAACCAGTTTCATCATCATGATTGATTTCTAAGTAATGAGGCGTATCTTTGAATTCCTTTTGGATTTTAACTTGCAAAATATTTTTATAATTATCATCGTCTTGTATTAATTTCATCCAATCAACATGTTTTTCAAATATATTTTCTACAAATATTTGTGCCATTTGAAAACCTGGACCAGTAACAAATGTATTTTGAAACCATCCCTCTTCATCATTAATATCTATTTTATTAAAATCTAAAAATAAGGCTCCTAGGAATGATTCAAATAAACATCCTAATTTTTTTAGATTTGTTCTAGTCTTTTTTTCTTCTGCATGCTTAGAAATAATATAATATTTATTTAGACCCATTTCTAAAGCCAATTTACCAATAGATTCGTTTTTAACCAGAGCAATTTTTTTTTCTGTCATAAAACCTTCGTTTTCTTTAGGAAATCTTCTATAAAGATAATATTTAGTAATACATTCTAATACACCATCCCCTAAAAACTCTAATCTTTCATTTGATTTAGTATGTAATGGTAAACAATCAATAGGTTGTTCAGTAATAGTTATATTTTCTTGTAAATTATATAATTGAGGTCTTTTAGTATAAGATTTATGAATAAAAGCCCTTTTATACAATAATAAATTAGAGACTTTACCAGGAATACCATATTTTGTTAGAATAAATTGAACTTGGCTCAATGTAATCTCAACATTATTAGGATTATAGGGATTAAAAACTAATCCTTCATCGGATTTAATTATATCATCATCATGACTTATTTTAAATTCTGCCATTTAAATATTATATTATTTTGTATTTAGGTTTATTTACAAAATATTATAAAAGTAAAAAAAAATATTTAGTGATTATATAATGCCCGTCGGATATATGCAAGGTAGTAAAAGAGCAAGGAATACTCCTTCTATTGCTAATCAAACAAGTATCTTTGGAATCATGGGAGGATTAGCTCCTCGTGTAGGATTAAGTGATACTGCTGTTTATAGACATCAAATTATTAAAGGTTCTAGAGGTGACCCTTGGCAATTCTTACCTCAATATTATAGAAATCCTACTGCCCAACAAAATTATATGAGGCAAAACTTAATTTTGTCTGTCAATCCATTAGCATCTGGTGGTGTTGGAAAGAAGGTTTTATTATATGGTGGATCTAGAACTGGATCTGCTCCTCAAGGTTAAACATATTTCATAATTTATTATCTAATTGTATAATATATTATGCCACAAAGAAATGGATATAAAAGTCATAATGGTCGTTCAGGAACCGCTAGAAAAGTTCAGTTTGGTGGAGCCAGTGGAACAAATGGTATTATGCCTGGAGTTGATGTTACCACTACTACTGGAGAAGTAGTTAGAACAAGATATTTTGGAGGTCCTAAGAAAGGAGGAGCTGCCCCAAGTGCAACTGGATTTATGATTGCTAAATCTTCAACACAAGCTTTCCAACCTGCTGCTCCTGCTCTAAGACCAAATTTTTTGTTTAACTTTAGACAAAATTATACTATTGGTAATCCAAGATCAGGAGGTCCTTTGCTATAAATTTATAATTTAGAATTTTAATCATATTCTATATTATAATGGATCCTAAAAGTAAAGAAGATAAAACAACTAATTTTCAATCGGTTCCTGGAATTAATGTTTTAATGAATCAATTTTTAAATATTCCCAAATCTATGGCTAGTTTTAAATCTTTAATTGAAAAAGAGGAATTTTTACTATATTCTTTACCTCTTTTTTACTTATTGCCTGGTATTAAAAAAAATGAAAATAATGAAGTAACTATTTCTGAGTATTGTACGGAACAATTTAAAGATGCTTATTTAATACAACAATCTAAATTATCCAGTTTAAAACGAGAATTCAGAGATTTTGCAATTATTAGCTTTCTACAATATAAAATTGTTTCCTCTTTGTTAGGAAACGCGAAAATAAATACTTTAACTCCTGAAGAATTAAAAAGTTTAGAATCACAAATTAAAGAAATTAATGATTTTTTATCAGGCAAACAACAACTTGACCCTCAAAAATTAATTCAAAAGGGAGGTGCGCCAACAAAAGATTTTTTATATTGGTTAACTATCGGCAGTATATTTTTTGCCGCTACAGGTATGAGTCCAAATTTAAATAATACTGCACAACAAGAAGTAGGAACAGACCTTATGCAAACAGTCCCTATTAATGGAGAGGTTTCTAATATGAAC
>Ga0075475_10000152_pt1 | contig 28593 bp, 30 predicted proteins | sample DEB08_DNA_10_FD_76342 | JGI IMG/M metagenome (GOLD analysis project Ga0075475, IMG submission 76342) | Aqueous microbial communities from the Delaware River and Bay under freshwater to marine salinity gradient to study organic matter... | ecosystem: Environmental > Aquatic > Marine > Coastal ... | reverse complement strand
TTTTTAACGCGGAATACGTTATTGACGTGTATGACGTGTTCCGCGCCGTAGACTTAGATGCAGACACGTACGTTTCTGATTTTGGGGAGGTATTCGCTGTAGACGACAACGCGGATAAAATCGCCATTTACTACTCCGATTCTTCTGCCGGGGGTTTTATTCATGGTTTAATTGTTTTCTCTAGATTCAAAAACAGAACAATTGGCGCCGTGACCTTTCCGTGCAGCACCCCAATTAGAGACACATTTTGTTTATCTGGCTCGGGTGTGTTATTTAGATTAAACGGTAACTCATCCGTTTTTATTGACACATATGACGAAGACACTGATTCTTGGTTTTCTCAAACAGTCCCGATAAATATAACACCAGAAATAACCGGCGCTACAGTTAAATTCGCGTCGGGTCCTTTGTCTGTTAATTACGCGGGTACCGCGTTTAGTTTGCTCGTAAAAGAAGTTGACGCCGCGAGCGCGGTGCTCGCGAGTTATGTTTGTGTATTTGCGTTTGACGGAACGCAATGGTCCGTCGCCGGAAACAAAATTAAAACTCCAGCGTCGTATGAAATTGCTACGTGTTTTTTGGCCAGTTGCGGGTCTCGGCTTGTAATATATGCCGGCGGAGCCGCTACACCGCAGTCTGGAATTTTCGTATACGATTGGATAGGGGACTCATGGGAATTGACGAAAACGGAAACAACGTCGTCTCCAGGAACGCCAAACAGATTTTCTCGCCCTCTTTCTTTTAATGGCGATGTAATTGCTTTCAATTCAGGTTCTTCAACTGTAAGTAACTTAACAAAATTTATTTTGTCGCGGCCAATTGTAGCGACAGCTAGCATAACTACGCAGCCAGTCGGGGCGCCATTATCGACTACAAATAATTGTTCTTTTTCTGTAACGGCTGTTTCTAATTTTAACTCTCCGTTGTCTTATCAGTGGCAACGAAAAAGAGACAGCGAAACCGACTTTAAAGATTTACCAGGTGAAACAACCGCGACACTAACTTTAACAGTCTTGCAGTCAGCGGACATAGCGGCTGATTATCGTGTAAAAGTTTTCACGGCTTTTGGTGCAACAAAAACACCAGTTATAAGTGATTCAGCCCGGCCGTTGCCGCGTGTCGTTTTTGAAGGCGGCGAATACGGCGCGGTAGAGTCGTCTATTAGCGTCGTTGTCTCAGGCTCATCAATAAGCGGTGTCGACGGCGCATATTGTCTGTATACCTTACAAAACGGCCGCGCTGTTTACAGCAACAACGACAATTTTTACATAGTTTGGGCCGACGCGCGCCAAATAGCCGATGATTTGTATCTACCTCCAAGTTGGCAGATCGTGCCGGAGCTGACAAATATAGCCGATTATTTGTATTGGATTATGTCAAACGGATTAGAGACAGAGATAACAAGTTCGGTTTCAAATTGGAACCCAGTTACGCCAAGTACAGATATTGTTTCAAGTACGCTCGCTACGTGTGCACCGCAAGGCTATACGTACATCAGTGGTGCAGACCCCAACAATTTACGCGGGGCGCTAAACCCACCGCTCGAATCAAATTTGTTTGCCGCACAAAAAGCAGAGTTAGAACAACAAATATTTCGCTCAAATTATGCCGGCCCGGCGAGTCTAATTAAAAAAGTTGTTGGTACGCAGGATTTTGTTTTGGGTTTAAAAACAAACGGCGATGTGTTTGCGTGGGGGCGCAATATTTCTGGCGCACTTGGGAGCGCAATAGCAGAAAATACTTATACGCCGTTGCCGCTTAAAATAAGCACCACAGCTATTAGTGATATTGCGGTTGGCTCGCAACACGTGGCTTTGCTGACAACGGATGGCGTTGTATTAACGGCTGGCGTTGATAGTGACGGCCGGCTTGGACGCGCAGTAACCGCGACAACGCCAGCAAATGAGTTTCATCCTGTTGCGGGTAATTATTCTGCTGTAGTTTCAGGCAAACGTCACGTATTGGCTATTTCCGCAGATGATCAAACGCTTTATGGCTGGGGCGCTAATATCTTAAATGTTCTTGCGTCGCCTGATACCGCGCAGGGTACTCTAGCCAGTGACGGATATTACCGTTACGCAACACCAGTTTTAGTGTCAAACAGAAAATACAAAAAAATCGCAACTTCTTTTTCTGGGTATTTTTCTGCCGGTATAGACGCCGAAGGCGGAAATTATTTGTTTGCTTGGGGCGATAATAGTTATTATCAAGTCGTTGGCCCTGGCGGGCTAATTACGCCAACGGTACAGACAGTCCCCGCGTTAGTCCAGCGGCGGCAATATATTGACATCTCTTTGGGTTTAAATCACGGAATTGCCTGCGATGTCGAAGGAACCTTATTTTGTTGGGGTAATAACTCGTATAGCCAATTTGGCAATCAAGATATACAAGAAAAAGCTTTTGACATTATTTATGGTTTAAACGCTAGAAAAGTGGCTGCGGGCGCCGGTTTTAGTGCTATAATTGATAGCGCTGGCGCGGGTTTTAGTGCTGGTTTTAACGGCGGACATAAGTGCAGCGTAAACGTAAACAAAAACGAAAACGCAAAAGTGTTTATGTCTTGGGTAAAAGAAAGCACAGACATACTACCAGTGACGCACTGGTTAGATCTACACGCCGCCGATAACAATTTGTTTGCCGTTGCTTACATTGTATAAGAGGTTAAAAATGCAGTTGCCCGACATTTCAATGATCACCCCAGAAATCATTCCCGAAAAAATTTACTCAAGGTTTTGGGTAGACGAAATAACCATTGTCGCGCCCCACCCGGACACTGACGTGTCAGCGCGAATACATCTTCAACCGTTTACAGTAATTGACGGCGTGTCAGAATTAAGCCCCAGCGGCGGCAAATGGGTTCACTTAGCTCAGCTATTAAAACGCGCAGAGACAGACGCAGACTTAGCTGTTGTTATCGGCGGTTTAATGCAATATATTGCCCGCGTAGTCCAGCATGAAGGCGTTGATGCCCCACCGCCGTCACCAGATTTAACAACTCCAGAAGAAACTGCACCCGCGTCTTTTCAAGAAACGCCGACATCACCTGAAGAAGAATAAAAAGCGCACAAAAACATTTAACGGTGTAAATAATGGCGCAGGCAAAACTACATAACGGCGAACTGCTCACCGACAGCGGTAGTAATGGCTTGACGACAGAAGACGCTTGCTGTTGCGAGTATGAGTCCGCGTGCTCTACTGACGCAGACTGCGGCTCGGGTAATATTTGTTGTAATACGCGCTGTCGTGGCGTAACAAATTGCTGGGAAATAATTGGCCCCTCCAGCGTCGCAGCTGGCGCCTCTGTATACTTTACTATAAAAGCGCATGGATATGTCCCAGACGACAATCAGACGGCTACAGTTACTTTGTCTGATGATACGCCCAGTGGTCCAGGCTGGACGCCAGTCAACATCACCGACGAAGCATGGTTTTCGGGTAACAACAGTCGCGTTAGCAGTACAACAGTAACGCTGTCGCAGGCTTGTTACGGCCCAGACGAAAAGTTATCAGCCTGTTCGGAAGTTCGGGTAAACACGGGGGTAACTTACGGCGGGGGCGTCGTGTGTGACGGCCAGTTTAAAATAGAGATTGCCGGGACAGGCGTGAGTAAAACCGTTACCCTAACCGACCGCGAGTTTGATGCGGACTGCAACCAGGCGACCGTAACGGCCTCGCCGTCTTTAGTTTACGAAAACCCAAGCGGTACAAGCCAAACAAATGTAGTGACTATAACTATTTACGACACCGGCGGCAATTCCTCATGTGGCCTTCCACAATATTATTACAAAATAACCCCCAGCGACGCCCGTATAAGCCACGTCGGCACGATATTTACTGGCCCATTTTCATCTTCGTGGACCACCAACCACACTGTAAATTCAACAAAGAATGTAAACGGGCGAAAGACTTACACCGTCACACTGTACGCGCAAAATCCTGACTACAGCGGCAATTGCCAAACCCCACAAGTTGTCAGCACGGCTACGTTTGACATCACCGAGAACCCAGAACCAGAGTGTCCGTGTGAAAATATAGTTATAAACATTGCAAAAACGAAACTCACAGAAGGCGACACGACAACAGTAACAATTACTGGAAACAATACTTACACGGGCCCGCTAGCTGTGACGCTTTACGCGGACGTTCAGCCGCCGATTACAATTGGTTTTACAGACGTCATAACCCCAGGAAGCGACGCCAGTATATCTCCTAATGCTGTTTCCAACCTGCCGTCGGGATCTTTTTCTCGTCAATTCACTTTAAGTGCAACATCCGATTCTGATATTGAAAATACAGAACACGGTGTCGTTAGAGCTTGGTGTGAGAATTCAGCTGACTGCACGATCGTAGAAGCGCCTTTCACAATTGTAGATAATACGTCTCTCGGCGAGTGCGGTGTTATTAATGACGGGCGTTTTAATGGTTGGAAGACATCCGACTGGACTGTCAATTTTAAAAACGACTCTAACAATGACGTTGTGTTGTCACACGGCTGGGCTTCAAAAGCCAATCCAGCGTGGCAAGAAGGTAAAGGTTGCGTTTGTGGTTGTTTTACTAGCAACGCGGCCTGCCAAGCAGGCAATTGTACTTCTTCCGCCGCCTTTTCCAGTGTTTCCTGGACCACGGGCCCGGGGGCCGAGTGGACACTACCGGCGAATACAACAGGTTCTTTTAAACTTACCGTCTCTCGCGGCGTGGCCACCCCGGTCGACGCGCAGCAAAACTACAACATAGCCGTGCCAGAGACGTATACCCCGCCAGCTGGTTATTATCAAGACTGCCATCGCGGTATTGGTGTCCGCACAGGCCGCACGAAAGATTGTTGTGTTTCCGGCGTCCCAGCATGCGACAACTAAAGCTAATCAACATGTGTGGTTAATTGCGTAAAACGAGCGCATAGGTTATCGTTCAATGACCGCAACCGATCGTTTCTTCGTTTTTACACAAAAATACTTATGAACCACAAAGACAAAATACTTGTGCAGCAAAGTCTAAAGCACGCCTTGTCTCGCGTGTCCGCGTTAAAGCGGCAGGTGTTAGCAACAAAAGACGCATTAAAGAAAGCAGAACAAAAATTTGACCCAGGCCGTGAAAGCGCAGCTGACGCTAATATTGACGCGCTAAATGAAGCAACGCAAGAAATTGAGGCGCAGATAGCCACGACCAAACAAGTCGAAAATCGAACTAGCGCGCCGACAGAAAATATGGCAGACTTTGACCCAGCCGAACATCTTGGCGCCGCGTTAAAAAAGCTTGCCCGCGGTTGTGGCTGCTCTAGTTTAAAACAGGTTGATGAATGAGTTGTTGCGACAAAAACAAAATAGGTGAAGCTGAGAATTTTGTTGATCTTTTTACGATTTCTGCCCAGCTCATAGCGATCTCAAATAGTGGTGCCGCGGCGCTATCACTTGTGCGCTATTTAAATATCAAAAACCCGCCCGTGCTGGAGTTAGCGTTAAAAATAGCCGAATTAGCCACAGCTAACGCGGCTCTTATTCGGCTCTTAAAACCGCAGCCTAAAGAATCCGCAAAAGCAACAAGCGCGGAAATACGTTTTGGTCCTGACAGCGCATATTCGCTATCGGTTCCGATATTGACAGACAGTGATAGGCGCGCAATGATGCAGCAGTTATCTGTCGCGATTTCAGGCTTACAAGAGACACTAGCGAATCATGAATAAACCGACACTGCACTTGTTGGGTATTTTTCATACAATACACAACCAAGCTTTTTCTCATTGTGCGTTCACTGGAAAAGCGCTTCGTTTTTCGAAAATGATGCGCGCGCGAGGCTATGACGTCATTGAGTATGCAAACGAAGGCAGCGAGAGCGCGGCTACCGAAAAGGTAACGATGTTGTCGCAACAAGAATACCGGCAGTTTTTTGGGGATAAAAAACCAACTGATTTTCATGGTAATGACGCCGCTGTTGGTACGGCGCATCATAAACTTTTTGAAGAAAAATTGCTTCCAGCGCTAAAAAAACGTGTAGCGCCAAGAGATTTAATTTGTCACCCGTTTGGCCATTCGCATCAGTCGCTTCTAAAACAATTTGGCGATAACATTCATGTAGAGACTGGGATCGGCTACCCTATTTTAATGCCGGGGACCATGCGTATTTTCGAAAGCAATGCGTGGCGGCATTATCATTGCGCAAAAGAAAATCGACAGGGCACAAATTATGAGTGGGTGATTCCAAACTATTTTGAAGTAGCAGATTGGGAGCCGCGTTTTGAGCCCGGTAGCTATTACGCCTTTTTGGGTCGTATATGTGAGTCAAAGGGTTTAGATACGATCAAAGAAATTGCAGACTATGTCGACAAAAAAATCATTTTGTGCGGCCAGGGAGACCCAACGCCTTGGAAACATAAAAACATCGAGTACCGCGGCCCGATCTACGGAAAAGCCCGCAGTGATTTTATGCGCAATGCAATTTGTTCTTTAATGCCCACTAACTTCTTGGAGCCTTTTGGTGGCTCTGGAGTTGAAGGTATGTTGTGCGGTACGCCGCTTGTGTCAACTGATTACGGCGCTTTTACTGAAACAGTCATTGACGGCGTTACAGGCTACCGATGCAAAACGTTAGGCGATTGGCTAGAAGCGTTAGAAGCCGCTGAAAAAATAGATAGAAAAAGCGTAGCGTATGTGAGTCGCGCAAAATATAGTTTAGAGGCGTGCGGCGCTCTATATGAAAAAGCGTTTACACAGCTGTATGACTTGTACGCAGACGGCTGGTACACAATACCAGAACGTTTTAAAAACAAAAAGAAACCCAGCTAAATTTTTAGCGTTAGCGCGGCATATTTATAGCACCCTGTAACTTTGTGTTACAGATCTTGTGCGCCGTGGCCGACAGGAGGGATTCTTATGTCACCGCGATTCTTTCGTGACGCTGCTATGTTTGTTGCCACTGCTGGAGGCGCTGCCGTTGGGTATTGCGCTGGCGTTGGCTCAGACTATCAGTTAATCATGTCGATGGTCGGCATGGGCCTGTTTGGGGCGTTTGCTGACATCTGCATTAGAGGAGATGTGAAATGAGTACTAAAGTAGTATGTAAATTTGTGGCGGTTGTCCTGCTTTTCTCTGGCGCTGCGTTTGCCGAGACGCAGGCAGAGCGAATTGAAGCGGGCTGTCTTCAGTGCCTGCAGGCCAACTTCGCGGCCTATAACGCAGAAGATGTGCCGGCGATGATGGAAACATTGTCGCCGCGTTTGCCGGGTCGCGACGAGTTTGCCCGGGAGTCGCAGAAGTTGTTTGACAGCGCTGACCCCTATATCTCCATCCGGGGGTTTAAGGTTATTCACTGTCAGGCGCCGATTGTCGCTGCATACGTGGTTCAGGCCACGCACGTCGACCGGTCGGCAGCGGAAGCCACGAGCTTTCGGCAGCAGTCGGCTTTGCTGCCGGTGGACGAGTACACGGAGTACATCCAGCAGTTTGTGTGGGACGGCCAGCAATTTAAGATGTGGCTAACTGTCACAGAGCCTAAAAAGCTGACGGAGCCACAAGCGCAAAGTCGGTGTAGCGGGGGTAACTGCAGTTTCCCGCGCGTTGTGGTAAAGTAATGTACAGGGCCTCTAGCTCAATTGGTTAGAGCAACGGACTTTTAATCCGTTGGTTCTGGGTTCGAGTCCCAGGGGGCCCATTAAAACCAGTGATCATCGCCAAGAGCCAGACGAGCCGGTCTATGTGCTAGCAATGCCGGTTCTAGGGAGGATTTCCGTGGGTGGTCGCCAGCCGGTCGAGACAATCGGTAGCCGTCTGGAATATGGGAACCGGGGCGTAAAAGGTTCCGCTGGTTTTTACAAATAAATGAGGAGCGCGCAATCGAAAAAGAAGAACAAATAAAAAAGATACTCTCATATCTGAATAGTCGGATGAGCGTGATGTCCAAACCAAACACAGATGAAATCAAGAAGATTCTCGCGGATGCCGATATCACCCTCGAAGATGTAGTAACGTGGTATATCGATTACGTTTTGAAATCTTGTTAACGTTAACTTTTTAAAGGAGAAAACGTGGGGACCGATGTCTATACAGAAACAGGCGTAATCGCTAACACGGCGGAGCTTGTCAATCTTGTACGAAAAAAAGACATAAGAAAGATAAAAGAGCTCGCGTACTTATGTGCAGAAGATCCGGTCTTTGAGTCTTGGGATGCCGGTAAAAAATCTCTTCTAAAAATAGCCGACGCAACCGAACTCGAAGAGATGCGCGAGCGGCTCGAAGACATGATAGTCGTTCACGGGCAGCCTTCTAAGTACGGATCTGACGATTGCTATTTAGAAGGCGCAGAAGAACTATTGTTTTTCTGGCAGCAGATCCTTGAGGCTACGCGCCCGACACTCCCGCCGCTAGTCGAAGCCCGCGTATTTGATAGCGGGAGGATGAACGGCTGGGATGTAGAGCACGGCGTTGCGTGCTTCATCTTCAGAGACGCTGATTGTTTTGTGCAACTCCTCACAAAAACCGGTCGAGCGCTCGAACGAGCTCTCGGCCACTGCAATAAAAAGGAGTGGACCATTGTCTCGTACTAAGGAGCCCAAATGAGCGAGTACATCGAAACTGGCAGCGCAGCGAATAAGGTTGCGTGGATAGAAGAAAATTTAGTAGGTACGGTAGTCGAAGAAAGGCTTGCTGCGGATTTCGCCGAGAATAGCCCAGAATCAGCAATAATCTGCGTGTTTCACAATCCTGAGTTTGATGCTGCTATGTTTGTCGAAGACCAGGAGCAGTGGGACAGGATTATGCGCGCCAAGGCGAATGACCCGCGGCGGCGCACATATTTGGTGTGCAGTGATCGGCAAGCTGTTCTTCAGTGCGCGGGCCAACATAGAAAGGTGTAAAAATGGGACTGGACGCGCATGTCTTATTAACAAGGAGGGGTTATGCGCCGGTTTATTTTTGTTATTAGCTGCTGCGTGCCGCTAATGACTGGGTGTGTCGCGACGACAAAAGCCGCGTTTACGCTCAATAAAACAATCGAGCTTGATAAACGCGCGTTAGAAGGGACAGTAGTCGGACTTAAACTAGAATGGATAAGATGACCGTAACACCAGCATTTTATCTGAAAGAGATCGTCAAAGAGTCGACGCATACGTCGATTGAAACAGCAGTTGAAATTATAACTGCTGGTCGCGTAACTATTGACGGCGTAATCGCTTCGCAACCAGAGTTAATAGTTGCGCTCCCGGCGGACGACTCGCCAAAAGTAGCGATTGACAGTACAATCGTCGAAATCGTTCACTCATGACACCGGGCGCGTAGTCCAACGGCAGAGACAAAGGATTTAAGATCCTTCCAGTGTGGGTTCGAATCCCACCGCGCCTATTGGTTGGGTTTCATTTTTGGAGAGAAAAAAATGGCTGCAAACAACAATGTTCCCGTTGAAATCTCGTTGCTGGTTTCTGCGTGGGACAATGTAAAAAAGAACCTCATCAGAGAGTTTTGTATGGTCGAAGATGAAGACCTGTGCTTAGACCACATGAGCCTTCCGCCAGACGCTTTTGGTGACCTGGTAGCTGATCTCGACAACAGTATCGACGCGCTTGCTGCGGAGTACGATACAGAAAATCAGGACGATATCTATGACGGTGCAGATCTGTTTGTCGACGCAGATTCTGCTATTGCCTAATCCAACTTGCGTTGTCTAGAACAACGCGTAGCCGCATAGCTCAGTTGGTTAGAGCACCTGCTTTACACGCAGGGTGTCGGGGGTTCGAATCCCTCTGCGGCTATTCCTCGATGTTGGACGGATACCGACATGAGGTTTTTCACTAACGTTAGGAGAAAAAATGCACAAGTTTGCATTGTTCTTTGTGTTTGCGCTCGTCTCGTCCGTATCTCTTGCTGGTGATACTGGCAAGCCAACCCCAGCAGCGCCTGAAAAGGCAGACTGCGCAAAGAGTGCGTGCGATTGTAATGATTGCAAGTGCTGTGCGATCCCTCGTCGGGTCCGCACGGTAACTCGCAGCAATTACGACGCCTGCGGGAACTGCCAGTCTACCGAGACGACTTACGTCCGGTATCGCTGGCGGCTCTTTCCCCGCCGAGTAAGCTGCTGCACAACCGCGTGCAGCTCTTGCAAGTAATTTTGCGCTACAGCTACAGACGGCTATGCAGCCGCGCTGTAGTTTAGGACGCAAGGTAAGCCGGTTGCATCCGCTACTCTTATAAGGTAGTCCTAGGGTGGTTCGACTCCACGGCGTCCTATTGGTTTTGTGTTCACAAGGAGGAGTTACACATGCGTTTTTTAACAGCTATTGTTGCCGTATTTCTTTTAACAAGCGCCGCATCCGCGGCTAGCTACAAGAACAAGACGGCATTAGATGTCGCTAACTACTGCGCTAAGCACGGGCTTAGGCACATCGGGGGCAACCCGAGCTACGAGGGTCTCGGCTGCGCCAGTACGCCAGAAGCCGCGTACCGGTGTTGTTGCTTTGGTTCTCGGACGGACCTCATTACATACGACTCTGCGGTCGTACAGGCTAGTAATGGTTTGTGGGTTGCGTGCCGCCGGTACGTCCACAAATCAAAAATCGGCTGTATTGCAGAGTACCGCCGCAAAGCTGGTTTGCCTGAAGAAAAGCCAGCAGAGTGGACGGTTGAAAAAACAAAATAATGTTCGCTACAAAGCGCGAGCACGGAAAAGAAACGGTGCGTGATGCAATACGAAGACGTAAAAAAGTTCGCTAAAAAATTAGTTGTAAATGGCGCCGAGGTTACATACACAACAACGTTATACATACGCGACTTTCTTGAGACACCAACGTTTGAGGGGAAGGGCGTGCCCGAAGAGGCGATGCTGTTCTCAGACTTTGTTAATTGGTTTTTCTCGATGCCGGAGCCCGTTGTTATTCCAAACAGTTTAAAAGAATACTGGGCGCAGCTTGTTCCTGACGGCGATGTGTTATACGGCGAAGAAGATACACAACCCAAACTGCGGTTTATAAATGCAAAGCCAAATAAACAGAACTCTCGTGTAACTGTTGAATTTGTTCTTAACCCGGAAAATGTTGGTCGGTGGTTAGGCCTGCATAACTTCCCGCCATTGTCGTACGCAAAAGAGGAGCAAGGGAATGCGCCCGCGAAAAAAGACAGCGGAAATAAGTCCGGTTCTTTTAAAAGAAATCTGGTATGACCACGATTACAGCCTCCAAGAGACGGCGCATCTTTTAGGCGTCTCGATCACGACGCTGGACCAACTTGTGGATCAGCACAAGTTAAGAAAGCCCAAGCCATACTGGCGCCCGCGTCGTCGGCGAAGGAAAGATCCTACGCCAGAGGAAATAGCGCAGAGAGCCCAAGTTATTCGCGCTAAAAATCTTGCCGCTCGGCGCGCATCTACAAATAAGGTGTGGGCGGAAATTAGTACAGCCGCGGTTTATTCGTATAAAACCGGCGCAGATGGTCACGTTTACATAGAAAGACAAGGTTAAAGATGACAACGACAAGAAAAGAAAGGTACGGAATTACAGTAAACGATTATGGCGTCCGCTTTGAAGATTCTTTTACAGGAGAAACTTACAGCGTGATTCCAGAAAGGATTCAAACCGTGCTGCGCCTATACATTACAGACGGCGAGCCATTGGGTGACTTTCTTCGGCTAGTCATAGAAAACAACTTGGCCGCCTGCACTCACGCTGATGAGGTTTGCGCCCCCTTATTAACCAACATTTATAAGTGGGTCTACAACAACATGCCGGCGTATATGTGGGGCTCGCCAGAAGCATACGCCGCACATGTCGGCGATTGGCCGCATCGTATATGGGGTCGGCCCCCAAACAGTTGAGGGCGCTCAAATCAGTAGTCGTGAATCTCCCGTTACGAAAGGACGCGTTATGTTTGCTTTAGTCGTTTTACTTTTTAGCGCAAATGGATATGGCGCTGCAGTTGAAAGTGTCAGCGCGGATAGAGTGCATATTGGCGTTTACACACCTACAGCTGAGTACGGGTACGTCGTGACCCCAGATGATTGTTATTTAGACGCCGTGTACCAGTATTAAAAAGAGAGAAATAAACATGCCTAGAGACACCGCAGAACTGAATTTAGAAATAGTGGAAGATTACGAAGTCTCTTTGACTGAAGTCTTAGCCGCCCGCGAAAAAGCACAAGAGCGCGTTCAACGATGGGACTGGAATTACAATCTACCCCAGATCGCGCGAGAACTTATCGATGAAGAAATCGAGCCAGACTCGTGGGAAGGTGAGGTGATACTACAGGAAATGCTGGACTATTTCGGTAGAGACGACGAGCATCAGAGGAAAGCGTACGCCAATTACTGGTCTATTATTTCTGACATCGTAGAGGAGTTTGGATGATTAGCGTACAGTGTAAATATTGTTTACGTATGTGTGACGTCGCTGTAGATCTGCAACAAATTAAAGAGTGGATCGGCCGCGGCGACCTTATACAGGATTTTTTTCCTGACCTGTCAGCCGAGGACAGAGAAGTTCTCATCAGTCAAACATGCGACGCGTGTTGGCAAAAATTGTTCGCCGCACTCGATGAAGAGGAGGAAGAGTAGCCACAGCAGCGCGTATTAAACCTTACCCAAGCCCCTTCGGGGGCTTTTTTTTAGCTATCAGCGCGAGCTAAATAAACGTATAAAGTCAGGCATATAAAGTGAGGGAGCTGTAGGTGTCAATGTGTATTGGCAGCAGCGAACTTCTGCGCCCAGCAGTATTTGGGTAGGAGATGGAAAATGACGACGACAACCAGCCTCACCTCGGCCCCAGTCGTGGGCCTCTCGAACGGATTGAGGGTGATGAATTTCTCATCACCCCACCCGTTCACGTTTGAGGACGGCACAGTCCTCCCGGCCTGTGACGAGGCCCGGAGCCGCGCCCTGTCCATGGACAGGGAAGACGAGGAGTCGGCGTGGGCCGGTCCTCTGTTCAATGTGACCGGGTCAATCACCGCCGTCAAACCAGTGTTTCGGCTGAACGCCGAAACGCTGGCGGCACTTGAGGCGGCCGAGGAGTCTTGGGATGTAGATGTGGTGTTAGTCCCGTTTCCGCTTCTTCAAGCGGTGCGGGCCGAGGGCCATGAAGCCAAGTTCACCAAGATAGCCACGGTTATCATGGCGGACAGGATATCTAAGGCGGCGGCGATCGACAAGTTCGGTCGCTAGTCCGCCGCGACCGCGACCTGAGCAAGTCCTAAAACTGCTTAAGCCCTTCGGGGCTTTTTTTAGCTATCAGCGCGAGCTAAATAAACGTATAAATCAGGGCATATATAATGAACCTCCCTAGGTTTTAGCTAACTAGTCAGTTAGCCCTAGCGAGTATTACAGGAGATGAAAATGAGCTACCTTTTTAAGGCGATTGAGACTTTCTTTAGCATCGCCCTGCTCGCGGCCCTGCTGCTGGTAAGCTACGTCGGCTTTCGGTGCGCCAATTTGGCGCTCCCAAGCCGAGTGACGGCGCAGGATTTGACCTTCCAGGTGGAGGAGGACCAGGGCAAGCCCTGGCTATACTTCTGGGAGGATACGCGCCCAGAAGTCGAGGTCATCTCCGTACGCAAGTACGGGGTGGTCGCTGTCGCCCGGGTGCGCCTGGGCGAGGACAGGATCCCGCTGACGTTGGTCAGCGACTTGTCCGACGGCGGCCGCTGGCGCCCAGCGCCGTGGGAGTCCGCCGTTAAGGACGGCGGTAAGTTTGTGGCGATTGACGGGTATCTTGCCACAGAGCAAGAGGTCCAGGCAGCCCGCGCCGCCGGTACCACCAACGCGTCCTAAGGGGCGCCCCACAGCGCGCGAATCCTGGTCGCGCACAACACGGTTCGAATCCGTGGCTGTGGACTTAGGCCGCTCGTTGCGGCCCATCTCCGCCGGTACGCCACTCATCCCCTTGGGTGGCGTACCGGTTTGATAATATAGGTCTAGTGCTGCAGACCAAAAGGGCAGCATAACGTAATTAAGTAGCAGAGACAGGACTAGCTTCTCTGCCGGCTGATTACGTTAGTTAAAGCCCGTAACGGCGGTAGTGCGCTGTTATGGGAGAGGTGTATGGACCCCAGAGCCAAAGCTAGTCTTGGAGGGCTGGGGCGCGGAAACCTACCGCTGATAGCAAAATAGGAAGCGCGTGAAATTCGCGCTTTTTTTAGCTATCAGCGCTTCTTGTATAATTAACCTATGAGCCAATCTCGAATTTTTCCGTTTCGACGTGTGTCCGTAGACCATATGGTACGCGGCGTTAGTCGTATTTGGTGGCAGTTAGAGCGCACTTTTAACGACCCGGGACCGTACACTTTTCAGCTTCAATTTGGTCGCTCTGGCATTCGCGATTCATTTGACTGGCAAGACGTAGGCGACCCGGTAGAAAACACTTATTACGCCGCAGACCCTAATTGGCGCGACGGCGGATACGCGCTTGTCACCCACTATCGTGTTAAATTAACAACGCCGACAGAGACGTATGTATCTCAAGCGGCGAATTGTTTTGGAGAATTAACGGAGCGTGACTGGCTGCTTTCGCGCGAGATTATCCGCAAAGAAAAGTTACGCCATCGTTTAGTGTCCGCGCCGGGTTATCTTGCTAAGCCCCTACGCTATGGGACGCCGTGTCGTACTTGTCGCGATCAGTTAACACAAGAAGTTACAGATAGTTTTTGTCCGGTTTGCGGCGGCACTGGGTTTGAAATTGGTTTTCACCCTATTCTTCCGCTTCAGTGCTGGGACTTATCGCCGCAAGTTATTGAAGAAGATATCGACTCGCAATTAAAGGGTCAGACACGAGAGAACGCGTATGTTAATGCTCGTGTTTTAGGTTTTCCCGCGCTAAACAAAGGCGACTATTGGATTAACGGCGATTCTGACGAGCGCTGGGTTGTAAAGAGTCTTCAGATTGTCGCAGCCGTCCGAAATGTGCCAATTGTGTATCAGGTTAAACTCGGCCTGCTTCCTTTTAGTGACCAGATTTACGCCCTTGAGATTGGCGGAGAACCACCAGCAAGACAAGGCCCGGTTTTACCTGTTGAGGGTTGCGGGGCGGTTATAGTCGATCATGATTATGGTGGAGACGACAACCTTATATATACGCAATCTGATGGTTGTCCGATCAGCGGCGCAAACATTTACGTATTTAACCAAGCGGCTTTTGATACAGCTGGCGTAACAATAGATCGGTCGTTAGCAGTAGCCGCCACGTCTACCCGAGTAAACGGCCGGTGGAATCAGTCGTTAAAATTGGACCCTGGCAACTATACTTTACTGTACGAAAAACTAGGCGACTTCGGCCCGGATACAAAAGCGTTAGTAGTTTTAGACCCCGCCGCCTCGTTGCCAACACAAGTAGCCGCGCCTGTAAAACCGCCGCCGCGCAAGATATTCCGACCAAAAACGGACAACGGTTTTTTTGACATATGAAAATAAACAAACCGTCAAAGCCTGTTTTGCCGCCTGTAAAAATGACGGGCAAGAAAATAGAGCTAATGCCGAAAATACAGTTGTTTAAAAAAACGAGCGTGAAATGACAGACTGCCCGAATGATGAAGACATAGTTGGCGGTGATGGTTTTCCAGCAGACGATTACCCTGAGAATAAAGTGCCTAAAGTTAGCTCTTTATGCTCTTATGGTATGCGCCCCCATATTATGACCGGATTTTTACGGCAACTATTAATCGGGCACTTCTCTGACATCGAAAATATAGAAGACGCCCGCGTCCGAAAAATGATAGAAACCACCGGGGCTTGGCAACCAGAAAATAATAGTTTGAACCCCGAAGGAATTTTGATAGAAAGTATTAATAGGTGGCGCCCGCAGTCAGCTGACAAACGGCCCGCTGTGTTAATTAGAAGGAACGGCTGGTCTTGGCAACGTCGTGTAGTTGGCGATAAAGCCGGCCAAAATGAGTACACTGGAGAGACAAGTTATTCCGGTTTCTGGGAAGGCAGTCACACGTTATTTTGTTTAGCGAAAAGTGGCGCTGAAACAGAGTTTTTAACCACGGAGGTTGTCAAATTTTTAATACTTTTCTCGCCAATGATTCGAAGCCAGTTAAACTTTTTTAAGTTCTACGTGGCCGAAGTCGGAGGTGTTGGAGAAGTACAAGAGGTGACTGAAGGTTATGCCACTCCAGTCACTGTTACGTACGTTGCTGAAGAGTCTTGGTCTGTTCAGCCCGCCGTACCGCGACTTAAGCGGATTGTCTTCAAGGCATCAGATTTATTGTCCGGGTAAATTTTACAAAAGGCTTTTTTATTGTTTCAGGAGTTGTGTATACTACTGATTAAGCACTTGACCGCACAAAAAAACAACTGAGGCACGGAGACTGTCGCATGTCGAGTTACATCAAACCACAAGTTTTAGTTTTTCAAGAATTCAGCATTGTTCCTACTGAGATCACGGAGCCGCTGCGCGCACATATCGCCGGCCCGCACGCGATCCTTCACAGGTACAACGATCGTGATGAGCGCCCGACTATTTTGTTAGGCCAGTACGATCGGCTTAATGACATCTGTTATCCGTGGCCACAGCGCCGCGCCGGCTCCATCGTTGACTTAGCTTATGGCAAGGTCTTTATTGATGACGCTATGCTGAAATACTTCCAGCATGATCTTCAAGACACTACAAGTCATATTACAGCCGTAGACGGCAAGATCAACTGGATTGAGTCTGACACGCTTGCGTTTAAGAGCAATACATCTGCTTACCCACGTAGCAGCGCTTTCGGTGACCGTGACGTAGCCGCTGGCGACATCGCCTACCTGCGGACTGTTGTTGATCGTAACGGCGAGTGCGAAGAAGTCGAGCTGTGGTCGGAAGTCGTTGGATTTGCCAGCGAGCCCGTCGCTTCTTTAATCAAGCCTGCTGAAAACGACACGTTAAATGTCGGTTACACTGCCGCGTCGGTAGACACCCCAGACAGCACTAATGATTACCTGCAAACAGGTGGCAAGATTAATTGTGTCAAGTTGACAGAGACTGACGGCTCAACTTACGAGGGCCTGTCTAGCGGTGACATCACAGAAGAGTACACAATCCAAGTAGTAAAAAGCACCATTTCTGGCTGTAACGCGGCGCGTCTTCGTGTTCGTTCGGCTAGTGGCCGTGACGACCAAGAAGAAGTGGTTCCGGCTGACATGGGCGAGTTCACAAGCATCGGAACGCGCGGCTTAAAGGTTAAGTTTGACGTTTTAACATCTGACGAGTGTTTATCGCAATCGTCTGTTAATGGTGTTGCCTACGACAGCTTCGTTGTCGGCCAGCGCTGGGTCGTTAACGTTGCGCAAGAGTTCTACCCCGCCGACGCTGACACAGCCGACGCTGCCGGTAACCCAGCTGTAGCTGACGTTGAAGGCGTTTACGAAGGCGACAAAAACGATGTTTATGTAATTGAAGTCACCAAGGGCGGCGAATTTGATGGCGTTTCTGCCACGGCTGTTGGTTTCCCAGAAGTTACCGTTAGGACTGTAAAGGGTCTTGACTTCTCCGGCCCAACCGAAGTCACCAATAATGGCGGCGTAATCGGAATCGGGACTAATGGCGTGCAAGCCATTCTTTCTGTCGGCGGCCCGGTAAAGTCGCTGGAAATACAGGACGGCGGCTCGGGTTACACACAGGCGCCAACCGTTACACTTAGCGCCCCAGACGAAGCTGGCGGCACCCAAGCAACCGCGACAGCTACGGTTGACGGGAATGGCGCTGTTGATTCAGTTACAATTACACAGCCGGGCAGTGGTTATTACAATCCGCCTACTGTCACGATTACAGCGACCAACGGTGGTGATGGCGCGGCTGTGCAAGCGTCGTTGAACGTCGGTTTACGTAAGGGCGACCGGTTCTTTGTGACCGTTGTTTCCTCAAAGGCTGGCTTTGTTCGCCGTTTAATCCTTCGTGACGACCTGCCAAGCGAAATGCGGGATGTTTACACCCGGGCAACAGATCCGTCTGGTACGAGTCTCGTTCAAACTGCCGTGAGGTTAGTCGCGGTAGCTAACGTTGACGTTGCAACTGGCGGCACCCCAGAGATTGACGGCGTAATCCCAGTCAATGAAGACCGGGTGTTATTGACGGGCCAAACAAACGCTGTAGAAAACGGCCTTTACGAGGTAAACGCCACCGGCACCTGGGTTCGTGCCGAAGACGCTAACGAGTCAGCTGAACTCGTGAAAAACACGTTCTACCCGATTACGGCTGGCACCACATACGCTGGTTCCGGCTGGGTTATCACCAACGCCGGCACAGTTGTCGTCGGCACAGATCCTATTTACATCGTTCGCGACGACGAAGCTAACACTGAGCGGCCTGTACCGCTCGACTTGAAGCTTTACATCAAGGACGAAGTTCAGGTGTCACGCGTTCGCCCAGAAGCGCCTGCTTTGACGAACTACTGGTTTGAAGACACCCAAGTGTGCATTCAAGAGGGTATTACAGCTTACCACCCAGAGTGGACTGCCGGCGGTGTTGAGAAGCCGCTTCCCGTTGAGTCTGGTCGCGTGTACGCTGAATACCGCGAGTTTGTCGCCGATCTGGCTGACGAGGTTAACTCGATCAGTGACGTGGCTGACCTGGACAACCTTGTCGGTCAGCTTGATCCTGACAATCCTCTGAAGTGGGGCGTGTACAAAGCGCTTTCAAACAGCAATGGCACCGTCGTGAAGTACACAGCCGTGGCCAAGCCTGTTGAGTACGATCCTGACACCTACGAAGAAACTGGTCCTGACCTTGACAGTTGGGTACAGGTTCTTGAGAGGATTAAGGGCCGTGACGACATGTACAACCTTGTTCCGCTGACGTTTAATCGTCAAGTGCAAAACCTGTGGGCTGCGCACATTGACGCTGAGTCAGATGAAATCTCCAACAACTGGAAGGGCGGGTTCTTCTCACTGAAGGCGCAGCCAAATCAACTGGTTGTGGGTCAAGGCGCGACTATTGGCGGCGTGCTTGGAACCGAAATGCCCGAGGAAAAACTGGCGACATTGTCAGATGATCCAAACGCTACTGGTTCAAATCAGTTCACACTGTTACAGGTACCGACTGATACCGCGGGCACTTCAGGTTATTTTATCACCAACGGCGTGCAGCCCGGCGACATCGTTCGTTACAACTTCTCGATCGACCAGTTTGGGGACGAGCAGTACGAAGAATACTTGGTTGACCAGGTGCTGTCTGAAAACTCGCTGTTGCTGTTTACGAGCGCCGATGCGGCCGTAACTGTAGCGCAGCGTTTTGAGATCTGGCACACCAGAAATCGGAATGAGGTTGCCGAAGACTTAGCGCAACAAGCCGGCGGTTTTTCAAATCGGCGTATTGTTGGCGTCTGGCCAGATCTTGTCGCTGAGGGCGGCGTTTCGCAAGACGGTTACTACCTGTCTGCTGCGCTTGCTGGCCTTGCTTCTGGTGTTGTCCCACATCAGCCTTTAACTAACGTTGAAGTCGCCGGATTCGACGACTTCACCCGGTCCTACAAGTACTTTAACGAAACGCAGTTAAATCGGATGGCAGAGGCTGGCGTTTGGATCGTAACGGAAGATCGTGACGGCACGCCGCATAATCGGCACGCTTTAACGACCGACAACCTTGATCTGAATCGTCGCGAGGAAATGATTCGGCGTAATGTCGACTCAATGTCCTACTTGTTCTTGCGCCGCTTGCGTCCGTTTATCGGTCGTACAAACGTACAGCCGGGTATGTTACGCCGGTTGCGTTATGAGGTTACTGCAATTATTCGGTACCTGTCGAACAACGGCTACACCGAAGAATTAGGCTCGCAGCTAATTTCGGGCGAAATTAGGACATTAGAAGTTCATCCGCTTTTACGCGATAGAATTGTTATTGTCTTAGATCTTGTTGTACCAGCGCCGCTGAACAACATCGAACTGCATCTGGTTGTTTGATAGAAAACTAAGGAGTCAGCACTATGCCATCAGTTTTTCAAGGTACGTCACAAGGTCTGAACGGTGTTATTCGGGCCGAAGACGTAACGCTTACATTTCCGGGTGTCGGTGGCGCGGGTGGCGCCGCCGGTGCCTTGGTTCAGCAAGCACAGCTGAACTGTGAGCGCACTGTTAACATGATTTATGAAATCGGTTCAAACAAAGTTTATTATGTTGGAGACCGCCGCCGAGGTACTGCGCAGTTCAATCGAATTGTTGGTGGTTCGGCTACGTTTAAAGACATGATCGCGCAGTTTGGCGATATTTGTAAGTCCAAGGGCAACGACATCAAAATGGAAGTTGGCGAGGATACAGATTGCGCCGGTACTGGCGGCGGCATGACGTACAACATGCTCGACTCAACACTTACATCACTTGGTGCGTCTGTAACGGCTAACGATATCGTCGTGACAGAGTCCATGAATTACATGTTTGTCGACTTAGAATACGACGCCTAATTGCGCCGTATTTAAAACACTAAAAACGGCGGTTGCACAACTTGCAGCCGCCGTTTATGGTATATGGGCTTATGCCCGGGGCTTTAGGCCCGTAACCACACCGATTTGGTGGATAAATGAATGAGCAATCGTCGAGGTCGTTCGGCACTTCGCCGAACGCCTCAAAACCATTTTTTAATGACCCGACACTGCCCGTTCGACGTACGCAAATTTACACGCAGTACGCCGGGCGCGAGGTTACGGCTGCTTACGCCGCGCATCTGCATGTAGCCGCTGACCCGTTTTCTACGCAGGTCGGCTACGAAACCGGTTTTCAAGATACCGGACGCCTTATGCAAGGCGAAATTTGCGACGGTACAGCCATCGCAAATATGTATATCGTGTCGATCGATCACGGTACGAACCCTGTCTTAGCCACGGCGGCGTCACACTCGTCGTCTGCCTGCTTTGGCCCGACAACATTAAACGCGTATGCGCCTGGAACGCGTGTTTTGGTTGCTGTGTACGACAATGATCGTTACGGCACTATTATCGGCGCTATTCCGCATTATTTAGATATCGGAAAGCGCGCGTATCATGATTACATATCTCAGGCGTCTCGTAATCGGGTGGATGATTGCCATAAAAAGCACATAAAACAAGAACGCTCATCGGAAATTTCTGACTTTAGTAACTGGCGCGCCTATGACGGCACTTTAGGCGGTGAGTGGGGCGCAATTAGCACTACAGGTATTGGCGTATCTGTAGACGACTTTATGTTGCGCGCGTCTGTAAACGAGTTTTGCGGGCTATACGGCTTTTATCATGATTCGTTACTGCGCGTGGCGGGCTACAACTTTCAGCTTTGGACAGCGGGAAGTGAGCGCGAATCGTTTATGGATCAAGCGGAGTGCAACGACACGCAAGGCTACACGCCCTATCCGTGGGAAGGCATGGGTGTATTGCAGCCCGGGCAAAGTGTGGTCGAGGAGTACGATTCCGCGTGTTTCCACTATTTTGCTGGCAAGCCGTATTACACACATTGGGAAAATAAAAACGAATTTATTCAGCCGTACCACCGCTCTCAGGTTTTCTTTGGTTATCTCGGCCAAGGTATGCGGCAAATTGTCCACGCGCCGCCACAGGGCCAATCGTTATGGACATACGACGGGAAAGCTGGCGGCCCGGGCGAAACCCCATACGACTCCGACATTAAAACAAGCTATGGGTTTAATGTTGAAGGCAAAAGTGGGCCGACGAAAGACACGGACCACCAAGAAGAACCGGTATTCGGTTTAAGTGAAGAAAATAAATCACTAGACGGCCGTATTTTTATGGCGTCTGCAAAAGGCGTACATATTGCCAAGCGCGTCTTGCTTCCTTTCCCGCAGCGTATTAAGCGGCCGGAAGACGTCAAGAACGGTGATGACGCAACAACTAATTACAAAGCTGCCGGCAAATACGGAAGCGGACCAGAACACACGATCACCGGCGACATTGAGACGACTGAAGACGACTATCCAAATTTACAGCGCGCAGCCAGTGTTTTAGACCTGCACGGTTATTTATACAACTATGCTGGGTTTCATGCCTTTTACTGGCACGAAAAAGACTACAAGACGTGGGAGCAGCAAGACCTTAAATACGCTGACGTCAATCAGAAAATTCCACAGTTCAGCTCGCTTGGCGCTGAAAAGATGTATTTAAAAGAAGAACAGCCCAAGCAGTTTCAAATCGACCACCGCTACAACACCCAAGATTATTTCGAGACAGAATCGTACGTCTCTCTGTTGGAAGACGGCGGTGTAGTCATTGGCGACGGTTATGGCAGCGAAATCCGAATGACGGGCGGCTGTGTGTTTATTACGGCCCCTGGAGACGTGTGGCTTAAAGGTGGCCGCGACGTGCAGTCTTGGGCCGGAAATGACGTAATCGCTAAAGCCAACAAGAACATTGACCTGTCAGCCACTGAACGCAATATACGTATAAAAGCTGAGCGCAACGTACTTGTTTTTGCCGGCAATGAAACCTCCGATCGAGACGGGGGTATTTTACTTGAAAGCCGTGCAAAGAACATTGAGTACGACTTTGAGCAGTGCGGCGACCAGATCCGGTTTGCTGGGGTTGTTTCGCGCGCACCGTTCTCGAATGTTATCAGCCTCGCAAAGGATATCTATTTGCGTACAGGTGGCGGCGAGATTGAAGACGGGAACATAACAGTCGACGCTTCGCAAGCCCGGCGCGACATCCTAACTAAGTCCCGAGCTAAATATGATTTTGTTCGCTCTGGCCGGTTTGATTTCTTCGGCTATCCAAAGGGCAAGGAAGACTGGAAGACATTAAAGTCGAATATGTTTTCCAGAAAAGTTACATTGCTCTGCGGCCCAATCGGCTCAGATGCCGATCTAATTTTAGACGGGCACATTCTTGCTCAAGGTAGCGCGTTATTAACAAAAGGGCATATTTTTACAGAATACGCTGCGCGCGGCTTAATTTTCGTGGCGCCTTGTGATGGAGAATGCCAAGACGAAGTTAACGCCGTAGTAGATCTGATTGAAGAAGTCATCACAGAAACAATACCTGAAATCGCAGATGACCCAATCCACAAACAGTTATTCAAAGAGATCTGGTACAAGGAAAAACGCGCAGGCAATGATCGTGTTATGACGATTATGGAGTTTTCTTTCCGTACGGATGACGACTACAAGATTAAAGACTTCTTGTTGTTCGAAGACCGGTGGCAACAGTTAGCCCGGATTGGACAAGCAGATCCAAAGAAGTGGGAAGAGCGCCCCGTCCCAAATAAGACGTGCGACGAGTCGTATCCGTTCCCGGGGAAGAAGTGGCTTAAAGACGAACCCGCGTACAAAGAACAAGACCTGTCAATTCCACAGTTCGAAAAAGGCGGGTTAGTAGACAAGCAACGTGGAGAAGCGCCAAGTCTTGCAAGTGAGTACAAACAACCTAAATACAAGCAACCGAAACCGAAAGTGATTGACGGAAATTACCCCATCATCCCCCGACAAGGATAAGGAATTGTCATGAAGTTAGTAGAAGACGTGTACGTGTCGAGCTTCACAAAAAACACGTTAGAACAGTTCGGCTGGAAAGAAGGCGACGCTATTCCAGAAGAACTCGGGCAAGTGCTTATCAAGTTAAAAGAAAAAAGTCCGCCGTCTGACAAGACTGACAGATTAATTGACAGAGAGGTATTAGCAGAAGAAGACGTCAAAAAAGTTTTAGATCTGTTGGCCGAGGCTAAGAAAGTACAGGCTAAAAATAAAAAACAGAAAGAAATAGACGACGCGGCATCAAAGGTCGCGCCAGGCGTTCAAGAAGCGTACAAGGACTTACTAGAAAGTGGCCCAGAGATTGTCGATGATCGTGATACGGTAGCAGAAGACAAAGAAGCGCCCGTAGAAGAAAAGCAGGAAGAGCAACAAACTGAAGAGCCGCCAGCGCCGAGTAAAGTTGAAGAGACAATAAATGATGTTGTTGAAGAAGTTGTAAAAGAAGAAGAGACTAAGAGTGTTCCGTACTGTCCGCGCTGCAGTTGGAATTTAAGCGTAAAGTTTGACGTAAAACCAACTGATCGGGATAAGGAAGACTTTTTAGCCACGTTACTGGGCGAGACCAGGTTTAAAAAGACTTACGAGCTATTTGGCGGGAAAATCTCTGTTGTTTTTCGGTCCCTGTACGCCGAAGAAAACAAAATGGTGTACCGGCAGTTAGTGCTCGACCAGAACAACGGACGAGTAGCGACTGAAGCTGAGTGGTTTACACAAATGATGGACTACCGGTTAGCTTGCTCTTTAGAAACTATCCTAGACAAAGACAAAAAACCTATTCATGTTTTTCCAGAATTATCTTTAACACCAGAAAACACTACTAACGGGGAGAGCACGCCTATCCCGGACCAGCTAAATAGAGCCAACAAAGCATTAGCGCAAGAAGTTACAAGACGGCTTGTCGGAACGCACCTCCGACAATTCCAACGTCTTGTAGAAGCACTTGAAGCTATGGCACTAGAACCAAATTTTTGGAACGGGATCGAATAGCGGCGTATATGGTGCGCGCTGCCGTTTCGGGGGCAATCGATTACTCCCGGGCCGATCCCACAAACACTCGATGGCGTGTAAAACACAGATTGTTACTCTCGGAGATACAACGACAAGAAGACGAAAAAATACTAGCTCATAACCACCGGCATTGGTGCGCTTATTTAGGGCACGGCAATTTAACAGAAGATAGTTTTGAGTCTGTCAGAGAAAACGCCAAGACTTCTCTGCAGACATTACATGAAGTCGTTTTCCCGTGGATTGTCGATAAAAAGAAAGAAGAAACGCCCGAGGAAGAAAATACAACAAAAAAGAGTAAAATAGATAAGAGCACACAAGCTTTAATAGAGCGCTTTAAAATTTGGCAAGAAAAAAAGAGTAAAGAACAAGCAGAGGCGGAAAAATGAGTGATTTTTTATATCCGCACGCTTACTCTCCCGGCCAATTTTCTATGCCGGGCAATCCAGAGTTGTCCCAGCTGATCACGATGTTCGGCGGCCCTATGATTGCGGGCCTTGCTGGTCCTAATAATTTTGCGCCCCATTTAAATCCGGGCCAAAATTTAATGGACCAGTTTGTGATGAAAAATTACCAGCAGCAGATGCGCGCGGCTTACATGCATTTGCCGAAGAGGCAGCAACCGCAAGTAGCTAATACGTTGCTCGGTATGCGGTCGGCTTTTACTAATAAAAAAGCCACAGCGTACGATCGAGAAACCGCTATGAATATGGCGGGCATCGTAACAAATCCGATCACGCAAACATTACTCGGCTCTGTACTCGGACCAGACACCGTAGAAGCGCTAACATACGGCAGCCAAGGCAACATGCAAGCCTTAGGCGGCGCAATTAACAGGATGGGCTATTTCCGCCAAGATCCGGGTGGTGGCGCGCGTATGGACGCCGAGTCTTTAGAGGACTTAACTTCTGGCATCTTTTCACACATTTATGAGCCGCAAGGAAACCTTGACGACTTGATTTCAACTGCTCGTACTGGAACAGCCGATCAAAAAGAACAGGCAATAAGTCGATTGCGGACAGCGGCAAAGACAAATAAACGCGCCGTAGATGACGAGACGGTTTCTAAAAGAATGGCCGACTTAGGTGATGACCACGTTCAAAACCTTTACACAAAATATGTGCAAGGCGGAGAGGCGACAGACGCAGCAGAACAAATAAAAGAACTTACAAAATTTGACGACGCTATTTCTGCGGCGGGTGTGCTGGACCCGGATGAAATAAGTCTCGCCGGTTTGCAAGACGAAGCAAAGAAACGCCCGACACGCGAGATGCACGGCTTACGCGCCGGCCAGGTTGCGCAAATAACGAAACACATCAGCGAGCGCGGTTTACTGCCGCCGACTGTTGGCCGACTTAGCGCAGAACAGCAGGTGCAGAGTATTGCCGAGGCCGGGTTAGACGACGCTACGCTCGACCGGCTTGCGAGAACAGCCGCCGAACGCGCCATCCTTGCGAGAGATGACGACGACACGAAGACGTTTAAAACAAAAACACGCGCAGAACAAAACAGGCTTATAGACCAAGAGCTTTCACAAACAGACTATCGCGCAAAAATACAAGATACATTTAACTCCGCGCAGGCCACATCGCGAGGAGAAGCGGGCGCTAAATCAGCCGAAGAAGTATTAGAGCAGTTTGGAAGTGAAGCTCTTGTCAGTAATGTTGACGCGGGGCGAGTCGGCGGCAAGTTAAAAGAATATTCAAAAGCTGTCGCGGCCGTTAAAGACATCTTTGGAGACAACGGTAATCCAAACGCACCTATGCCCGCGCTGTTGGCTGTTTTAGATCAGCTCACACAGGGCGGCATGCATCAAATGGGCGCTGAGAAAGCCGGGAATACATTACGGCAGATGCAAAGCCTTGCGCGCGATACCGGGACGGGCATGCAGCAATTAGCAGCCATGTCGTCTTACGCGGGTGGTATTGGCCGGCAACTTGGAATCGCGCCCAGCATTACGATGCAGAACGTGGCGAATACGATGGGCATCACCCGGTCTATGATGGACAACGGTGTTTTTAGTAGCGAAGCATTTGGCTCGCTATCTAAAGAAGAGATGCAGCTTCAACTCACAAAAGATTTGCATTAAAGCGACACGTCATCAAACGCCAAGTCGAGGGCCTCGCTAGCAGCTGTTTACGCAATGGACCCAGATAAGTACGCGGGAACAGAGCTTGAACAGTTCGTGAAGGCGTACAACGATCCGACAACTCAAGGAAATTACACAGCGCCAGATGGTACAAAGAAAAACGTATATGATGTTATTGGTTCGCAGGGGATGTACGGGGCGCGTGACATACTAGAACAATCTGGCGGGGATATCGGGCAGTTTGAAGCCCGCTATTATGATTCGCGCACAATGCAGTTTGCACAAGCTGGGGCTGGATTCTTAACCAGAAAAAGAGAACTGGTAGACACGCTCGCCACTTTTTCGTCGGACGGTTTCGTGTCAAAAGGTTTGGGCGATGCAAAAATTGACGGATTAACCAAGGCCGACCACCAAGGAATTGGCGACGTTTTAACTGAGTTGGCGTTAGACACGTCAAACATGAATTTGCCAGAACAAGTTGACGCTATTCAAGCTGATGCAGAAAAAAGACTGGCCGAACATTTTCAGAAAACAAAAAATATTTCTGAAAAAGAAGCCGCGACTATGGCGGCACAGGTCGCGCAGACGCTTAATCTGTCTGATCGCGGAACAGTAGACAAGTTTGTCGGTAACTTAGGTGTTACGTCAGAGATGATGTTTGGCACAAATTTAACTGTGCAAGGTCAAAAGTATGGCGGCAACGTTGACCGCCAAGGTTTTCTGGAGGTCGGAATACAGCGTGCAAAGGCGGAGCGAATACAAGAGTACGGCGGCACAGGAACATTAGCTGGCCGCACAATAGATTACTTCAACAAAATCGGCGAAAGCGGACAGGCGTTTGTAGTCGAAGATTTTATGAAAGAAGTTGGCGGTTTCCTGCCAACTGAAGAGTTGCGCCAACAATTTGCGGGAGCGATGGCGCCCGGGCTCAACGCATCAGAAAAACTACTCAGAAAACATAGCCGATCGGCAGACGACATCAGAGGAATTAAAGACGAAGGAAAACTAAAAGAATTAGCTGGCGTCACCGAGCCAGATAAAACAATTGTTGTCGCTGATGAAAAAATTGACGAGGCTACCGGCAAAAAAATTGACGATATGGATCTGCCCGATGTGACTAAAACGTTAGCCGGATTAGGCGTCGACGTCAAAGGCATGAGCGAGGCGCGTCAAAGACAAGAATTACGAGAAAACAAACAGTTCGCGGCCGACAGCGAAAAAGAATATCTTGATCAAATTCAGGCGCAAGACGGCAACAGCGATAAAACTGTAATCTCTCACAGTACGTTAGTGCAGCGTGCAATAGCGCGTAGCGCGGGCCAGGCTAAAGAAGGAGAAGAAGATAAACACGCAGCTGCTATGCGTATTAACACCGGTCTTTTACGCGGTGCAAATTACGATAACAGGCGGAGAGCTGTTGACGACGTCGGTAGTCTATTCGCAGACCAACTTAGCGGCACTGATTTTGAAGAAGTAAAGAATGCTGTCCTTAGTTCTGATCCAGATAAAGAACAAAAGTTAGCTGCCGCGCTTGGTTTTAAAGACGCTGACGCGTTGTCTGCTGCGGCCTCTGATCCTGAAAACGCGAAATCAGAAGTTTTTCAAATTTTACAAGCGCTTCAAAAATCAGGCACGTTTGATTTAGAAGGTCGCGGCGTACAAGCATCCGACCCGGCAGCGAAACAAAAAACAGAGCGCGTATCCGTTGAGTCCGCTTCAGTTGAATTGCGGGCTGATTCTGTAACGATCAACGGCGCTGAAGAACATATGGCGGCGTTACGCGCAGAAATAGAAACTTTAAAAGAAAAAAGAAAAGACTCAGAAGGTTTAATTAGCGGGTGGTTTAGTCCTTTTTCGGCAGAAGACGAAGCGCGGCTTTCAGAGCTTCAAAAACAAGAGCGCGCTGCCGTCGAAGCGCAAGAAACAAAAATCTCGGACCAGATTAAACAGGAAGAAGTTAAAGCACCAGTAAATAAACCTGTTCCAGAGGTCCGCAAAGAAGACACACAAGCCCCCGACAGCCAAAAGCCCGCGGCAACCAACGACACGAAGCGATACACCGCCGAAGAGTGGGCAAAATTACACGCAGGGGAAACAGAAGAAGACGGTTAC
>Ga0075475_10000146_pt1 | contig 28837 bp, 22 predicted proteins | sample DEB08_DNA_10_FD_76342 | JGI IMG/M metagenome (GOLD analysis project Ga0075475, IMG submission 76342) | Aqueous microbial communities from the Delaware River and Bay under freshwater to marine salinity gradient to study organic matter... | ecosystem: Environmental > Aquatic > Marine > Coastal ... | reverse complement strand
TAAAATAAAGCTTACTATAACGCTCTTTAAGAGCGTACAATTCTAGACAGCCAAGGGGTTACGATAAAAACTAAGTGACGCGGTAACGCTCTGCATGCGCCTGCGTGAGCGCCAATATCTCCTGCTCGACCTGCTGCTCTAGCTGCCCCAAACTAAGACCTGCGTAGTCGGGTCTGACACTCACGCCAAACCCCTCGAGCGTCGAGATTCGGTGATGCGCTTTTTTGAGCAGATTGTGCAGCCAGCAATAGGGAGAAAGCGCAGGGTCATAGGGCACACTCAGTCGCCGCAGACCGGCGCGAAGGTCATCCTCAGAATCGATGGCGAATTTTTCCTCGAGGATCTGCGTATTGAGCTTCTCGATTCGCCGCATTACCGCAGCTTTCTCCTCTTCTCCAAAAGATATCCAGCCAATAACTTCCGTCGAATAGCGTTTACACCCACGGCATACCCAATCCCCAACAGAAGTGGTAGAGCAAATGCCGATGCAGGGTGTTTTAACGGGAGCTTGCGGGGTTTTCATAGGAAACTCTCAAGGGTATCTCATAAACTAAGCGAGCGAGTCTAAACCTCCACGTCTTCGAAGCAAAGTCCGCCACTTATGCTTGAAGCGTACGACTGACATCAATCGGCGAGTTGTTCGAGCATACGCTCCGCGCCTTCATCTGGATTTTAAGCGACAAAACCAGTAGACTTGGGCGCTCAAAATTAAGGGAAATTCGACGATTTCGTGACCCGTGCGACTCGACTCCCCTCCGCCATTCTTTTTGATCACATCTGGCATCGAAGCCCCAAGGAAATTTTATGTTAGAAGCCTACAGAGCCCATGTCGCGGAACGCGCAGCCGAGGGCATTGTCCCTAAGCCACTCTCTGCCGCACAAGTCGCCGAGCTAATCGAACTGCTCAAAAACCCACCTGCGGGTGAAGGCGAATTCATCGTAGATCTCATTTCGAACCGAGTGCCCGCTGGCGTAGACGAGGCTGCTTACGTAAAGGCAGGCTTTCTGTCCGCCGTAGCAAAGGGCGAAGTTAGCTCGCCTCTTATCGACCGAGCGCTGGCGGTGAAACTACTCGGCACGATGCTAGGCGGCTATAACATCGCAACACTGGTTGAATTGCTTGAGGATGCAGAACTCGGCAGCAATGCAGCCGATGAGCTGTGTCATACGCTACTCATGTTTGACGCGTTCCATGACGTCGCAGGCAAAGCAAAGGCCGGTAATGCCAACGCGAAACGCGTAATGCAATCATGGGCAGACGCCGAATGGTTCACGAACAAGCCTGAGTTGCCGCAGAAGCTAACTGTCGCTGTCTTTAAAGTTCCCGGTGAGACGAATACCGACGATCTCTCGCCAGCACAAGACGCCTGGTCGCGCCCCGATATCCCCCTGCATGCGAAAGCCATGTACAAAAATCCACGCGAAGGCGTCACCGACGCCGCGGCGCAGATCAAAGAGCTTGAAAAAACCGGCCACCCTGTGGCGCTTGTTGGCGATGTAATGGGCACAGGCTCATCGCGTAAGTCTGCGACGAATTCCGTACTGTGGTATATCGGCGACGATATCCCCTACATCCCTAACAAACGAGATGGTGGGGTGTGCATTGGCGGTAAGATTGCACCTATCTTCTTCAACACTATGGAAGATGCCGGCGCCCTACCCTTCGAATGTGACGTCGACAATCTCAATACAGGCGACATCATCGATATCGACGTCTACGCTGGCAAAATTACGCGACATGGCACAGAGGAAGTCATCACAGAGTTCGAACTCAAAACCGACGTTTTGCTTGATGAAGTCCGCGCGGGCGGCCGCATTCCACTCATTATCGGTCGCGGTCTGACACAGCGCGCACGCGAAGAACTCGGTCTCGAAGCCTCAACCGTGTTCCGCTCGATGGTGACTGCAGCTGCATCCGACAAAGGCTTCACGCTTGCGCAGAAAATGGTGGGCAAGGCATGTAACGTTCCAGGCGTGCGTCCTGGCGACTACTGCGAGCCACGCATGACGACAGTCGGCAGCCAAGACACAACCGGGCCTATGACGCGTGACGAACTCAAAGACCTTGCCTGTCTTGGCTTCTCTGCCGACCTGGTTATGCAGTCTTTCTGTCACACGGCTGCCTACCCTAAGCCAGTCGATATCGAGACTCAGCACACGCTGCCCGACTTTATACACACGCGCGGCGGCGTTTCGCTGCGCCCAGGCGACGGTATCATTCACTCGTGGCTAAACAGGATGTTGCTACCCGACACAGTCGGCACCGGCGGCGACTCCCATACGCGTTTCCCTATTGGCATTTCCTTCCCGGCAGGATCGGGTCTTGTAGCCTTCGCCGCCGCGACAGGCGTAATGCCTCTCGATATGCCAGAGTCGGTATTAGTCCGCTTTAAAGGTGAGATGCAGCCAGGCATCACTCTGCGCGACCTCGTTAACGCGATCCCCTATGCAGCGCTTCAGAGCGGTGACCTAACCCTCGAGAAAAAAGGAAAGAAGAACATCTTTTCTGGCCGCATCCTTGAGATCGAAGGACTGCCAAACCTGAAGGTTGAACAGGCTTTCGAAATCTCGGACGCCTCAGCAGAGCGCTCGGCTGGCGGCTGTACCATCCGACTTGGCCGTGAGCCGATAGAAGAGTATTTCAAGTCGAACATCACTCTGCTGCGCTGGATGATTGAGCAAGGCTACCAAGATGCCCGCACGCTCGAGCGCCGCGCGCAAGCAATGGAAGCTTGGCTTGCGAATCCTGAGCTGATGGAGCCTGACGCCGATGCTGAATACTATAAAATCATCGAAATCGATCTCAATGAGATTAAAGAGCCCCTCCTTGCCTGTCCTAATGACCCAGACGACGTGAAGCCACTATCCGAGGTACAAAACACTAAGATCGACGAAGTGTTCATTGGCTCCTGTATGACAAACATCGGGCACTTCCGTGCTGCAAGTGAAGTTTTAAAGCAGGTAGACGGTGCCTTACCCACCAAGCTTTGGATTGCGCCACCAACGAAGATGGACGAGCACCAACTCACCGAAGAAGGCATTTATAATGTCTTCGGAGTATCTGGCGCACGCACAGAAATGCCAGGTTGCTCGTTATGTATGGGTAACCAGGCACGGGTCGCACCCAATTCAACCGTAGTCTCAACATCGACGCGCAACTTCCCTAATCGCCTAGGCCAAGGCGCGAATGTGTATCTCGCCTCTTCCGAGCTCGCTGCAGTAAGTGCTGCGCTCGGCAAGATACCAACGATGGATGAATACATGTCTTATATGGGCAATATCAACACAATGTCTGACAACATCTATCGCTATCTGAACTTTAACGAGATTGAGTCATACATGAAGGCAGCAGAGCGCGCGAAGTCGATTCCACTGACTAATATTCGCGAAGTCGCTATCGGCTAATAAAGAAAAAGCCCCGTCGAATTGAATTCTACGGGGCTTTTTCTACATCAACTTTGCATCAACTCTGATTCAGGTAGTGAAAGCTTTCGGCGCGCTCAGTTGCCTAAAGTGGAGAGGCATCGGGCTCATTGTTAAACCGTGCTTTTAGCCACGACTTCGAACACATCACGTGACAATCCCTCAACTGCCTTAATTCGCGCAAGCTCTCTCTGCATAAGCTCACGTCTAATCGCGTCAAATTTACCGAATCGGGTCAGAGGAGTAAGAAGGCGTGAAGCGATCTGAGGATTTAACCTGTCGAGTTCGATGACTCGATCGGCGAGGAACCGGTAGCCACTGCCATCGACGGCATGGAATCCGACATGATTTTGCCCACAGAATGCTCCGATAAGTGAACGCACTTTGTTAGGATTCTTGATATCGAAATCGGCATGCCGCATTAGCGTCTCTACCCGCGATAGCGCGTCAGGTAAGGTGCTGGTTGCCTGTATCGCAAACCACTGATCGACCACAAGCGCTTCGTGCTGCCATTGCGCATGGAAAGACTCAAGCGCCGCGGCGCGCAGCCCAGCAGCAGCCTCGACTTGACTATTCATAAGATTGCGCAGGGCAGCGGCCTGGTCAGTCATGTTAGTAGCGTTCTCAAATTGTATAGCACACGCATCCAACCAAGGCTGTTTGCCTGTCCGTACCAAGTAGCTCAAAGAGAGATTGGCAATCGCGCGGCGTGCCATCGCTTCAGCACTCGCGCTAAACACCGTACCCGCCTCCTCCTTATTAGCCGCGAAAACTGCGGCAAACTTCGACTCGAGTGCGTCAGCCAACTGATCGGCCAGCGATTCGCGCACACCATGGATAGCATCGACATCCGCGACGGTGGCGCGTTCGATCAAATACGCCGTGATGGGCAACACTAAGAGATGCGCCGCCATTGCCTTGTCGAAGGATTTATCATTGAGCACTCGGTCTAAGACACCCACAAAAGCGTCCTTAAGCACCAAAGGCAGCTCAGCCTCTTGGCACTCGCGCCATTTAGCGAGCTGCGACTCGATAATCGAAATTGCAAGCTGCTGGCCAGCATTCCAACGATTAAATCCGTCGCTGTCGCTGATCATCAGTAATTGTAGTTCAGCAGGGGTATACTCATAACTCAGACGCACTGGCGCACTGAAGCCGCGCAGCAGCGAGGGGATCGGTGCTTCGCAGATTCCCTCGAAGACAAACGACTGAGTTTGTTCAGTTAGCGAGAGAACGCGTGACTTTTTGCCTGCGTCTTGCTCACCAACCGTCTCGCCTCTCAGAACTAACTCAAATTCAGTACCCTCGGCGGATAGTAACCCAATCGATAAAGGAATATGGAACGGCAACTTCTCAGGCTGTCCGGGGGTTGCAGGACACGACTGTATAACGGTTAAGGTGTAGGTTTTAGCCGCAGGATCGTATGCACCGCTCACGCTAAGCTGAGGAGTACCTGCCTGCGAATACCAGCGCCTGAACTGGCCGAGGTCAACACCGCTGGCATCTTCCATCGCCTTTACAAATTCCTCGGTTGTCACTGCCTGACCATCGTGGCGCTCGAAATAGAGATCGGAGCCTGCGCGGAATGCCGAATCACCAAGTAAGAGATTGATCATGCGCACAACCTCTGCGCCCTTCTCATAAATCGTCACCGTGTAAAAGTTGGAGATCTCCATGAAGGATTCGGGCCGAATAGAGTGAGCCATAGGCCCTGCGTCTTCGGCGAACTGCACCGTCTGTAGGAACGCGACATCCTCAACGCGCTTAACCGTGCGAGACCCCATGTCGGCAGAGAATTCGGCATCTCGGTAAACCGTAAAGCCCTCTTTTAGACTAAGTTGAAACCAGTCGCGGCAGGTCACACGGTTTCCCGACCAGTTATGAAAATATTCATGTGCGACTACTGCTTCGACGCGCTGAAAGGACGCATCTGTGGTCGTCCTAGGGTTCGCGAGCACACAAGAGGTATTAAAAATATTAAGACCCTTGTTCTCCATTGCACCCATATTAAAATCATCAACGGCAACGATCATAAATATATCGAGGTCGTATTCGCGGCCATAAACTTCCTCATCCCAACGCATGGCTCTTTTCAGTGACCCCATGGCATGGTCACACTTATCAAGGTCTTTGTCCTCGACAAAGATGCGCAGGACCACCTCGCGACCACTGCTGGTAACAAACGAGTCGTCTACACTCGCTAGGTCACCGGCAACAAGCGCGAAGAGATAGCTCGGTTTTTTAAATGGGTCTTCCCATTTCACCCAATGACGCTCGCCTGCGCTGCCCTCTACCTCGCCCTCGGCCATTTTGTTGCCATTGGACAGAAGCACCGGATAGCGCGCCTTTTCAGCGCTAATCGTTGTTACGAAACTCGACATCACATCGGGACGGTCGAGATAATAAGTGATACGGCGAAACCCCTCAGCTTCGCACTGCGTACAAAACATCCTTTTCGACTTGTAGAGCCCCTCGAGCGCTGTGTTGTTTTGGGGTTCGATACGTGTGTGACAGCGAAGCTCAAAACTACTAATGTCGGAGCCCAATAGCGTGGGCAGCGAAGTAATGGTGAGAGTTTCTTCAGCAATGACATACTGATGTTCATCTACAACCACTCGCTCCCCCGTATTGCTCACCAACACCAATTCGATAAGCTCGAGATCTTGGCCATGAAGGACAAGACCCTCGCTTTGTGCCGCTGCTGGATTCGCCGCGAAATGAAGAATAGAGCGAACGTCGGCGTGGTCTTCGAACAGATCGAAGGTAAGGTCTGTGCGGTCAATCACATACGCAGGCGGCGCATAGTCTTTTAAATAAATCGTTGTCGCTGGGGCATCTTTCATACTGGTCTACTTACTCCGCTCTCTTTGACATTCTTGACTATTTTCAGCTTTATTTGAGCTTCTTTGCTTTTCCTGGGCTCGTATTGAGTTTTACCGGTGTGTCTCATACAAGCTCATAGCATGGAAACACTAGTAACTAAGCGCCACTTCGTAACCCGAGAACTTACGCAGGTTAATCACGCCGGTATCGAACAGTAAATACTGGCCTTTTATACCCATAAGTGTCCCTTCTACACAGCGGGATTTGTCGAAGTTCTGTGACACTATTTTCTCCGGGTATTTCACAACTGGGTAATTTATCTCAACCGTATCCACGCCATTGATAGCACTGAGTGCAAACTCACCGAAGCTCTCAGTTATTGCGTCTATTTCATCTCGACAGCTAGCGATAAGGCGCTCTCTCTCGGCAGGCATATCAAGCGGCTCTGCTGTGCCTTTGAGCATGTCGCGCCAATTAGTTTTGTCGGCAACATGTTGCTTAAACGCCACCTCAAGTGCGCCGGATTGGAGCCTCGTTCGCACGCGCATAACGGGGAGCGCCTGCGTTGCACCCTGATCGATCCAACGAGTCGGCACCTGAGTTGCTCGCGTAATACCAACTTTGAGACCAGAGGAGTTTGCAAGATAAACAATATGGTCCTGCATACAGAACTGCTCTCCCCACGCAGGTTCACGACAGGTACCTTGATCGAAATGACAGCGCTCGGGATGAACAATGCATGCATCACAGGCCGCTAACTTTTGAAAACACGGATAACAAAATCCTTGATTAAAACTTTTGCTTGTCTTGCGCGCGCAGTTGAGACAAAAAATCTCCCCGGTAAATTCCAGCTTGACTTGTTTTTCGATTAATTCGTTCGCTGAGACAGCGCAGTCACCGAGACGCAGTGAGTAGGCCACAGTGTCTTCTAGTCTTGCCGACATTTTACGTACTATGCCCTTGGCATTTTCTTGCATTTCACGATCCTTCTTGGTGTTCTGCTTATTCAATTTTTGTGATGTTTTGAAGCGATTTTCCCAACTACGCTTACGCTACTGAAGGGTGTTAGAACAACCAGTAGGTATAGACGAATCGATACGCTCGCTTTCGGGGAGGTTTTTTGATTCATAGAGAATAATCGCCTGAAGGCAGGATTCAACCTGCTCGGGACTCAGTCTAGTCCCATCGCCCCACTTACCCAGCTCTACGGCCGTTTTCAGATTCTCATAGATTGTTGGCGTCATCGCATCAACTAACGCGTCAATACTGTCAGGTTTATCGAACGGAATTTCAGTTATTTGCTCTGACATTGCTCACTCTCATACTCTCGAATTACAAAAAAATTACTCTCTACGACACGCCGTTCGGCTTGTATACATCACGCAGGTTTAACGCAGAAAATTAGACTTGCAGCGCTGCCAGAGGACCACACAAAAACCGGCAACAAGCCCTGCGACAAGGCCACCAGCATGCGCCTCTGAAGCAATACTGTCGCTGGCGAAAAGCGCCATGCCAACCATAGCAACGACAAACACCACGAAGGTACTAGACTTTAGTGCGATGCGGCTATTAGGAATCATAACGCCGAGTAGCCAAGTATAGCCTACCAAACCATAAATGAGCCCCGACAGTCCTCCGAACGCGTTAGAGCCAGTCAGATAATACTGCGCAACATTCCCGGCCAAGGTAATTACTCCATAGACCACTGCGACTAATAAAAGTGGCTGAACGCGCTCAATTTGTCTGCCAAAATAGAATAACCAGAGAAGATTAAACACGAGATGGATTTCGCCGAAATGCAGCAGCGCAGGTGTCAGCGCGCGCAGAAATAAAGAGGGATCTACTAACTCGAGTGCAAGCTCTAAAAAGCTACTGAAGAGCAGCGGGGGGAAAAACAATCCCTCGAGTCCGCGTAGGTCTCTGCCCAGTTGACTCATTAAGGCAATAATCAGACAGAGTGCGGCGATCGTTGAGGCAAGCGGGCAGCTTTTAAGAAAGAAGCTTAAACGCCAAATCAGTGCGACACCCGCCTGCGCATACCCTCTCTTCTGATTGGCTGTGAGGTTTTCATGACCGACCAACTCTCCGCGTCTCTGCGCCTCGATAAGTCGCTGCACGGGCTCGACCTGCGACTCATCCCAGACCCAAACCACCTGTTCCCCGGACTCTTCGCTAACCTGCAATCGACACCCCGCGCGTCTTAGCACCGCAATCACTGGGCGCAAATCAAAGTCAAGCGACACACACGCCGCACGGATACGCTTCATAAGACATTGCTGCCGAAGTACGCCACAGCCCTACTCTTCTTTTTCGAGGCGATTACCCCAACCAAGCTTGGAGCGGCATGCACCGTAGAAGGAATGCTCCAACGGATGAATTAGCTTCAATGAGCGTTCTGCTTTGCGAATTAAAATCTCGTCGCCAGCTTGCGCCTCAAAGACCTCCTGTCCGTCACAACTAATTTGCGGGCGTAAATTTTCGGTGGCAGCGACGACGAGTTTTATCTCGCAATCACCGTCGACCACGATAGGTCGACTATTGAGGCTGTGCGGATACATCGGAACCAGAACAATTGCGTTCAGCGTAGGATGCATAATCGGTCCGCCGGCCGAGAGCGAATAAGCTGTCGATCCCGTAGGCGTTGCGACAATGAGACCATCGGATGCGAGGCTGTAAACAAAGCGGCCGTCGACGAATAACTCGAACTCAATCATCTGCGCTGCGTTACCTGGATGTAACACGATATCGTTAAGTGCCATCCCGAGCGAACGCTCTGAGTGCTCATGTTCGCACTTAGACGCGGTCAGCATAAAACGACGGTCTACGCTAAAATTACCGTTAAGAACCTCTTCGAGACTATCCTCGATTTTGCTAGGAGGGATGTCCGTCAAGAAACCGAGCTTGCCACGATTGATACCAATAACAGGTATTTGTGCTTCAGCTATCGTTTTAGCGACGTGAAGCATGCTGCCATCGCCGCCAACGACGACAACTAGATCGGATTTATTAGCAAGCTCATCGCTCTCGCAATGGCTGTCACCGCGATTCCCAACAAGCCCTGCAGTCTGAAAATCCAGTACGGAATTTACTCCCCGTCGCATTAAGTAATCGAGTATTCGCTCGAGCGAATCCACAACCCCATCATGCCCAGGACGACCGACTAAACCTATATTTTGAAAAGGTATCATTAAAGGAGCAACCCTATGCCGCACTGACGATTAACAATTCAGTAGAATTATAGCATGCGTGCCTTTCTCGAGCCTCGCTGTTTACGGCTCCCACCTCCTGCATGCTCATTCGTGTTCGATCGAAAGCCAATAAGGTGCTTGTGGATAGACTATTTCGGTCTCCTCAAGGCCACTTCCCCTATCGATAGTCTTAACTTGGTAGGCGACGAAGATTGCCAACCGTTCACCTGCAAAGGCCTTGCCCATCCGTAATCGATTAATAATCGTAACCTGCTCAACCGCGTTAAGAAGCGCACTGCCGCCGAATGGAACAAGTCCATCGAGGGTTCCGTCCCAGCGCTGCACTTTACCCTGAGAATTTAGCTGATAGATGGCATCTTCCCCCTCAAGAGCGAGCAGCACATGAACAGATCCCTGAGAGGCTATATGCTCGGGATCAACTAGGACTTCAGCCTGAAGACTAACGAGATCATCCGCCGAAACCGTATCGCTAATGCTCAGCAGGCCATCGCGGCTTGCGCCGATGGCGATCGAAGCTTTAGTTGCTTTGCCGCTGAGCGTCCTGACTGCGCGTGGAGGTAGGCGCGCCAACAGAGAGTCTGAATAGCGACCTATCTGATGGCGAACCAGGTTGAGCGCGCTTACTGCGTCTGCCGCTCCTGCCTCGTCCTCGGCGATGCCGCAGCGTGAATCGCCGCAGAGAAGGAGGGGTGAAGAAAAAACGCCTGCCTGCGCTGCGTCTCCAAATGCAGCGGGCAAAGCCATGATAGTAGCGAATTGATCATCTATCCCATGACCTGTCGCAAAGTCGAAAGTCCCGCCCTCTCCGTCTTCACGCAAAGAATGAGTCAGCCCCATCAAATGACCGACCTCATGAGCAACCACAATATCCAGTGGGCAATCGATGGCAACTACGGCTGCGGCATAAAAGCGCTCGCTAGGATCGGAAAAATCGCCCGCCGCCCCGTATCCCCCCACAGGAGCCAAACCACATCGCGATGCTGCGTGCTCAAGCGGTCGAAAGTGAAGGATGATATCTCCACCGAAATTGCTACGCAGCGCTTCAACCGTATTGAAGGCATCTCCCCGTCGCGCGAGCAGATCGTCAAGCGTGGTCGCCATATCGCTAGTGTCTGCTGCATCGGCTTGCCCGTGATAAACCACCCTCAGCAAGACATCAACACCACTGTTAATAAATATTTGGTTCGCTACCGAAATCAGCTGATTAATACGCGTTTCTACTCCAAAAGAGTAAAGGTCTCGCGCACCCTTGGAATGAAGCGCAATGACATCGATCACCGTGGGCGACGGATCGAGTGAGGCCGGATCAGTGGAATCGGTTTCTAGTAAGGACTCATTAAAGTCGCTAATCCCATCAAGATCTGAATCGAGTCGCACATCGGCCACGACACGGATCATCGTATCTGCACGCAAAGTCTCATCGAGTAAAACTGTGCTCTGAAGAACACTTGGTGTTAACTCGCTCGTGCTTACATCCAAATTGATTTTTTTGGTAGATCTCGCCGGCAGCGTGTCGAGATTGCAGCGAAGAACGCGCTGCGCCGACGAACTGAGCGTGATAGCACAATCGGCGCTTCCCCAATTTAACTCTGCCGACTCGGGTAAGAAGTAGACGTCAAAATAGTGGCCGTTGGCTGCATCGAAAGAGGAGTTGATCACCTCGACAGTAGCAGTGACATTTCCACCCCTATAAACAGCACGTCGACTAAATGCGTGGCTTATGGTTAGGTCACCCACTGCGGTGCTTGATTCGGCACTCATCTGCGAAGGTGCTGAGCCCTCATCAGATCCACGCAGGCTAGCGTTTTCACGCGCGCTTATATCGCTACTCAGCCCACTCAGTGATAGCGGAGGTAGCCTTGTTGGCACCATGGCAGTCAGGCGGCTGATGAGTATCGAGTCGTTCTGTAACTGCTGGCCCTGCAGAGCTGTCGGTCGATAAAACCAACCCTCGTAGTCTAGAGCGCCTAATGCTGCCTGCAACTGAAAAGTGTCTGCGCCCGCTTTTAAACGCCCAAAAAGGCTCGTGCCGCTGAATGTCAGAATAAGTTGCACGTCAGTGTCATCGAGGCTTGTACTCGCCTCGATGACTCTATCGCCGTTTATTAGCATGCTGCTGCGCTCGATTTCGAGCGCGATACGACCCTGGGCTTGAAGGTCAAAAACGATCCGACCGCCAACGACGAGTGAATCGAGAGTCGCGACGGTGAGATTTACAGCTTGTTTATCGGACGAATAGCTCGGTGGTAGAACCGCAGAGGGAGCCGTGTGGCTGAGTGTGAATAATAACTGCGGCGCGCGGGGTTCGACAGCCTGCAGTAGCGGCGGATTAAAACCCACCGCCACAGTCGCGACGATGAGAGAGACGCGCAAAAGACTAATAAATAGGCGACTCGAAAGAACGGGGCCTAACCGTGAAAGCCGCAGCCAAAACGCGTAACTCGAGTTGCAAAAAAGAGTAACCATGACCTAGTGTAACTGAGCCGTGGGAAATATTACCAGCGAGTTACGCACTCATCTCACCACCCCACCAGTGTGCAGAGCGATGATCTGAGTGCCCGGCACAAACTCTCCGTTAGCAATTCGATCGCAGAGGGCGAAAAATAGCTTGCCTGTGTAAACCGGCTCAAGCGGCAAGCCGGTGATTGATTCAAATTGGTGAGTAAACTTAGTGAGCTCCGCCGATTTCCTCGCATAGCCACCGAAATGGTAGCGCTCATCGATCATCCATCTAACCCTCTCTTTCGGTGAAGCCCCGCCTGAACATGCCTCGGCGCCGGCAAGACTCAGCCACTTTGCAGCTTCGGACTTCAGATAGTCCCTCGCTCGAAGCACTGCAACGCCGTAAACCTGAGGCGTCAAACTTGAGGCTTCTCCACACGATTCCAGGCCATGAACAAGGCCCGCCAGGGTTGTTGCAGTCCCGCAGCTCACCGCCACAACGCGGTTGAGGGACTCGATGCCCATTTGATCAGCTGACTTATCAAAAAGCGACCAGTCCAGAGAGTCGACTATCTCCGCGCAACCCTCCACCGCGAGAAGATTACTCCCGCCCTCGGGAATAATGTCGACGTCACCAAAACGCGCACGAAGCCGCGCGATTATTTCTGCAGACTCTTTCAATCTGTAATCTGCACGCGACAGAGGAATTAGTTGCATCCCCTGCTCAGAGGCGAACGCGAGTATAGGATTTAAAGGCTCGACAATTTCCCCGCGGATGACGCCGATTGTCTCAAATCCGAACGCCTTGCCCGCTGCGGCAAGCGCGTACAAATGATTAGAATAGGCACCACCAAAACTCAGGACTCGGCGTCTATCGCGCGCACGAAGATCCGCCAAATTACGCTTGAGCTTAAACCATTTGTTGCCGTGTATTGTGGGGTGAATCTGATCGAGTCTTAGCACGCCAACCGAGACACCGTGCCTTAAGAACAACGGGTGAGAAAGAAGTTCCAGTGGTGGGCTCTCGATGCTATTTAAAAACGGCATGGAATTAGGCACTTGGGAACCTAGATTGGATATTTGAGAGAGGAAGAGTGTCGCAGAGTAGCGAAATGACAGCAAAAATATGGCGGACCGGACGGGACTCGAACCCGCGACCCCCGGCGTGACAGGCCGGTATTCTAACCAGCTGAACTACCGGTCCGCAATTCTTACATGTCCTCGTAGCGCCTTTTAAATTACAAGACTTTAAAGGCCTTGCAAAAGAAAGCGAGGTGTTCAGCTCGCATTCGGCTTCTACGTGAACTACTTTTTGATTTTAACCCGAAGGCAAAGCCAAAAAAGTGGTGGGTGATGAGGGATTTGAACCCCCGACATTCGCCTTGTAAGGGCGACGCTCTCCCAACTGAGCTAATCACCCGTGTCACAGAGAGAGGCGCATTTTACCGACTATCAGGGTTATGTCAATAAGATGTGTGCATCGGGCTTAAGAAATTCCATAACCGCCAAACCATGGCTTCTAAGCCGCCTTGCAAGGATGTTTCAACGGCTTGCCTCACCAGCTGCCTAGGCGGACTAGAATATACACGCAATTCTGAAGCGGCTAGAATACCGCGGTTCTAAATGCCTACATAAAGGCGCTTCATTTATCGAATCAACAAAGACCGATATTATGCGATTGTTTAAAGAATTCACCTTCGAGGCCGCGCACAGGCTCCCTAACGTGCCCGCCGAACACAAATGCTCGAGACTACACGGCCATTCGTTTGCGGTGAGGATCAGCGTAGACGGCGATATCGGGGAAAAGTCTGGCTGGGTTATGGACTTCGGAGAGATCAAAGTAGCGTTTAAACCGATACTTGAACGTCTCGATCATTACTATCTCAATGAAATTCCGGGTCTCGAGAATCCTACGAGCGAGAATCTCGCCCGCTGGATCTGGAAGGAACTCGTCGTCACCCTACCTCAGCTCAGCGAAATCGAAATTCGCGAAACTTGCACTAGTGGCTGCATCTACCGAGGCGACTAAGCTGTAGCAAGCGCCGCGACCTCAACCGACTCATCAGCGAGTCGCGCGGCTGTCACTATCGCCTGTTCCTTCACGAGTTTTTTCGCCAGCATGAACTCCTTCGGTCTGCCAACGCAATCGGCGGCGATTACAACACCCTCTTTCAAATAGAACAGCGCAAAACCACTTTCCGAATCCACCTCGGGTCTGCCCCTGATCGCGATCTCGTCGAACCCATCACTAAGACCTACCATTTGCAATTTTATCTCATATTGGTCTGACCAAAACCACGGCACCGCGTCATACGCTATCACCTTGCCGCAAATATTTGCGGCAGCCACGCGTGACTGGTCGGTCGCATTTTGTACCGATTCGAGGAGCAAAGGCCGGCGATAAAGCGCGCTTGGATGACGCGCGCAATCACCAGACGCGTAAATATTTGCATCTGTTGTTTGTGCGTTCTCATCGACCAACACGCCCCGATCGGCAGCAAGCCCAGCTTCTTCACATAACGAAACATTTGGAACAACACCGATTCCCGCGATAACAAAATCTGCTTCAAAGGCCGAGCCGTCTGCGCAGACAACTGTCTGCACCGAGCCCTCGCCACGCAGCTCACTCACCATCGTATTGGTCACGATAGTCACACCCCTGCTAGCATGGAGCTGCGTCATATAAGCCGACATCACTTCGCTCGTCACACGCTCAAGAACCCGCTGCGCCGCCTCAATAACCGTTACCTCAAGTTCCATGCTGCGAAGGACAGCCGCTGCCTCGAGTCCTATATAACCGCCGCCCACAATAACCACTTTACGACCCGGAATCGCCAGTGGACGAAATTTCTCAATATCGGCCGCATTGCGAATGGTGAAAACATTGTCGAAATTTTCACTGCCCGGCAGCTTTCTTACAGTAGCCCCAGTACAAATGGCTAGCTTGTCGTAGTGACGGAGACTGCCATCGGATAGCGTAACGCATTTCGCTTCTCTATCGAGTTTTTCTACCCGTGTATTCAGCATCAATTCAACTTCATTGTCGGCGAATAATTTCGCCGGGCGCAAGCGAATCTCATCCAGGGTCTTTTTGCCTGCTAAAAGCTCTTTTGACAAAGGTGGACGATGGTAGGGCAATTCATTTTCTTCGCTGACAAGCAGTATTTTCCCAGTCCAACCCTCTCGGCGTAGCTGGAAGGCCAAGGTTGTTCCGGCATGACTCGCGCCAATAATGATACACGTTTGCTCATTCATACATTGACTCCAAAAGTTTATTCTTTATCGAGGGTAACCTACGCTTAAAGCGTCCAGTTAACCTCTCCCCTGCCTTGCTCGCAGAGGAATTGATTGCATCGAGAAAAGGGTTTACTACCAATGAAACCGCGATAGGAAGAAAGCGGCGATGGATGCGGGCTCTCGATAATCAGATGTCTTTTTCCATTGATAAATTTCTTTTTGCTTGCAGCGAAATTACCCCAGAGAATAAAAACAGTCGGTTGGGTTCCTTCCGACACTGCTTGCATGATTAGATCGGTGAACTGACTCCAGCCGAGTTTTTCGTGCGAGCCAGCCGATCCAGCCCTCACGGTCAAGAAGCTATTCAACAGCAGAACACCCTGATCCGCCCAGGAGGTGAGATCGCCGTTTGCCGGTTCGGGCACACCGACATCTTCGATAAGCTCACGAAAAATATTTTTCAGTGTTGGTGGAAACCTATGTCCGTCACGAACAGAGAAACAAAGCCCATGTGCTTGACCGCCATGGTAAGGATCTTGACCAAGCAGCACGACTCGCACCTGCTCGGGCGACGTTTTCAATAAGGCCAAAAAGACTTCGTGCATTGGTGGATAGATCGACAACCCCGCATCAAATTCGGCCCCTAATCTATGTCCGATATCTCCCAGAAGCGCTGTAACGCTCGCTTTACTCTGCCCAGGTAATGCCGCGATTCTGGCAAGCCACTCACGCGGCATCGCCTCAACTAAATCACCTGAGAAGGAGAGAGTACTCATCCAGCGCCCCTATACTAGTCTTGACCGTATAGCGGACGCATGTGTGGGAACAGAAGTACGTCTTTTATCGAGGCACTGTCGGTGAATAACATTACTAATCTGTCGATACCTATCCCTTCACCTGCAGTCGGAGGCATACCGTATTCCAAGGCACGAATATAATCTTCATCATAGTGCATCGCCTCGTTATCGCCAGAGTCTTTCTGCGCGACCTGAGCCCTAAAACGCTCCGCTTGGTCTTCGGCATCATTTAATTCCGAAAACCCGTTAGCGAGTTCACGCCGACCGATAATTAGTTCGAAACGGTCGGTAATCTCAGGATTTTTCTCGTTGCGTCGCGCGAGTGGTGACACTTCTATTGGATATTCCGTTATGAAAGTCGGCTGATCGAGTTCGGCTTCGACTTTCTCCTCGAATATCTCCATCAAAATTTTACCTTTCCCCCACGCCTCGTCGTAATGCACGTCAAAACGGTCGGCAAGTGCCATTAGCGACTCTTTAGTCGCAAATGCGGCATCATCGTCGATATCGCAATACTTCTTTATTGCATCAACTACCGAAAGGCGAGCGAACGGCTTTGAGAAATCGTATTCAGAACCTTGGTAGGTAACCTTCGTCGTTCCAAGAACCGTTTCAGCAATTGTCTTGAAGAGGTCTTCAGTAAGATCGATAAGGTCAGTATACCGCGCATAGGCCTGGTAAAATTCGAGCATCGTGAACTCAGGATTGTGGCGCGTAGAAAGCCCTTCGTTACGGAAGTTGCGATTCAGCTCGAACACTCGATCGAACCCACCGACCACCAAACGCTTTAAATAGAGTTCTGGGGCAACACGCAAATACATGTCTTGATCAAGCGCATTGTGATGAGTAACAAAAGGTCTGGCAGTCGCACCACCTGGAATGACTTGCATCATTGGTGTTTCCACTTCCATGAACCGGTGCGCCTCAAAGTAATCTCGTATACAGCGCACTATCTTGGATCGAATCGAGAAAATACGGCGCGACTCTTCATTTACGATTAAGTCAACATAGCGCTGTCGATAGCGCATCTCCGTATCGGTTAGTCCTTTAAATTTATCAGGTAACGGCCTCAACGACTTGGTCAAAAGTCGAAATGTCACTACTCTGACTGTCAATTCGTCTTTGCCTGTTTTGAAAAGCTCTCCCTCGACGCCAATAATGTCACCCAGATCTAATGCTTTAAATTCGTCAACCAAATCCTCAGGTAATGACTTATTGTTCATATATAGCTGCATTTGAGCAGCGCCGTCTTGAATAACGGTAAATGGGCCGCGCATGCGGACAATACGTCCAGCAACCGACACCTGAACAGACTCGCCTTCGAGCGTTGCTTTGTCTTTCGCTTCGTGCTGCGCGATCAGCTTTTCTGAACTCGCACTAGGCGTAAAATCATTGGGAAACGCTACTCGCCTCTCACGAATCGCGTCGAGTTTTTCACGTCGTGCCGCGATCAACTTATTCTCGTCTTGAGCGTCTGCGTTGACGCTATCGATTTGGTCTTTACTCATAGTTATATCTGTCTTTTGAAGGCCGGTGTCTAAACCGGTGAAATGAAAATTCTGTGCTGCTTATTGATTCACAATCCCATCTTGAGACTTGCTTCGATGAACTTGTCGAGCCCGCCATCGAGTACGGCTCCCGTATTGCTGACTTCGACATTGGTACGCAGATCTTTGATACGCGACTGATCGAGAACATACGAACGGATCTGACTACCCCAACCGATATCGGCTTTGGATTCCTCTACGTCTTGCGCTGCTTCTTTGCGCTTGAGTTCTTCCATTTCGTAGAGCTTTGCCTTGAGCTGCTTAATGGCCGCGTCTTTATTTTTGTGCTGAGAACGTTGGCTCTGGCACTGAACAACAATACCACTCGGTTCATGGGTTAGCCTTACAGCAGAATCGGTTTTATTAACGTGCTGCCCACCTGCACCACTCGACCGATAGGTATCTACGCGCACTTTCGACATATCGAGATCGACTTCGATATCGTCATCTATTTCTGGTGAAATAAAGACCGAGGCGAAGGAAGTGTGGCGACGGCTACCGGAGTCGAAAGGTGATTTACGAACCAATCGGTGCACACCCGTCTCGGTGCGTAACCAGCCAAAAGCAAATTCACCCTTGATGTGCAGAGTGGCGCTTTTAATTCCCGCTACTTCGCCGCCCGAGACCTCCAACACTTCAGCTTCGAAACCCTTCGCTTCAGCCCAGCGCAGATACATTCGCAGGATCATTTCCGCCCAGTCCTGCGCTTCGGTTCCGCCAGACCCGGCTTGAATCTCCAAAAAGGCATTGCTCGGGTCCATCGCACCAGAAAACATCCGTCTAAATTCGAGTGCTTCAAGACTTGCAGCACGACGCGCGAGATCGCTTTTCGCCTCCTCAAATAATTCAGTGTCGTTTTCCTCACTGGCCAATACCAGCAGATCTTCTATGTCTCCTAGACTGTTTTCTAGACTGTCAATCGTTTTCACTACAGCCTCGAGCGCGGAACGCTCCTTGCCTAGTGCTTGTGCATAGTCAGGTTTATCCCAAACTGCTGACTCTCCGAGCTCCATCTCAACCTCGGTTAGCCTTTCTCGCTTGGTGTCATAGTCAAAGATACCCCCTAAGCGTCTCAGTTCGAGCGCGTAGATCGCGTAGCTGCGTTAAAGGGGCGTTTATTTCCAACATGTTGAGAATCCAAAATTTCAAGAGATTGCGGTGGTTGATCTGTTCATTTTACTTGAAATCTACTGTAGTTACGAACGCGAGCAGCAGGGATTAGCATGCTAAACTCAAGCTTCTAGGTTTCACATAGACAAGATTAAAAATGGCAGCCGATAGCAACAATTACCCTGCGGACACCTGCTCGCCTACAACCCTCGTCGTTGCGAACGCGAAATTATCGTGGTTAGAGAATGGACTGCCCTATTCTGAGGATTTTCAAGACACCTATCATTCGACCGAGGGTGCGCAAGCGGAAAGCCGCTATCTCTTCTTAGAAGGTAATCAGCTCGCTCAGAGGTGGCAGTCCGCCTATCGTTCTCCTCATCACGCTGGCGGCTGCTTTGTCATTGCAGAGCTCGGTTTTGGCTGCGGACTCAATTTCCTCGAAACACTGCAACTCTGGAAAGCCACACAAAAGCGTCCTAGCCGACTGCACTACCTTGCTTTCGAAAAGCATCCACTAATGCAGGCAGATCTTGCTCGTGCACTGAAACAGTGGCCAGAATTGGCGCCGGCTGCAGCCGAACTGCTCGCGCAATACCCCGACCACAGCGCCGGTTGCCACCGACTTTTCTTCGGCAAAGAGGTAATACTCGACCTTCACTATGGCGACGCTGTTGAGCGTCTCAACTCAATGATGAGGAGCCAAACGACTGCTGTCGATGCTTGGTATCTAGATGGATTTAGTCCGTCGCTAAATCCCAGCCTCTGGGACCTTACGCTAACCCGCGCCATTGCTTCGCACAGTAAGAACGGCACAACCGCGACAAGCTATAGCGTTGCAGGGAGCGCGCGACGCGCGCTTATCGATGCCGGCTTCAGCGTAACCAAGCGCTCAGGCTTTGGGAAAAAGAGGCACAGTCTTTACGCCATCATGGCAAATGAAACCGAGTCATTCCAGTCAACAAATGAAGAAGAGCAACAAAACAATCAATCGCAGACTGCACAGCCGCAAAATAATCCTCGCTCAAGCCATCAAAAAAACAGCGACCAAGACGTGCTTGTTATCGGCGCTGGCCTTGCGGGTTGCAGTACCGCACTAGCACTCGCGCGCCGCGGGCATAAGGTGAAAATAATTGATTCGGCGCCACAAGCGATGTGCGGCGCCTCAGGAATTCCCCAATTAGCTCTCCGCCCCAGACTTTTCCGCTCGGCAGACAGTAATGCGAGCTTTTTCCTTACTTCGTATCACACCGCGCGCCGTCTGTACGCGACAATTGACGAGCTCACGGCATCTTCTGAAACCGCCGCTTGGCACCCAACAGGCGTAGTACAATTGTCGGGGGCACTGAATAGAAAAAAGGCTCTGAGCCAGGAAGCGGTAGCCTCGATTTATGACCCTCGTGTCGTTCAGGGCGTGAGCAAAAATGTTGCTTCCTCACTTGCGGGGCTTCCAGTATTAGAGGGGGGGTGGCATTTCGAAGGGGCTGGCTGGCTCGATCCTCGGGCCTTTGTTGACAAACTCTTTGCGCTGGAGACACGAATTTCGTCCCAGTTCGATACCACTATAGTGGCCTTGACCCAGACCGCACATGGCACCGCCAGCTGCCGATGGGTAGCGATCGATTCGAGGGGAAATAAACTCACGGCGAAGACCGTTGTTCTTTGTAACTCCCATGCCATCGACTCCCTACTGCCGAATCTCGGCATTCGACTGCAAGCCGCGCGCGGACAGGTAAGCCTACTTAAAGCAGATGCCAACACAGCAGCGCTGCGCTGCGTAGTCAATGGCGAGCGCAGCCTATTTCCTACGCTAACCGGCTATCACGTGGTTGCCGCAAGCTATCGATCAGATCCTCACTCGCTTACGACACTTGAGCGATCTGCGGTTGATGATGAGGAGAATCTAGCTGGAATAGCGGAGATGATTAAGCCTCTGCTTGTCAATCGCGAAAATGGCGACGAGATTGCAAAGGGGGCTGCGGCATATCCGACAAGGGAGAATTCAGAGAACGTGCAGAAATCGAGACAGCCACTGGTCGCAATTCGCAGTGCAGGCGAAGACTTCCTCCCCGTTGTCGGGAGCGCGCCTGCGGTGGAAAGCCTCATCGCAAGCCTGTCTTCCCTACGCAGAAATGCGAGAGCTGGCGTGCCTGCCAAACTGGCTTCTCAGGAGGGTCTCTTTGTGAATGTTGGCCATGGTTCGAACGGCGTTGCGACATGTCCACTGAGTGCAGAGCACCTCGCCAGCCTCATCTGTGGAGAACCACCACCTTTGACCGCAGCAGAAGCCGAGTTGATTAGCCCCGCACGCTTTATCATCCGCGATATCAAAAAACAGGTTCGCTAACGCGAGAAAAAAGCGTTAACCACCTTTGCGAGTGCGCATGCATCTTCAGAACCTGCGAGTTCTCGGATAGAGTGCATACCAAAGGTAGGTACTCCAACGTCTACGGTCTCGATTCCCAATGAGGACGAGGTGATTGGTCCGATGGTACTGCCGCATGCCATGTCCGCGCGCATTGCAAACAGCTGAGGTGTAACGCCCACTCTGGCGCATAGAGACTTGAACAATGCCACAGAGTGAGAGTTGCTAGCATAGCGCTGATTAGCATTAATCTTAATTACCGGCCCTTTGTTTAGTAACGGACCGTGCTTATCATCGTGCCGATCGATGAAATTCGGGTGAATGCCATGCGCATTGTCGATCGAGAGCATCGCCGATTGACTGATTAAGCGGTCGAAACCGTCAGCTTGCGCTTCGGACGAACTGAGTAGCCTCTCAATCACAGAACGAAGCAGTGGCCCCTGAGCGCCCGACGTCGAGACACTACCCACTTCTTCGTGATCATTGCACACCACGACAGACGTATGCGTCTCAGGCGCATCACAGAGAGCCTCACAGGCGAGAAAGCAACTCAATAGATTATCCAATCGCGCAGAGGCTAAAAACTCATCCTTTAGCCCCAAAAACTCGGCAGGCTGTGTGTCATAAAACATCAATTCATGCGATAGCACTTCTGCTGCGGTCTCGCTCTCAGGTAGCGCCTGAATTTGATCGAGAAGAAAAGCCTCGAGGGAGAAATCCTCGTCGCCAGAGAATTGTGTAATCAGTGGTGCCATTTCAGTCTGAGGGTTGATTTTTCTCCCCTCGTTGGCAGTGCGATCAAGATGAATCGCAAGGCTCGGGATAAATGCTACGGGCCTATGCAAATCGAGCAGCGTCGACTGCAAGCTTCCGTTCGCGGTAAGATAATCCACCCGCCCAGCAAGTGATAAATCACGGTCAAACCAAGGGTTTAATAATGCGCCGCCGTAAACTTCGACTCCAAGCTGAACATACCCTTGCTTTTTAACCACGGGAACAGGTTTTACTTTGAGACAGGGGCTATCGGTGTGTGCGCCCGCGACTCTGATCCCATTTTCAACCAATGGCTCGGTACCGTAAATAAACGCCACGATCGCCGATTCATTTCGCACGACGAAGTAACGACCGCCGGGTTGCAGATGCCAGCTATCGCCGTCGACAACTTGGCTGAAGCCAGCTTCCTTTAGTCTCTTACTGAGACATGCTACCGCGTGAAAAGGGGTCGGACTTGAATCGAGGAACTCGAGCAAACGTGCATTAAAATCGGCGATCATGGGAATCCACAAACACAAGTAAACTAGGGCCTAAGCTAAGCGCGCCAAAGAAGGCGCACTTAGCGGTAAAACGATACGCTAGCGTATTTCGAGCAGCTCTACTTCAAATATTAACGCAGAGTTTGGCGGAATCGCTGGCGTAGGCGACTGCTCGCCGTAGGCTAGATTTGGTGGTAAAAACAAACGCCATTTATCACCTACACTCATCAGCTGTAGCGCCTCGGTCCAACCGCTAATCACTTGGTTAAGTCCAAACTCAGCGGGTTCGCCACGGTCAACCGAACTGTCAAATACGGTCCCATCAATGAGGGTGCCATGATAGTGAGCGAGCACGGCGTCATTTGCCGTTGGCGACCCGCCATCGGCTGGGCCACTTGTAATCACCTCATACTGCAAACCCGACGCGGTGCTAACCACCCCCTCTCTGGCACCGTTAGACTCGAGGAAGGCCTGCGTAGAGGCGAGATTAGCTTCCATTTCCGCCTGCGCAGCCGCTGTCATACGCTCTTGGAAAAGCTGAATCGCGGCGAACAACTCCTCATTGCTTAACTGGATAGTATCGCCGGCTGCGTCACGCATACCCGCCACGAAACTATTCATGTCGATACCGGCAATGATGCCCTGTGCAACAAGGTTCTGGCCGATATTCACACCGATAGAATAGCCGATGCGATTATCTTCATCGGTGAGATCGATTGCTTCCTGCGCAGAAGCCTGACTCATTAGAAGAAAAGAGAGGCTCGCGACCGCTGACAACGATGATGCGGCACGCGCGACGCTCGTTGTTAACGAATGGGACAGTGAGGTGATCGAGTGATTCGACATGTGTATTCCTTCTTGAAAGTTAAAAACGCCGCAGTGCCATTAAATTCCCAGCAGGGGTCTCCGACCGCCAACCGATTTAGAGCGAGTCTGCCAGCAGAGAAATAGTGTCTACCGTGACATCAGCAGTTGAGACGAAGTCTAGCGAGGAAATCTACCAATTGCCAGCCACAGAGGACGGTTCCAGTTCAACGATGCTACACTCGATGTAAGTGGCTTTACATTGTCCGTTCAAGAGAGCAACCTCCTCTTCTGAACTGATTAATACTTTGATACGCGCCGTTGCGAAGCCATTGGAATGTTATTAAGAGATCTATCAGATGCCTACAAGCAGTCTAGGTGAACCGATCAAAAAGCAGCTCTTGCATGGACTTGCTGGCTTAGCCTCGAAAGCGTTTACGTTTGCGTTAATGCTTTCTGCATGTTCAAGCCCCTACACCGTATCGATAAACAACACCGCAGTATTCGATCCTCAAGACCGCTTGTACACCGGCGAGGTACGCAGCGCAGACCTGCAGGGCTGCATCAATTTCGCGCTGCGGCAGCAAAAAATTGAAAGCGAAGATCAGCTGCAGGTTCTCGCCTGCGCAAATTCCGAGGTAACCGATTTAGCGAATATCTCGCGTCTTCAAAATTTGCGATTTATTGATCTGGGGAAAAATCGAATTAGTAATCTCACCCCGTTGGAGCGTCTTGACAGACTGAGCGGACTAAATCTAAGCGACAATCTTATCGAAGATATTTCGCCACTGCTTAGGATTCAAACGCTGAGATCGTTGAACCTTGCCGGCAATAACTCGATCCCGTGCAGAGACGTGGCGGAGTTAACCAGGCGGATGGGCGCTAATTTTACCGCGCCTAACGCCTGCAAACCCTAACCTCAAGAAAGTTTACACGGGCGCGCCCGAGTGAAATCGGAATTGCGAATCCTCGCTTTCCACTAGCAGCGCTTCGGCCGCAAGAAACGTCTGAAGCCTTTCTTCGACATCAACTCCCGCGGCTGGCGCATAGGCTGAAGCAAGCTCCAAATAATCTTCATAGTGTCGCGCTTCAGACTTAAGCAAACTTCGATAAAATTTCGCTAATTCGTCATCCAGATGCGGTGCTAACGCTGCGAAGCGTTCGCAAGAGCGGGCTTCAATAATTGCACCTATAAGCAGCGTATCGACGAGTTGCACCTCGCCCTTCGATTCGGACAGCGCCCTAAGACTCGCTGCATACCTTGACGCGGATACTCCTTCGTAACGCACGCCTCTTGCCTGCATGAGCTCAACGACTTGTTGAAAATGCAAAAGCTCTTCTCGTGCTAACTGCGACATTTTCTTCAATAGCTCAGGCCTATCAGTGTACTTATACATTAAGTTCATTGCTGTAGACGCAGCTTTTTTCTCACAGTTGGCATGATCAACAAGAAGCAGTGACTGATTTTTACTGGCAGCTTCGATCCATGCATCGGGTGTCCTGCAGTGCAAGAAACTTTGTATTGGCGTCAATAAGTCGGCGAGCGAGTCATTCATCAAACGGAGCCTCTTGAGAATCAGCAGCATTAGGCAGAGCAGTAGTAATAGACACATCGTCCTCATCAATGCCTAAGGCCTTATCAAGCACATGCGTTTTATGCTTTTTAGCTGTTTTTGCTCCTAATTCGCGAAGTTTTTCGGCTCTGGAAATGAGATTCCCTCGACCGCTTGTTAGCTTATTATGCGCCTTGTCATAAGTCGCATTTGCCGCTTCCAACCTTTTACCTAACTCTTCAATATCTTCGCTAAAGGCGACAAATTTATCGTAAAGCCGACCTGCTGCTTCAGCAATTTGCTTGGCATTTTGATTCTGCTGCGCCAAACGCCACAAATTTTGCACGGTCTTGAGCGTTGTCAAAAGCGTAGTTGGACCAACGAAAATCACGTTCTTCTCGAACGCTTCATGGTTAAGATCGGGAGCTTCTTGTATCGCGACCGAGTAGGCGGATTCGATAGGCATAAACAAGAAAACATAGTCTAGCGAGTTAACACCAATAAGATTCTGATAGTTTTTTGCCGCTAAGCCACGAACGTGACCACGAATGGACTGGATGTGTTGTTTTAGATAGCCTTCTTTCGATTCTGGGTCTTCGGCGCTAGTAAAGCCCTCCCATGCTTTAAGGGAGACCTTCGAGTCAATAATTATATCCCTCGACTCAGGAAGATGGACAACGACATCAGGCTGCAGGCGGCTACCGTCCTCAGCGTTCAAACTAACTTGTACCTCATATTCGACGCCCTTAGTGAGTCCGGAACGCTCGAGAATACTCGTGAGAATTAGCTCTCCCCAGTTGCCCTGCGACTTGTTGTCGCCCTTGAGCGCTTGCACAAGGTTTGCCGCCTCTGCACCCAGCTTATCGTTGAGTTCATAAAGCTTTTTGATCTCAGCGCCGAGTGTATGCCTCTCTCTAGCTTCATTGCTGTAAGTCTCTTCGACTCGCTTCTCAAACGTTCTGATTCTATCCTGCAGGGGATTAAGCAGAGCTGAAAGGCTTTGCTGATTTTTCTCTTCGAAGCGCTTGCTTTTGTCGTCGAATATTTCATTCGCAAGGTTTTTAAACTGCAGACTTAACTCTTCTTTAGACTCTTTGAGAAGCGCGAGCTTCTCTTCAAACTGTGACTTTTCGAGTTCAAGGGTTTTCTCTAAGACAAGATTGGTTTCTCTTTGTCTCTGCAGCTTTGTCGCTAACCAAATTACAGCGATTACTAAACAGGCTGTCGCGCCCAGAGAGATAAGCAGAAAAAGTGTTTCCATGAGTTAAGACCAGGGACTAGATTAGGTTCTCATTAATCTCTTGGAGAAGCTCTGTGGTCAGGCGACTCTGGGAGGATTGTTCCTCTGCTAAGTTCTCAATAACGACATCGATCGTATCGCTAGTATCGAGAAGCCTGACTGCAAATTCTTGCAGCAGCGCAGTGTCCTGCCCGCGACCTCTGCCTAGCATACGCCCGAAAAAGCCTGGTTCGTCTGTGTCGTCTTTGACCCCTGCGAACTTAACGCTGATCACCGACTGGTCGCGATTAGCGTCTACGATTTCGATTTCTGCGCGCTCAATTGCCTGCCGCACCTGCACCCAAGCACGGCCGTAATTGATGCGGAGCGCTAACTTTTCATTCTCAGTCCCTATATCGATGAGATTCGCTTTGCGTGCCGATTCAATACTGCCGGCCAGCAGACTCGAAGACGATGCCTGATAAACATCATTGCGGTCCGCCAAATACTGCGAAAGGGCATCAAGAATTTGTCTCTCTCTGTCCACGGAGTCCGATGTTTCAGGCCAGTTGAGCACCAAAGGGATTGGATCGGTGCGCAAATCCGACATATGAATAACATAGATTTCGGCATAGCCCGAATGTAATCCGGGCTCGATACTGATTCTGTATTTGTGTCTTAAAAGAGGCTCCGAATTTACTTCAACCCAGGCCGTTTCGGCGATCCCGCTACTCGGATTTTCATAGTCCAGAACGACATTTAGACGTGACCAAAAGTCACGTACCAAAGGCCATACCTGAGCGGGTGTCGCATCGAGGAGTATCCAGCGGCTATCGCCCAAATTCTGGATGATGACCCCCTCCCGCCGCCTCGTCTCGATTGGCTTCGGCATTGGCACATCGTCGAACGGTTCGGCGTTCGCTGCTACTTCGACGACCTGTGGGATAACGTAGAGCTGATCGATAGTATAGCTGTCGAGATCGCTTGGGACGTCCATCTGCGGCAAAATGGGTGCATCTCTATAGTCGCCTACGCGATCGCGTATCAGACCGTCTTCGCCGGTTAAGCCTATTTTATCCAAACCAGGAATACTGCAAGCGCTAACGCTTAAAAAAAGTGCAATAGAGGCCAGTCGGAGCGAGTGATGAAATTTATAATGCATTGCCTATTCCCAGCGGAGTCTTTTATTTAATATGCGATTCTTTCACCGCAATCACGAGACGAATAACTCTTTTGACTATCCTACGTTGATACCAGCATTTAACAATGCATCGAGTACTTTGACGTGAAATTTTTCGTCGAGTTCCACGAGAGGCAAACGGATACCCCTATTAATTCGGCCCATTTGCCAAAGCGCCCACTTTACAGGGACTGGATTGGCTTCGATAAACAGCTCTCGGTGTAGCAGTTTTAATGCGCTGTCTACGTCGCGAGCGTTCTCTGCGTCACCTGCTAACGCGAACTCACACACTCGTGCCATTTCAGCGGGGGCAACATTCGCTGTCACAGAGATAGCGCCTTTCGCACCGGCTAGAATGAGTTCGCAATTCAACGCATCTTCGCCGCAATAGATCGCTAGCCGATCTCCGCAACGGTCAATTAATGCAAGGCCACGATCTTTATCACCTGTCGCATCTTTTATCCCAACGATATTGGGAATATCCGCGAGCGCATCCACTGTCTCGAGGGACAAATCACACATCGTTCGCCCGGGGACGTTGTAGAGTATTTGCGGAATGTCTACGCCTTCAGCTATTCGCTTAAAGTGCTCATAGAGCCCTCTTTGTGAGGGTTTCGTATAGTAAGGTGTAACTAAAAGGCAGGCATCTGCGCCCCGCTCTTTCGCCTCGGCGGTAAATAAAAGAGCCTCCGCGGTATTGTTAGAACCGGTACCTGCGATAACGGGAATTCTACCCGCAACAGTTTTGACACAATGCGCGATAAGGTCGATGTGTTCATGCGAGCTCAGCGTCGCCGACTCGCCTGTTGTGCCAACAACAACGATGCCATGAGTACCACATTGTATATGCCATTCGACCAATTTATCGAACGCGGGAAAATCAATACTCCCCCCCTCCGTCATGGGCGTAACTATCGCCACCAGACTGCCGCTAGCTGTCCACTGCACGTTTTTACTCACTTCTGACATTACTCGTTTTCCTTAGACTGCCGATGCGGCTGCGCTGCACTTTAGGTGTCGTTGCTATGCGTCGGATTCTCGTGCGTCGTTAGCCCTCTGTCTCAGGCGTGTTTGGGGTGAACTCCGACTCCGCCGCTACTTTGCTAGGCCACGAGTTGATGACAGCCTTCACTAGCGTCGCCAAAGGGATTGCGAAGAATACACCTGCCAGACCCCAGATGCCTCCAAATATCAAGACCGACGAAATAATGGCCACAGGATGAAGATTCACCGCTTCAGAAAAAATAATTGGCACCAAGACGTTACCGTCTATCAATTGCAAAATGCCATAAGCAATGATTGCAGTGTAGAACTCGCCACCGATACCCCATTGGACGAACGCTACCGCAGCGACTGGAACGGTCACCGCCGTGGCACCAATATAGGGCACGATCACTGAGAGACCAACGAGCACCGAAAGCAGCAACGCATAATTAAGCCCCAAGACTTCGAACAACAAAAAACTTGCAACGCCGACAATGATGATCTCAAGCCCTTTACCTCGCACGTAATTCGATATCTGTTGGTCCATTTCATGCCAAATCTTACTCATCAAAGGGCGGTTGCGAGGAAGAAAATTACCCGCCCAATCTATAAGTTGACCTTTATCTTTCATCACGAAGAACACGAGAATCGGAACCAATATGAGAAAAATAACCAAATCTATAATGCCGGGAATACTCGCGAGCGAATACTCCAGAATGACCTGTCCATACCCTCCTAACTCACCCCGCACGCCTAAGATGAACTCCTGTATCTGCGACTTTGAAAACAGACTGGGGTAGCGATCAGGTAATAACATAAGCGAGGCTTGCCATTGACTAAGCAAATTTGGCAACTCACCAATCAAACGTCTCAGTTGATTCCATGCCTGCGGGA
>Ga0075475_10000145_pt1 | contig 28904 bp, 19 predicted proteins | sample DEB08_DNA_10_FD_76342 | JGI IMG/M metagenome (GOLD analysis project Ga0075475, IMG submission 76342) | Aqueous microbial communities from the Delaware River and Bay under freshwater to marine salinity gradient to study organic matter... | ecosystem: Environmental > Aquatic > Marine > Coastal ... | reverse complement strand
AGTGGAGTCGGCGGGATTCGAACCCGCGTCCAAACAAGCGATCAAAAAGCCTTCTACAAGTTTAGTTTTTGATTAATTTTCGAGTCGGTACTGACCAAAAACCGCCCATACCGACCTTAGCATCTAAAATAAAAACACAAGTGATGCTCAAGTGTTTTGTTGTTGACTTTTATGGTGCCTCAATACAAATCGCCGTCAACAAGGGCTATTTAGAGACATCCAGCTTCCCAGCCTAGCTGGGACTTGGCATTAACGTACTATAATTCAGTTAATTATGCAGCTAGAGCGTAATTATTCTCGCCATTTAAAAATGTGAAAAATGAGATTAACGAGCTGTTATTCAGCGCTCGACTTGCTTACCTTTTCATGCGTCCTGCTGTCAAAACCAGTCGACCCCATGAGTTATCAATGAACTTAAGGACGCCAAATTACAAATATTAAGCCAAAATGGAGGGTGTATACTTTTAATTGATTTTGCAGAACAAAAGTCAATGAGAACATCCTATCTTTGCAGCGTTTTAAAAATAGCTATGACTACCATTAAAAATATTGCCATAATTGCCCATGTAGATCATGGTAAAACGACCTTAGTAGATAAAATCTTACACCATTGTAATTTGTTTCGTGAAAATGAATCTACTGGTGAACTTATTTTAGACAACAATGATCTTGAACGCGAACGCGGGATTACGATTCTTTCAAAAAATGTTGCCGTAACCTACAAAGGAGTTAAAATAAATATCATTGACACTCCTGGACACGCAGATTTTGGTGGTGAAGTAGAGCGTGTTTTGAATATGGCCGATGGGGTTCTTCTCTTAGTAGATGCTTTTGAAGGACCAATGCCTCAAACTCGCTTTGTACTTAAAAAAGCAATTGATCTTAAACTCAAGCCTCTTGTGGTGGTAAACAAAGTAGATAAAGAGAATTGTACTCCAGAGCAGGTCCACGAATCCATTTTTGATTTAATGTTCGAATTGGGTGCTGAAGAATGGCAATTGGATTTTCCTACCGTTTACGGCTCTGCAAAAAACAATTGGATGAGCACGGATTGGAAAAAAGAGACGACCTCTATAGAACCTTTACTCGATATGGTTTTAGATCATGTGCCCAGTCCTGAAATTGAAGAGGGAACTACACAAATGCTCATCACTTCATTGGATTTTTCTTCCTTCACGGGAAGAATTGCTATCGGTAGACTACAACGTGGTGAACTTAAGGCGGGGATGAAAGTCAATCTAATCAAACGCGATGGGACTCTTTTGCCATCAAAGATCAAAGAATTACACCTGTTTGACGGCCTTGGAAGAAAAAAAGTAGATAATGTAGTTCCTGGCGACCTCTGTGCAGTAGTTGGATTAGAAGGTTTTGAAATTGGAGATAGTATTGCTGATTTTGACGCTCCAGAGGCGCTTCCCACCATTGCTATTGACGAACCAACTATGAGTATGCTCTTTACAATAAATGATTCGCCTTTTTTTGGCAAAGAAGGTAAGTTTGTTACTTCAAGGCACATAAAAGATCGTTTGGAAAAAGAATTAGAGAAAAACTTAGCCATGCGCCTGGAAACAACCTCCAGTTCAGACAAATTTATTGTTTATGGACGAGGAGTACTTCATTTATCCGTTTTGATCGAAACCATGCGAAGGGAAGGCTACGAATTACAAATTGGACAGCCACAGGTCATCATTAAAGAAATTGAAGGTGTTAAATCAGAGCCCATGGAAGAGTTGACCATTGACCTACCAGAAGAGGTATCGGGAAAGGCAATTGAAATGGTGAGTTTGAGAAAAGGAGAGATGCTGGCGATGAATCCTAAAGGTTCACGGATGATTTGCGAATTTAGAATTCCTTCGAGAGGAATTATTGGTTTGAGAAATCAGCTATTAACAGCTACCGCTGGAGAAGCTATTATGAACCATCGTTTCATTGAATTTAGCCCATTTAAAGGAGAAATACCTGGGCGAATCAACGGTTCATTAATTTCTATGGAAAACGGATCAGCAATTCCTTATTCTTTGGATAAACTTCAAGAACGAGGAACCTTCTTTGTTGCGCCAAATGAAGCGGTTTATACGGGACAGGTCATTGGAGAAAATAGTCGACAAGATGACATGGTTGTCAATGTGACCAAAACGAAGAAGCTATCTAATGTACGTGCTGCTGGCTCAGATGACAAAGTGAAATTAGCTCCTCCAGTTAAATTTTCGTTAGAAGAGGCATTAGAGTACATTCAAAAAGACGAATATGTTGAGGTTACGCCTCAATCTTTGAGGCTAAGGAAGATCTTTTTGAATGAGCACGATCGAAAACGCCAAAAAGCATAAACTATTTTTTTGCAATGACCTCGTGAAGTGCACCTTCATGACAACGAAAGATTTTTCCTGGAAATTTCACAATCATATTGTAGTCATGAGTAGCCATGATAATGCTTATCCCTTCCTGATGAAGCTTTTGAAAGAGCAGCATGATTTCTTGGCTGGTCTCCGGGTCCAAATTACCCGTAGGTTCGTCTGCAAGAATCAGCTCAGGACGATTTAACAGTGCTCTTGCTATGGCCACACGTTGCTGTTCTCCTCCAGAGAGTTCGAAAGGGTATTTACGATCGTTAGAATCCACATTGACAAGCGCTAAAACCTGAGTAACCCGTTCTTTTATTTTTGCTGAATCGGTCCAGCCTGTAGCTTTTAAAACAAAAGATAAATTATCAAAAATAGTCCTATCGGGGAGTAGTTTGAAGTCTTGAAAAACAACGCCTAATTTTCTTCTTAAATAGGGGATTTGTTTGTCAGAGAGTTGTGCTAGATTGTAGCCTAGAATAGTCCCTTGACCCGAATGCAAAGGTAAATCGCCGTACAAAACTTTAAGTAGGCTGCTTTTTCCAGAACCCGTTTTACCGATTAAAAAAACAAATTCACCAGAATTAACAGTAAAATTAAGCTCAGAAAGTAAGAGATTATTTTCGTTGACTATGGTAGCGTTTTGTAGGTGGATCATACCAAATATTTAATAGCCCTAAAGGTAAATTTTTTGTTTTAGTCTTGATTATTTTGTTGATAAAATATACGTTTATCAAACGAATTGCGTTATAATATCGTAGAGATTATTATACTTTTAAAACTATGTCAGGAATTTTAAAAACCCGTTTTTTAATCGGCTGGTACTTTGTGTTTCTTCCTGTGTTTTTAAAAGCTCAGCTGTACAATCAAGACCACTCTACTGAACTAACAAATCATTTTTTCGGACTTGATTATTTCCCTACTTCTTGGCAGTCTAGTGTATTTGAAGAAGATGTATATTCAACCGCTGCAATTCAGGAAAAGGTAGAATTTAATACACTTTCAAATGCTCTTCGTTTAAACTACTCTGGTGCAGAAAAAATGTTGGAACAATACAAGGAGGACAATCCCATTGCATCTGTTTCAAAAAATATTGATTGGGATGTTGCAAACTATTATTTTAATAGTGATAAATACCGCTATGCTTTAAAGTGGTTTGCCCGTATTTCAGAAAATGAAGTCCCAAAAATGGACCAAGCTGCATTTAATTTTAAAAAGGGATATTCCCATTTTTCTGCAAAACAATTCAAAAAGGCAAAGCCCTATCTTGAAAAAGTAAAGAACAATAAAACGTATGAATCTGATGCATATTATTATTTAGGACATATCGCCTACCAGCTGGAAGACTATGAAGGAGCTAACACCTCTTTTAACAGTATCACAAATTCATATCAAAAAGAAGATCTCACATATTTCCAAGCCGATATGAATTTCCGCTTAGGTCGTTTTGATCAAGCAGTTACACTTGCAAAGGAAGCTCTTAAAAATGCTGAAGAACAAGCAGCATCTGAGTTGTCAAAAATTATAGGCGAAAGTTATTTTAATCAACAAAAATATGCTTTAGCAATTCCTTATCTAGAGGCTTATAAAGGAAAAAAAGGAACTTGGGAAAATCTAGATTACTATCAACTAGGCTATGCTTACTTTAAAGAAAAGTATTACGAGCAGGCCGTTGGACAATTCAACAAAATCATAGGAAAAAAGGATGCGTTAGCTCAAAATGCTTATTATACACTAGCCGAGTGTTACTTAGCCACTGGACAAAAAACAGCAGCTCTCAATGCGTTTAAAAGTGCCTCAAGTATGAATTTTATCCCTGTAATCACAGAAGATGCGTTTTTGAATTATGCGAAGTTGAGTTATGACATCGGAAACCCCTATGAAGAAACTCCTAAAGTCATTATTTCTTTTTTAGAAGCTTATCCCAAAAGTGATCAACAGGATTTACTCAAATCGCTTCTAATTGATTCATACACCAAAGAGGGAAACTACACTGCTGCACTTGATATTCTTGAAAACAATAGCGCTTTCAAAAGTAATGAAACCCTCCAGAGAGTTTTGATACTCAACGCTATTCAGGAGTATCAAAGCGGTCGTTTTCAAAAGGCGAATACCCTTTTTGAAAAAAGCTTAAAGCTTAAAGAAAACGATTTGTATCATTCCTTTGCTTTATACTGGAAAGGCCGAACAGAGTATGAGTTAAATCAATTTGATGCTGCGTTAAACCTCTTTAAAGAATTTAGAAAGCACCCTTTAAAAAATCAAGTGCAAACCAGTTACAGACTAGAATACGATATAGGGTATGTTTACTTTAAGTTGGGCGAGTACGAATACGCATTAAAATCTTTTAAAGCTTTTGATACCGTTAACAGTGAGTTGGATGTTGCCTATCAAAGAGATACTTTTCTGAGAACGGCCGATAGCTACTTTGCCCTAAAAAAATACTGGCCGGCTATGGAATTCTACACTTTGGCAGCTACTCTGGAGCCAGAAAAAGGAGCCTATGCTATTTTTCAAAAGGGCATTTGTTATGGTTTTGTTGATAGAAACCCAAAGAAGATTGAGTTGTTAGAAACTTTTTTAGAGACTTATAAAAACGACGGACTTGTAGACGACGTGCTCTTTGAGTTGGCTGCTGCTTACACTAAAGCGACTTTGAATTCAAAAGCCATTGGTGCATACGATGCGTTATTAACCCGCTTTACAAACAGTCCCTATTTGGCTAGAGCCGCACTAAATAAGGGATTGATTTTATACAATCAAGAAAATTATGATTCAGCAAAAGAAGTTTTAAAAGAAGTCGCTCTAAATTACAAAAGGTATGCTCCAGGAGAACAAGCCATTCGTACACTTAAAGAGATAGCCGTAGACCAAGGAGCTGTCTCTGATTTTAAAGAGTGGATTACATCAAATGACTTAGAGAGTTATACTAATATCGAATTTGAAAAAACAACTTTCAATGCTGCTGAAAAACAATTTTTAGAGGGAAACACAAAAATGGCTCTGAAGCTATTTGAGGAGTATGTAACAAATTATCCAGAAGGAGCATTTAGTATTGAATCTTCTTATTACTTAGCTGAGCTATATTTTGAAAGTGAACGTTACGAAGAGGCCTTGAAAGCTTATAAAGTACTGGTTGATGGTCAAGTTACTAGTTATACGGAAAAAGCCTTGTCTCGATCAATTACTATTTTAAAAAACTCAGAAATGCTTTACGAAGCTATTCCTTACCTCGAAAAGCTTTCAGAAACAGCTTCTTTAGATGAAAATAGACGTTTCGCAAAGATGAATTTGATGCAGGCCTATTTTAAGGAGCAGCAGTATGAAAAATCGTTTCAGTTGTCGGATGAAGTTTTACTCTTTACAGGACTAGAGGATTCGGTAAAATGGGATGCTCTCTTTATTCAAGCCCGTTCAGCTCTTGCTTTAAAAGATACTTTAAAAGCTGCAGCTGCCTACCAATTAATTGAAAAATCCCCTCTTGCTACAAATGCTGCAGAAGCATTGTATTTTAAGGCAGAACAGCATTACAATAACCAAAACTATAAGGCTTCAATCGAATGGATTGAAAAGATTGCAGTTAAGGGACAAGTAGGGCAGTGGAATGTGAAAGCGTTGCTTTTATTAGCAAAGAATTATTTCGCATTAAACGATGGTTTTCAAGCGGTCTTTGTTTTAGAATCACTGATTGAGAATTTCAACTCTTTTGATAATGAAGTAAAAGAAGCCAGGGTCTTAATTGAAGCATATCAATTGCAAATGAGTGAAGAAAACCGTTCTTTAAATAATCAGGTTGAGAATGAATAAATGGTCGAAGTTCTTAGTGATTTTACTATTTCCAATAGCTTCGTTATGGGGACAAGAAAAGGAAAAAGAAGATTTGGGTGTTCAAGAAGTATTGGTGGTAAAATCCTACACTCCAAGCCTTTCTGATGCTTTTAAAATAAACTCTTTACCAAAACTTCCCGACAGCTTGGTGTCTAAACAGCATGAGCTGATTTATTCATTAGAGGAAGTGCCCGTTGTTTCCACTTTTCAGCCCAATAAAGCTTCACCGTTAAAGTTACAGCAAAGAAAACCTACACCTCCTCAGAACAGTTTGTTTAGTGGTGCAGTTGGTAATAAAAATCAGTTGTATTTAAATATTTCCAGTGTAGTAGAGCTGGACCGAACCCAGCGTTTTGGCTTGCATTTTTATCACGACGGTTTTGGAAGTGATTTGCCCAACACACTTCTAAAAAGTAATCAGCAATACAGTCGTTTTGGTCTTAACCACAATTTTAGAAGCAATGATTATAATGCTAACACACAGCTCCAGTTTAAAAATGATCGAACAAATTACTTTGGTTTGTACGATCAAGCTTGGGATCCTCTATTACTCAGCTCGATTGATCCAGAGATAAAAAGAAACAAAATAAAAATGAGAACCCATTGGAATTGGTATGACTTTATATTGAGAAGTTTGACATTTCAAGCAAATCTCACTTCGGACAATTTCAATACAAGCGAACAACAATTAGCTGTTCTTAGTGATTTTGAAATAGAACTCGAGAGGGGAAAATTAAAAGCTGAGGTGCATTTGGAGGGGTTCAACACTCAATTTGAAAATTCTTATTTTGAAAACAGTAGGGAAGAATATATCCAAGGACAAGGTGTTTTAAACCTGTTTTGGGTTTATAATCGTTCCGATTTAAAGTTTAAAATTGGGGCTGGAGCGTCTTATGTTTTTTCAAATGAATCACTTTCTAGTCCTTTATTGTATTATCCGAAGATTGAGCTTTTGTATAAAAAAGCTGAAGGTGTTATTAGTCCTTATTTAACAGCCAATGGTGGAGTAAGTTTTAATACCTATGTCTCCTTATCAGAAAAAAACCCTTACTTGGCTCCTACCACATCACTGAATCCTACTTTCAAAAAGTACAATGCCAGTTTAGGAGTTCGTTCACAATTAGCTTCCGTTCTTAATTTTGACTTAGGAGTTGTATATGATCAAATTGAAAACTTTAATTTTTTCCAGCGCCTTCCCTTTGATAGTCAAAACAATTTCTTGCCCTACAAACTTTCAAATGCATATGAGGCACGATACGTTGATACTGACTTATATGGGCTAAAGGCAAAGGTTCGAATAGACCTTATCAAAAGCAACTTTATTGAATTTGAAACACGTTATCATTTTTATGATCCTGAGGCTTCACAGACCCTATGGAACATACCACAACTAGAATTCAACTGGGACAGTCAATTTCGTTGGAAAAATCAATTGGTGTTTTCATTCAACGGAGTAGTTTGGGGTAATAGAGAATTTGCGGAACGACCTATATTCATCAATCAAAATCCACTAGCATCACAGATTCTCCCCAATAACCTTCCTATCTTTCTTCGTTCTACGGCTCATGTTACCTATAAAATTGCACCACAATTCGATCTTTTTTTAAAAGCCAGATTCACATCACGAGGAAGTCATGGTCGATGGGCATACTATCCAGAACCTCCATTATTGCTTTTGGGAGGAGTGACCTACAAATTTGATTTTCAATATTAACACTTCCTTTTGATTAATTTTTGAATATTTTAATTGTGCAACTTGATTTTTATTAAATTTGCGGTTTATTTTAAACCAAATTGAATTCCTACTTTTAGCAACTATGAATAAACACTTCTACTTCCTTTTTTTATTGTTTTTAATTGTCACATTGAGTTCTTGTCAGAAAAAAGTAGATTTAGTTGTTCACAATGCAACAGTCTACACCCTTGGAAAAAACACGAATAAAGCTTCTGCTTTTGTAGTAGATCAAGGCAAGTTTATCGCTGTGGGAGGGGAAGAACTCGTTAGTCAATACAAAGCAAAAAAAGTTCTAGACCTTCAACAGTTACCTGTTTACCCTGGATTTATAGATTCACATTGTCATTTTTTAAGTTTAGGGCTGAGTCTTCAACAAGTGGACCTCTTAGGAACTCGGAGCTTTGAAGAAGTATTAGGAAGAGTAAAGGATTTCGCTAAAAACAAAGATTTAAAGGCAATTGTAGGTAGAGGTTGGGATCAAAACGATTGGAAAGACAAAACTTTACCAACAAAAGACGAGTTGGATCAGCTTTTTCCAGACATACCCGTTGCTTTAAGGCGTATAGATGGCCACGCCCTATTAGTAAACCAAAAGGCATTAGATTTAGCAGGGATTGATAAAAGTACGGTAGTAGCTGGAGGAACAATTTTAAAGGATGGAGAAGGTGAATTGACGGGAGTTTTAGTAGACGCGCCCATGCAGCTCGTTACTAACATTCTACCCCAACCAAGCACCGAAAATAAAATTAAAGCTTTGAAAGAAGCTGAAAAAATTAGTTTTGAAAATGGCCTTACCACAGTTTCTGTGGCAGGAATGGATAAAGAGGATATTTATCTAATCGATAGCTTGCAAAAAAAAGGTGAGCTTTCGATCCGCGTGTATGCTATGATATCAAACACTCCGAAAAACTTAGACTATTTCCTCTCTGTTGGACCCATTAAAACTGACAAGATCAATGTTCGTTCCTTTAAAGTTTACGCAGACGGCGCCTTGGGGTCTAGAGGAGCCGCGTTGAAACAAACTTATTCTGATTTAGCAAATCACATGGGGGAGTTTATCACACCTAAAGATTCTTTAGAAAAATTGGCGTATAAACTTGCTACTACCCCATTCCAAATGAATACACATGCTATTGGAGATGCTGCAAATCAAGTCGTACTTGAGGCTTATAATAAAGCTCTTGTTTTTTCTGATGATCCTAGATGGCGTGTAGAGCACGCTCAGATTATCGATACTGCAGATATTAAACTTTTTAACAGAAAAATCATTCCTTCTGTACAGCCCACCCATGCTACGAGTGATATGTATTGGGCTGAAAATCGGTTAGGAAAAGATAGATTGGAAGGTGCCTATGCCAATAAAGCACTACTAGAACAATCTGGACGCATCGCTTTGGGTACTGATTTTCCTGTTGAACAAGTGAATCCCATCATGACATTTTACGCTGCAGTAGCTCGAAAAGATTTAGAGGAATTTCCAGAGGAAGGTTATCTACCAGAAAATAAATTGTCAAAAATGGAGGCGCTTAGGGGGATGACCCTTTGGGGAGCTTACGCCAATTTTGAAGAAAATCAAAAAGGCTCAATAGAAGTCGGAAAAGTAGCTGACTTTGTTATTCTTGATCGTGATATTATCAGTATCTCCGAAAAACGCATTCCTAAAGCTAGAATCGTTGCTACCCTTATTGATGGCAACATTGTTTACAGCAATAGAATCAACTAGTTCTTATTAAAAGTTTTAGTCTTATCTAGGATTTTTCCTAAATATCACTTTAACATTTATTCTATTATTTAATATTTAATTAAAATATTTAATCATAATAGATTATAAAGTGTATGATATTTAATTTAAATCTACTTTTGCTAAAAAAAAGTAATCATGTGTGGAATATTATGCGCTTTTGAATTAAAACAACCTACAGAGGTCCTTAGACCACAAGTGTTGGAAATGTCAAAAAAGTTGAGACATCGAGGACCAGATTGGAGTGGTATTTACGACGCTCCAAATGCAATCTTATCTCATGAGCGTCTTGCAATTGTAGATCCTACTTCAGGAAAACAGCCCTTAATTAGCCGTTCTGAAAATTTGATTTTAGCGGCAAATGGGGAAATTTATAATCACAGAGAACTCAGAGCAACACATGTTGCAGACTATCCATTCAAAACCCAATCCGATTGTGAGGTTATCCTTGCCCTTTACGAAAAAGAAGGTAAAGAATTTGTAAATCGATTGAATGGTATTTTTGCTTTTGCAATTTACGATACCGAAAAAGAAGAATACTTCATTGCTAGGGACCACATAGGAATTATCCCTCTTTATATGGGGTGGGATGGGGACGGCACTTTTTACGTAGCATCCGAATTAAAAGCTTTGGAAGGAGTTTGTAATAAAATTGAATTATTTCCTCCAGGTCATTACATGCATAGTTCAGATACAACACCTGTTAAATGGTATAAAACCGATTGGAGTGATTACGAAACAGTACAAAATAATACAACCTCTATAGAAGAGCTGCACGATGCCTTATCGGCTGCGGTTCACCGCCAATTGATGAGTGATGTGCCCTATGGTGTATTGTTGTCCGGAGGTTTGGATTCTTCAATAACCTCTGCTTTAGCAAAAAAGTTTGCAGCAAAACGAATCGAGTCTGATGATACTCAAGCCGCGTGGTGGCCTCAGCTACATTCGTTTTCTGTAGGATTAGAAGGTTCCCCAGATCTCGCAGCTGCACAAGAGGTTGCCAAGCACATAGGGACAGTTCACCATGAAATTAAATTTACAATACAGGAGGGCTTAGATGCAATACGCGAAGTCATTTACCATCTGGAAACCTATGATATTACCACCATCCGAGCCTCTACACCTATGTACTTGATGGCACGAGCTATCAAGGCTCTTGGAATTAAAATGGTATTGTCAGGAGAAGGTGCTGATGAATTATTTGGGGGCTATTTGTATTTTCACAAAGCACCAAATGCTCAAGAGTTTCACGAAGAAACGGTTCGTAAATTGGATAAATTACATCAGTACGATTGTTTACGGGCAAATAAATCTCTTGCTGCATGGGGAATTGAAGGTCGGGTGCCATTCTTGGACAAGGAGTTTATTGACGTAGCTATGCGATTAAACCCTAAAGACAAAATGATTACAGAAGAACGGATGGAAAAATGGGTATTGAGAAAAGCTTTTGAATCCTATTTGCCAAAAAGTGTAGCTTGGAGACAAAAAGAACAGTTTTCTGATGGGGTAGGTTACAGCTGGATTGATACTTTAAAGGAAATGGTTAATAAGGAAGTAACTGATGAGCAAATGCAAAATGCACATTTTCGTTTTCCAGTGCAAACTCCTCAAAACAAAGAAGAGTTTTATTACCGTACCATTTTTGAATCGCATTTCCCAAGTGAGGCTGCCGCTCTAAGTGTTCCTTCGGTTCCCTCTGTAGCGTGTAGCACCCCTGTGGCATTGGCTTGGGACAAGGCCTTTCAAAATCAAAACGACCCCAGTGGAAGGGCAGTTGCAAACGTGCACGAAAAAAGTTATTGAAAACTTGTTTGAAATACCTGAAAATCAATAGTTTTTCAAGTCTTTTTTCAAACTTTTGTGTTGATAACTTCCTCAATATCCATAAGGGTTTCGCCTCAATTTAAGGTGGTAAATAGGTATATTTGTTAGTCGGTGTTTCCACAGGCGAAAACAATTAAAATATGAGCGAAGAAATTCAAAAAAATCAATATTCTGCAGACAGCATTCAAGCTCTTGAGGGCATGGAGCACGTTCGTATGCGACCTTCCATGTATATTGGTGATATCGGTGTCAGAGGACTCCACCATTTAGTCTATGAAGTCGTTGACAACTCTATTGATGAAGCCCTCGCGGGACATTGTGATGAAATCACTGTCACTATAAATGAGGACAACTCGATAACAACTAAGGATAACGGTCGTGGAATACCGGTTGGAATCCATAAAAAAGAAGGAGTATCTGCATTAGAAGTCGTAATGACTAAAATTGGTGCCGGAGGAAAATTTGATAAAGACTCTTACAAAGTGTCTGGAGGACTACATGGAGTGGGAGTTTCATGTGTTAATGCACTTTCAGAAAGTTTAGTTGCAACTGTTCATCGTGAGGGCAAAGTCTGGCAGCAGGAGTACTCTCGAGGGAAAGCCCTAGCCCCAGTTACTAGTATTGGAGATACTACAGAAACGGGAACTGAGGTTACCTTTAAGCCAGATCATGAAATTTTCAAACAAACTTTAGAATACAGCTATGATACCTTATCCTTGAGAATGCGAGAGCTTTCTTACTTGAATAAGGGGATTAAAATTGTTATTGTTGATAAAAGAAATAAGGACGATCAAGGTGAGTTCATTTCTGAAACTTTTCAGTCCAAAGAAGGACTTAAAGAATTCATTCATTTTTTAGATGAAACTCGAGAAGCCATCATCGGTGATGTTATCGCTATGGAAGGAGAGAAAAATGGAGTACCGGTAGAAGTAGCCATGATTTACAACACCTCTTTTTCTGAAAATTTACATTCCTATGTAAACAACATCAATACCCATGAGGGAGGTACCCATCTTTCTGGTTTTAGAAGAGGGCTAACCACGACACTCAAAAAGTATGCTGACAATTCAGGACTTTTAGACAAGCTGAAATTTGAAATCTCTGGAGATGACTTCAGGGAAGGTCTTACAGCGATCGTTTCCGTAAAAGTTGCTGAACCACAATTTGAGGGACAGACCAAAACAAAATTGGGAAATAGAGAGGTAACAGCTGCCGTATCTCAAGCCGTTTCAGAGATGCTTGAAAATTACCTTGAGGAAAACCCCAACGATGCAAAGACTATAGTTCAAAAAGTAATTCTCGCAGCCCAAGCCCGTCACGCAGCACGCAAAGCAAGGGAGATGGTGCAACGAAAAACGGTAATGAGTGGGGGTGGACTGCCTGGAAAACTCTCAGACTGTTCGGAGCAAGACCCTTCCTTATGTGAGGTGTTTCTCGTTGAGGGAGATTCTGCAGGGGGTACAGCCAAACAAGGAAGAGATCGAAATTTTCAAGCCATCCTACCCTTGAGAGGAAAGATTCTTAATGTTGAAAAGGCAATGCAACATAAGGTTTTTGAAAACGAAGAAATTCGAAACATTTATACTGCACTAGGAGTAACCATTGGTACTGAAGAAGACAGCAAAGCTCTGAATTTAGAAAAATTGCGTTATCATAAAATTGTGATTATGTGTGATGCAGATGTTGATGGAAGTCATATTTCTACCTTAATTTTGACCTTTTTCTTCCGTTATATGAAAGAGCTTATTGAGTCTGGTTACATTTATATTGCTACCCCTCCTTTGTATTTAGTTAAAAAGGGTCAGAAAAAAGACTATGCCTGGAATGATGATCAACGCGATCGTTTGTTAAAAGAGTATGGTTCTGGAGCATCGGTTCAGCGTTATAAGGGTCTTGGAGAGATGAATGCAGAACAACTTTGGGACACCACTATGAATCCAGAGGAACGTACATTACGCCAGGTTACTATAGATAACGGTGGAGAGGCAGACCGTATTTTCTCTATGCTAATGGGAGATGAGGTGCCGCCCAGAAGAGAATTTATTGAGAAAAATGCAATCTATGCTAACATAGATGTATAAAGCCCAACCAAAACACTAATTTAAACGAAAGACAAATGAAAGTCACCATAGTAGGAGCAGGAAATGTAGGAGCCTCCTGTGCAGAATACATTGCACAAAAACAAATTGCCAGTAAAGTAGTCCTTTTAGATATAAAAGAAGGTTTTGCCGAAGGAAAGGCATTGGATCTTTTTCAAACTGCGACAACACTTGGTTTCAACACTTCAATCACAGGTGTGACCAATGATTACGCAGCCACTTCAGGCAGTGATGTAGTTGTTATCACCTCTGGAGTTCCCAGAAAGCCAGGTATGACACGAGAAGAATTGATTGGTATCAATGCAGGAATAGTTCAGAAGGTGTCTGAAAGTATTTTGGAATTCTCACCAAACGCCATCATAGTTGTTGTATCCAATCCAATGGATACTATGACCTACCTTGCACTAAAAGCGACAGGTCTTCCCAAAAACAGAATTATTGGAATGGGAGGAGCTCTAGACAGCTCTCGATTTAAAACGTATTTATCACTTGCTTTAGATAAACCAGCAAATGATATTCAAGGAATGGTAATTGGAGGACACGGAGATACGACCATGATTCCTCTGACACGTCTAGCAAGTTATAATGGGGCTCCCGTTGCTCAGTATTTAGATGCTAAAACTCTTGAAAAAGTAGCAGCAGATACTATGGTGGGAGGAGCTACTTTAACAAAATTATTAGGCACCTCAGCATGGTATGCTCCCGGGGCCTCTGTAGCTTATTTGGTAGACAGTATCCTCAGTGATTATAAAAGAATGATTCCTTGTTCTGTTTATTTGGAGGGGGAATACGGACTCAACGATATCTGTATTGGTGTGCCTTGTATTATAGGTGCCAATGGAATTGAATCCATTGTTGATGTGCAATTGAACGAGTCAGAACAGGCGTTAATGCAGGCAAGTGCTGAAAAAGTAAGAGCAATGAATACCGCCTTATCGGATATTCTCTAGATTGAAGAGTTTCAAAACATCATTATTCCTCAATTGAGTTGTCATTTCTTTGGTTTAATCCTATATTTGCTCGCCTTAATTGAGCTTTAATTTTTATTAAAATGCAAAATAATTCTTTAGTAAGGGTCTTCGGTATTTTGTTTGCCCTTGTAAGCATATACCAACTCTCTTTCACTTTCATTACAAGTAACGTAGAAAAACAGGCTGAGGCCTTCGCAACACAAGTAGTTTCTGAAGATGAAGTTGATTATTTAGAACTACGTGATCAACGAGCAAATGCCTATTTAGATTCTATAGGCAACAATCCGATTTATGGTTTTACCAGCTATAATGATGCCAAAGAAAAAGAGCTCAACAAAGGGCTTGATTTGAAGGGAGGGATCAACGTAATACTTCAAATCTCTATTCGTGATATTCTAGATGGACTGACAGAAAACTCAAAAAATCCTGTTTTCAAAAAGGCTTTAGATGAAGCAGATCTGCTTCAAAAATCCTCAGATGAGCCTTATATCGAATCTTTTTTCAAGGCGTTTGACGCAGTAAAGAGCGGAGAAAAACTAGCTTCACCCGATATTTTTGCAAACCGAACATTGAGTGATGAAATCAACTTTGAAATGACGGATCAGGAAGCTCAAATTGTAATCCGAAGAAAAATTGATGAATCCATTGTTTCCGCATTTGAAGTACTTCGTAAACGAATTGACAAATTTGGAGTGACCCAACCCAATATTCAGCGTTTGGGAACCTCTGGTCGTATTTTAGTAGAATTACCAGGTGCTAAAGATGTAGATCGTGTTCAGAACTTACTACAAAGTACTGCACAGCTCGAGTTTTGGGAAACTTACAAAAACGATGAGCTTTTTAGTTTCTTGATTGAAGCCAATACTTTGCTGGGTGAACAAGCTAAGGATAAAAACACACTTAAAGAGAACAGCGAGAAAGACCAAAGTTCTGAGATCGATGACTTATTAGCTGATGTAGCTACTCAAGATTCTCTGACTGCACCTACCACTAATCCTATTTTAGACCGGATTGTAGGACAAGGTTTTCAGGGAGGTCCTGTTTTAGCACAATTTGCTGCTCGGGATAGCAATTTAATTATGAGTTATCTCAACCAACCCGATGTTAGAAGACTACTTCCATCAGAATACCGTTATATTCGTTTTGCATGGGGAAAGCCTATAGCAGACGGAAGTGTTGTAGAATTATATGCTCTAAAATCCAATCGTGATAATATAGCCCCATTAAGTGGGGGAGTTGTAGTGGATGCCCTTCAAACATTTGATCAAGTGGGTAATCCTGCCGTTTCAATGCAAATGGATTCTCGCGGAGCACGTATTTGGGAAAACATGACAGGCAAAGCTTTTCAAGAAGGAAGTAATATCGCCATTGTACTTGATAATATTGTTTATTCTGCACCAGGTGTTTCAAGTGGCGCTATAGCAGGTGGTCGTTCTGAAATTACAGGAAGTTTTACTTTAAACGAAGCTATAGATCTTGCTAATGTGCTGAGAGCCGGTAAATTGCCAGCTTCTGCGGACATCATTCAATCTGAAATAGTTGGTCCTTCTCTTGGAAAAGAGGCTATTGAGTCTGGAATCTATTCCTTTTTGATTGCACTAATTATCGTACTGCTTTGGATGGTCTTTTACTATGGAAGTTCAGGTGTATTTGCAGATATTGCCTTGCTTCTTAACATTCTCTTGATTTTTGGAATACTGGCTGGTCTTGGTGCGGTTTTAACTTTACCAGGGATAGCAGGTATTGTATTAACTATTGGTATCTCTGTAGATGCTAATGTATTGATTTTTGAACGTGTACGCGAAGAGTTAAACAGAGGTAAAGGAATTCGCAAAGCTATAGCTGATGGGTTTAACAATGCTCTTTCATCAATATTGGATGCAAACATTACGACTGGATTGACCGCCTTAATTTTATTCATTTTTGGTACTGGGCCTATTAAAGGATTTGCAACCACGCTATTGATCGGAATTGGTACCTCTTTATTTACCGCAATTTTCATCACCAGAATATTGGTTGATTCAAGAAATGAAAAAGGAAAAGAGGTCTCTTTCTCAACAAAAGCAACCAAAGGATTCTTGTCCAATGTGAATTATTCATTTCTACAAAATCGTAAAATTGCTTATGTCATATCAGCAGTTCTAATTGTGATTAGTTTGACTTCATTAGGAACCAAAGGGCTCAACCAAGGGGTAGATTTTGTTGGAGGAAGATCCTACACTGTCCGTTTTGAAAACCCTGTAAACCCCACTGAAATTAGTTCCTTATTGAACGATACTTTTGGCAGTGCTGAAGTCAAAACTTTTGGTGAAGAAAATCAATTGAAAATCACCACCAAATACAAAGTAGACGTTGAGGGAATAGCTGTAGATGAAGAAATACAAAATAAATTGTACGCTTCTTTACTTTCTTATCTTCCCGATGGAATCACTTACGATGATTTTGTTAAAGGAAGCTCAGAGAAGTCGATAGGAATTATGTCTTCTATAAAAGTGGGACCTACCATTGCAGATGACATCAAAAACAACTCTTTCCTGGCTGTAATAGGCTCATTGATTGTAGTATTTTTGTACATTCTCTTGCGTTTCCAAAAGTGGCAGTTTTCACTCGGAGCAGTAGCTGCAGTATTTCACGATGTATTGATTGTTTTAGGTATTTTTTCTTTGACGTATACCTTTATGCCTTTCAATATGGAAATCAACCAAGCCTTTATCGCGGCGATTCTTACTGTGATTGGTTATTCTCTGAATGATACCGTGGTGGTCTTTGACCGTATTCGAGAGTTTATCAATGAATCTTCCAAAAAAGAATTTGATGATACAGTAAATAGTGCTTTAAACAGTACTCTCAGCAGAACACTAAATACCTCACTAACCACTTTACTAGTGCTTTTAGCAATCTTTATCTTTGGTGGAGAGTCTATTCAAGGGTTTATGTTTGCGTTGATTGTCGGAGTAGTTGTAGGTACTTATTCTTCGGTATTTATTGCTACACCTGTAATGTACGATACCCAAAAGAAAAAAGCACTTTCTGAAAATGCTTAATCAACTGCTTTATTAAAAATTAAAAGCCAGATTTTAAATCTGGCTTTTTTGTTTTTTAGTTCAAGGCTTGCTGAATGTGAGCCAAGTGATGCTCACAATGCCAGGCATACAGTAGTACAGTAGTATCTAAAGGATAGAATTTTTCCCTTTCAGGATGAAAATAGCTTCGTTTCCATTGTTGTTTTTCGAGACTATTTAAAAATACTACCCATCGTTTATGAAGTGCTTTGATGAGGTCTAGGCTACTTGAGATGTTTGTACTAGTACCATCCTCTGTATTTGCCCAGTTCCCTTCATTATAATCTTTGATAGCAGGTTTATCTTCCAAGGTAGCATGTTTCATTCTCAAATAACAATGCATATGGCTGTCTGCAAGATGATGAACAACTTGAGCTATGGTCCATCCTCCCGGACGATAATGCTTGTTCAGAATTTCTTCAGATAAGTTGGAAACTATTTTTTCTAAATCCTCAGAAAAGCTAGTAAGAATTGCAATAGCATTTTCTAACTGACTTTGACTTGGATTTTCAATCCATTGAAATTTCCCTATGGGGTATTTTAACTTTTCTTCCATGGTTTAATTTTTGACATAATTTACCTGATCTCCTAATGCAAGTCCAATATTTTCACTAGTTCCAGCTAAAAGCTCTAACACATACTTTGCGGGTTGTATCGAGGGAATTGAACGCTCATTATTGGGAAGTGCATTTTTATGTATGTGTACAATTTCTAAGTGTTCGTTTAGAAAAATTAAATCGAGTGCTAGTGGTGTATTCTTCATGTAAAAATTCAAGGGCTGGGCTTGATCAAAAACAAAAAGCATACCTTGATTATTTTCCATATGCTGTCTGTACATCATGCCTGTTTGTCTCTCGTAGGGAGTATCTGCAATCTCAATATCAAATTTAGCAAGAGTTTTCTCCTTTTGTTCAATTCGAAGGGTGCCTTCTTTTTTAAAATGAATTGCTTTTTCTGTAACTCTATTGACTTGGTTGTCAAGACAGCTGATTAATAATAGTCCAATCACTCCAATCCAAAAAGGAAACCTAAGGAACATTTAAACGGTTTTTTGAGGACGTACCATAAAATAAATCCCGAGAATAATCAGAGGGATACTCAACCATTGTCCCGTAGAAAGTATGCCTAACACATCTTCAAATCCACCTTGACTTTCTTTTAAAAATTCGATAATAAATCTAATGGTGAACATTCCTGCAAAAAAGAGCCCAATTAGATAGCCTTCACGATTTTTTTTCTCTGTTTTGTAAACTTGTCTCAACAGAAAAAACAACACCAAATAACCAAAAGCCTCATAAAGTTGAGCGGGATGTCTCGGAAGGCTTTCTCCCCGATTTAGAAAAACAACACCAAAGTTGGTGCTACTATATTTTCCAACGATTTCGGAGTTAAAGAAATTACCTAAACGAACAAAACTTGCTCCAACAGCAACGGGAATTGTAACTCGGTCGAGTAGCCATAGTAAGGAACGCTCTTTGAATTTCATTTTGTACAAATACAGACCAATCAACGATCCGATAACTGCTCCGTGACTGGCTAAGCCTCTAAAACCTGTAAAGGTGTACCCATTTGGTGTATCTCTTATGGGAAGTAATATTTCTATAATGTGGTCTTGGTAGTAATCCCAGCTGTAAAAGAAGACATCTCCAAGACGAGCGCCAAGGAGTATGGATAAGACCATATAGACAAAAAGAGACTCTAAGTAGTCTAAAGAAATTTTTTCTTCATCAAAAATTTTCTTCATTAGGTAATACCCCAACCCAAAAGCAATAATGAACATAAGACTGTAATAGTGTACGCCAAAGCTTCCAATTTTAAAAAGAGTTTCACTAGGTGCCCAATCGATTTTTGTAAAGTACATTCAGAGTCGTTTTTAACTTTGTAAATGTAATTAAATTCAAAGGGAAACGAAATTTATACTTAGGGAATTGGATCAGAGCCAGAACCTCCCCAGGGATGGCACTTTGAAATTCTTTTTAAAGCCAACCACCCTCCTTTAAAAAGACCATATTTTTTCAATGCTTCAACTGTGTATTGAGAACAGGTAGGGGTAAATCTGCAAGTAGGAGGGAAGAGGGGGGAAATAAAGTTTTGATATCCTTTGATTAGGAGGAGAAAAGGGAAAATTAATACACGCTTAAAATCAAACACGATTTAATTGATTTTAAAACTACTCCCTTCTGCAGTATCATTGATTTGAACATTTAATTTTAAGAGTTCTTCTCGTATTAAATCAGAAGTTTCAAAATCTTTAGTCAGTCTAGCTTTATTTCTCAATTCAAGAAGTAAAGAGAGTGTTCCCTCTAGTGTACTTTGATTCTTTGTTTGATTCTTCGTTTCAGGTTTTTTAAGGCCTAGGACATCATAAAAAAAGACATTTAGACTTTGTTTTAGGTTTTCTAAATCTTCTTTATTTATCGAGCTTTTTTCATTTACAACAGCATTGATGAATTTTACAGCATCAAACAAATGCGCAATTAAGAGGGGGCTATTGAAGTCGTCATTCATTGCTTCATAACACCTTTCTTTCCATTGCAAAAGATCAAATCCAGTTGTAGTTTTTGAAAAATCTATGGTATCCAGATTGTCTAAAGCTTCCACTAGGCGTTGATAGCCTTTTCCAGAGGCTTCTAAAGCAGCTTCGCTCAGATCTACAATGCTTCTGTAATGTGCCTGTAAAAAGAAAAAGCGCACTACCATTGGAGAAAAAGATCTTGAAAAAAGAGTGTTTTCTCCGCTGAACATTTCCCCTGGTAGAATATTATTTCCAGTGGATTTCGCCATTTTTTTACCGTTTAAGGTTAGCATATTTGCATGTAGCCAATAGTTAACGGGTGGAGTTTTGTCAATGGATTCTGCTTGTGCGATTTCACACTCATGATGAGGGAATTTAAGGTCCATCCCTCCGCCATGTATATCAAATTGATTGCCTAAATACTTTCTGCTCATTGCAGTACATTCCAAATGCCACCCTGGAAAGCCATCGCTCCAAGGTGAAGGCCATCGCATAATGTGTACTGGTTCTGCTTTTTTCCAAAGTGCAAAATCTTGAGGATTCTTTTTATCGCTCTGTCCTTCTAATGCACGAGTATTGTGTATGAGATCTTCAATTCTTCTACCGCTCAGTTTTCCATAAAGGGTGTCTTTATTGAACTTAATAACGTCAAAATAGACAGAGCCATTAACTTCATAAGCATAACCCTGATCCAAAATTTCTTTAATCAGTTCTATTTGTTCCACGATATGTCCCGTAGCAGTAGGTTCAATACTAGGTGGTAAAGCATTAAATTTCGCCATTGTATCCCTAAAATCTACAGTATAGCGTTGCACTACCTCCATGGGTTCAATAGACTCCAACCTAGCTTTCTTGGCAATGCGATCTTCTCCTTCGTCTGCGTCATTCTCTAAGTGTCCTGCATCGGTGATATTGCGTACATAGCGCACTTTATATCCCAAGTGGGTGAGGTAACGGTATATTAAATCAAAAGAAATGAAAGTTCTGCAATTTCCCAAGTGGACATTACTGTAAACTGTAGGACCACAAACATACATTCCTACATGTCCAGGGAGTATCGGTTGAAATACCTCCTTTTCACCTTTAAGAGAATTATAAACAGTTAAATTGCTATTCATTAAAATCGGTGTCAAGTTTGATGTAATCTAAAAACTCTCTTTTTTTCTCCTCATTTTTGAATAAACCACCAAATTCACTAGTTACAGTACTACTCGCTACATCGCTTATTCCTCTTGAGTTCACACAAAGGTGCTTGGCATCGATAACGCAAGCGACGTCTTCTGTACCTAGTACTTTTTGTAGCTCTTGAACCACCTGAAGTGTTAGTCGCTCTTGTACTTGTGGTCTCTTGGCGTAGTGGTCTACAATCCGATTCATTTTAGAAAGGCCTACAACAGAACCATTTGATATATAAGCAATGTGTGCCTTTCCAATTATAGGTAATAGGTGGTGCTCACAAGTAGAGTAAAGCGTGATGTTTTTTTCTACAAGCATTTCTCCGTACTTATAAGAATTTTCAAAAGTAGAAGCTTTGGGCTTTCTGTCGGGATGCAACCCTCCAAAGGTTTCTTTGACAAACATTTTAGCGACTCGAAGAGGAGTTCCCTTTATGCTGTCGTCCTCTAAGTCCATGCCTAAAGTATCTAGAATTGCGCGTACATGCTCCTGAATTAGGTGTATTTTTTCTTCATCACTTTTGTCAAAAGCGTCCTTTCGTAAGGGGGTTTGAACATTTGAAGAATGATGATCTTCACCACTATCTGTGGTATTGTCTCTATATAATTTTTCAATTTTCATAAGCCTAGCAGATGGCTACAAATATACTGTTTAAATAGGATTTTTTAGTCGCTACAATCTCAAAGCTTAAAATTAAAGCTCATAGTGACTTGGGTGAGTTTTTTTGAAAGTTCAAAAGAATCTGTAAGGCCTTCTGAAAAGAGTTGAAATTCTTGAATTTGGGTATAATTTACCAATGAAAAATTTAGACTACTGGGTCCAAAATCAAATCCTACCCCAAGTGTTACCGCATGATCGTTCAAACTTGAAGAGTTTTGCATTTTACTTCGATTGAAATATCCTGCTCTGAGGCTCAATTCTTTTATTCGTAATTCTCCTCCAACTTTTAAAGTGTTTACCATTCCAAAGGTGTCTTTAATCTCTCTATTTAGTGCTTCTAGAAAATTACTTCCACTAGCGGAATTGGATTGACTATCGGATAAATCTTGTGTACTGTACTCAAAAGAAAGCAAGCCGGAACTGTTAAAAACATAGGCAGCACTTATGCTTGTTTTAGATGGGATTTTTAATTCATAAGATGCAAAGGAGTTAATTACGTTGGGATCTAAAATTTCTTGAATTTCAATACCGTCTTGAAAGCGATAAGCGCTCAAACTTTGTTTTGTTTCGTCTTGGAGTTCAATCCACTGCGGGCTATCATATGCTAGACCTAAACGGAGGTTATTTAACTTCAATATACCACCAAATTGTAAAGATTGTCCTCTCCCATAGGAAAGCAAAGTATTTTTAAAATTTACATCGTAGATGAAGGAGTCTAAATCTTGACCTCCTTCAAAAAAGTCATGTGTTTGATCAAATTCAATATAATGACTGTTTACATTGACTCCTAGGTGAAGTATTTCTCTGAATAAAGCACTAAAATTAAAACTGGTTTTTTTGTGAAACCCCACGTTTTTAATTTTTAAGTCGTGCTGGTATTGATTTGAGTCTACATTACTGAAGTAACGTGTTTCACCTGGATCATCCGTAAAGGGGTCAATAATAAAACTTTGGTACCCAAGAAATGCTTGCTGAGCGCCAAAACCAATTTCGTCACCTAAATATTGATAAACGGAGGCTATGGTTTCTTCATCATAAAGCTGGATGTCTTCAAAAGCAATGCCATCAGCATAAAAAAGGAAATAGTCAGAAATACCATAGGTGTTTGTCCCAAAAAGGGAGGCCTCTTGATCGAAAGTTTCCATTCTATTAACATTAATAGCAGCACTTATTCTGGACCAAGGGCTTTCAGCTTTAGTATTGTTAAAAACAAAGACAGCGCCAAATTGATCCATATAAAAACCAGTATCTTCTTTTTCAGCAAGTGAACCTAAATAGTCAGTAGTATGATTTCTTGCTTGAAAATTTATTGTTCCTCCAATTTCAGTATTGAGGAAAACAGATGATGCTGCCGGATTGTCATTTAGAGCTGAAAAATCACCACCTAATGCACCAAAAGCACCAGCCATTGAGGTGTATCGAGCTGTTCCACTCAAATTGGTTTGTGTCAAATAAGTGACGTCATTTAAAGTTTGAGCTAGGGTGAAAATGGGTAAAAGAAGTGTCAAACCTATGTAAAATAAGGAGCGCATGGGTGTCTAATTTTATTGGTTTAATTATCTATTATTACGACCGCCTCTTGAAGAAGAACTACTTCTTCCTGAAGAAGAACTACTTCTTGTAGAACCCGAACTAAATGAAGACCTGCTGCTTCCTGAGTTAGAGGGACGACTATAGGATCTATTAAAATTATTCGAACTATTGGATCTGGTGAAGTTTGACTGTCGACTATTACTGTCAGAACTACTTCTCGTTCTACTTCTACTTGGGTAGTTGCCTTGCTGTCTCGTTCTTGAATTGCTAGAAGGAGCTACTCGGTAACGTGTAGCGGGAACAAATCTGTTGGATTGACGCTTTACCAAGGAGGATTGATTAGGGTTGCGTTCTAATCGATTTACAGAAGGTGAATTTCTATTTGTACTTCTTAACGTTCCTTCAGAAGATTTTGTGATGTTTGTATTTCCTTGGGTAAGCCCGCTTGTTCTGCTTCTGCTGTTGATAAGGGTTCCAGGTCTGCTATTAGAATTTCCCGAAAGTGTTCTTTGCACTCCGTTTAAACGATTGCGATCATAGCCTACAACAGCAGTTCTCCCCAAAGAATTAACTCCTCTTCCAAGATTGATTCTGTTTATGGTGTTTTGAATGTCTTGAGTTTTACTACTCTCATCTTTGGAAGCTACACGGGGCTTTTCATTGGAGCTGTTTTGTGTTTTTTCGCCTCTGCCAGACTTAATTCTAGCTACCGTTGTTCTATACTCATTAGTGTTTCTTCTTCTGTAATTCGTTCCGTAGTAATCGTCGAAGCGATTCCATCTTTGGAAGCGATTTGCCCAGTGTCCTCTGAAGCCAAATCCATAAGGAGAATAAAAGCCTCCGTAATAATTGAATGGTGAATAAAAGGAATTAAAGGGGTCCCAAAATCCAGCATAAGCCCCATAAGGATTCCAATAGGGATAGTTATAGAAACGCGAGTAAAAACGTCCATAGCCAAAGCGGTAAGGATTTGAATAATAGGAATTCCAAAATGGAGAAAAATTAAAAGCGAAACCTGAAAGTCCCCAAAAATAATTCGGTCTAGAATCGATTAAAATGATTTCCGTTTGACTGGGCTGATCCCCCCAGGGAAGTTGTTGAGAAGTAAGCTCTTCTGAATTTATTTCATAATCCGAACTAGAGACATACGAATCACTATCTGTAAAATAAATATCTTCTGAAGCGGTAGCTACAGAACCAGTTTCTGCAGCATTTTTAAAATACTGGGTATAGTAGTTGTTATTTGTGTTTTTTTGAGGGTACTCTCTTGGTGTATTACTTTTAGAAACATAGATACCATCAGAAGTAAAGTAAGACGAACCTTGGAAACTACCACAGCTTAGAACTAACGTTGCAGCAAGAAGTCCAAAAAATAAATTCTTGATTTTGTAGTGCATGGTTGTTGTTTTCATAAGGATTCGTTTTAGAAATGTGATTCAAAAGAATTAGATTTGCAACACATTAGATTAACATAATCAAATATAGGCAAAATCTATGCCAAAGATTTATGGCTAAAAAAATAACTTCTCGAGAAACAGACTATTCCAAATGGTATAATGAAATCGTGGTTCAGGCGGATTTAGCTGAAAATTCCGCTGTACGCGGTTGTATGGTAATTAAGCCATATGGATACGCTATCTGGGAAAAAATGCAATCAGAACTCGATAAAATGTTCAAGGCTACAGGACATCAAAATGCATATTTTCCCCTTTTTGTACCCAAAAGTTTATTTGAAGCAGAAGAAAAAAATGCAGAGGGTTTTGCAAAGGAATGTGCAGTAGTAACTCACTACCGTTTAAAAAATGATGAAGACAATCCAGGCAAACTTAAGGTAGACCCCAATGCTAAACTCGAAGAAGAGTTGGTTGTTCGTCCTACTAGTGAAGCCGTTATTTGGAATACGTATAAAAATTGGATTCAATCCTATAGAGATTTACCCATTTTAATCAATCAATGGGCTAATGTAGTACGATGGGAAATGCGTACTCGTTTGTTTTTGAGAACAGCAGAATTTTTATGGCAGGAGGGACACACTGCTCATGCAACCCGAGATGAAGCTCTTGAAGAAACTAAACTAATGAATCAAGTGTATGCCAATTTTGTAGAAAATTTTATGGCGATTCCGGTAATACAGGGAACCAAAACAGCAAGTGAGCGATTTGCAGGAGCTGAAGAAACGTATTGTATTGAGGCATTGATGCAAGACGGTAAAGCCTTACAGGCAGGTACTTCCCACTTTTTGGGTCAAAATTTCGCCAAGGCCTTTGATGTGAAATTTGCCTCTGATACTGGTAGTCTGGAATATGTGTGGGCTACTTCTTGGGGAGTATCAACACGACTCATAGGCGCTTTGATCATGACTCACAGTGATGATAACGGTTTGGTATTACCTCCTAATTTAGCTCCGGATCAAGTTGTGATTGTGCCTATATATAAAGGAGAAGAGCAGCAACGTCAAATTGCGGAAGTTGCAGAAAAAATTAAATCCGATTTGGAACAACACAACATACGTGTAAAATTTGATAATCGAGATAAATTCAAACCTGGGTTTAAATTCAACGAATACGAACTCAAAGGTGTCCCGCTGCGAATAGCAATAGGCCCTAAGGATTTAGAACAGGGAACAGTAGAAGTTGCTCGACGTGATACACTTACTAAGACCACACTCACTCAGCAAGAAGTACTTGCATACGTGAAAAACGAGTTGGAGGTCATGCAGGTATCCCTTTTTGAGAAAGCGAAGGACTTTAGAACTCAACATACAACTAGGGTAGATGATTTCGAAACGTTTAAGAAAATACTAGAAGAAAAAGGAGGTTTTATTTCGGCTCATTGGGATGGAACTGAAGCTACGGAAGAAGCGATTAAAAACGAAACTAAAGCAACCATACGTTGTATTCCTTTAGAATCAAGTCTTGAAGAGGGAGTATGTGTTTACTCCGGAAAGCCTTCTTCACGTCGTGTACTTTTTGCTAAAGCCTATTAATGAGCTATTTAGAGCGTTTTTTTTTGCATTTTTCTCTTATCGTATTCTCTTGGTAAAAGCCGCACCTTACTAGCTAGATAAGAAATTGAGAAAAAATCCTTTTCTTTTGTTGTAAAATAGTCTTGTTTAATAATAATATTCCGTGTACATTTGCGCACGAAAAATATGGCCCGTTCGTCTATCGGTTAGGACGCCAGGTTTTCATCCTGGAAAGAGGGGTTCGATTCCCCTACGGGCTACTATATAAATAGTAATTATGGCAAATCATAAATCGGCATTAAAACGCATCCGTTCAAATAACAAGAAACGTTTACTTAATCGTTTCCAGCACAAGACTACACGAAATGCGATTAAAAAATTAAGAGAAACTACTAACAAGAAAGAGGCAAATAAGTTGTTTCCTTCTGTAGTGTCTTTAATTGACAAATTGGCCAAGAAAAATATTATTCATGCTAATAAAGCAGGTAATTTAAAATCAAAATTATCCAAACACGTTGCGTCTTTATAAGAACAACCTTTGAAAGAATCAAAAAAGGCTTCCATTTGGAAGCCTTTTTTATTGGTTATTGGTTAGCGTTTATGAATTCATCGAAATCAAAAACTCTTCATTGTTTAGTGTTCGAGTAAAACGATCATTAATAAACTCCATCGCTTCTACTGGGTTCATGTCCGCAAGGTATTTTCTCATGATCCACATGCGTTTTATTGTATTTTCATCCAACAGTAGGTCGTCACGTCGAGTACTAGATGAAACTAAGTCAATAGCAGGGAAAATTCTTCTGTTCGCAATTCTACGATCCAACTGAAGTTCCATGTTTCCAGTTCCTTTAAACTCTTCAAAGATCACTTCATCCATTTTTGAGCCCGTTTCTGTTAGCGCGGTTGCGATGATGGATAAAGAACCACCGTTTTCAATATTTCGAGCTGCACCAAAGAAACGCTTAGGTTTATGGAGTGCATTAGCATCAACTCCACCACTCAAAATTTTACCAGATGCGGGTTGAACGGTATTATAGGCTCTAGCCAGACGTGTGATGGAGTCTAAAAGAATGACAACATCATGACCGCATTCTACCAAACGTTTTGCCTTTTCTAAAACAATATTTGCAACTTTTACGTGACGTTCTGCAGGCTCATCAAAGGTAGAGGCTACTACTTCACCATCTACATTACGTTGCATGTCTGTTACCTCTTCTGGACGTTCGTCGATGAGTAAGATCAGTTGGTATACTTCAGGATGGTTAGCTGCAATCGCATTAGCAATGTCTTTGAGCAGCATTGTTTTTCCCGTTTTTGGCTGAGATACGATCATACCCCGTTGTCCTTTTCCGATGGGTGAGAACAAATCCATTATCCGAGTAGAGATGGTACTTTGTTTATCCGCCAAGTTGAATTTTTCCTGAGGAAATAAAGGAGTCAAGTGTTCAAATGAAACTCGGTCTCGGACAACTTTTGGGTCTAAACCATTGATTTTATCTACTTTGATTAATGGAAAATATTTTTCACCTTCCTTGGGAGGTCGAACAGACCCCAAGACGGTGTCACCAGTTTTAAGACCAAATAAACGTACTTGTGATTGAGATACATAGACATCATCTGGTGATGAAAGGTAGTTGTAATCCGAAGAACGTAAAAAACCGTATCCTTCAGGCATCATTTCCAAAACACCCTCCGTTTCTACAATTCCATCAAATTCAAAATCGGGTTGACGGTATCGACTTTTGTTGTCTTTGTTGTGATTGTTCTCCCCTCTTTGTTGGTTATTAGAATTGTTTTGTTTGTGTTTATGGTTGGGGTGGTTGTGTTTTTTCTGGTTATTACCACCTGATTGTTCCTTGTTTTGTCCTTGCTGTTCTCCTCCTTGGTTTTCCGATACGGGATGTTCTTTTTTGTGTTTGGGTTTTGGTTTTTGAACAGGAAGAACTTTTAAAGTCACCTTTTGGTTAGATTCTTTTTGTTCTTTGTTTTTTGGATTTGCTGCAACTTCTTCATCTGGTCTGGAGGCAATAAAGTCAACAATTTGATAAATGAGGTCTAGTTTTTTAAGCCCTGCAATACGCTTGACGCCAATTTTTTTTGCGATTTCTTGTAATTCAGGTAATTTCTTTGTTTTAAGAGTAGCTATTTCGTACATGAAAATAAAGTGATTAAAGGATGCAATATTGATTTATTGCAGAAAAGTATTGAAGTGTGACAATATTACAAATTTTATTTAAAATACCCACTTTCAAAAAAAACTTAATTTTGTAAAAAAAAAGATGATTCAACGCATACAATCTCTTTACTTACTCATCACAATTATTTCTTCAGTGGTTTTGTTTTTTTATGCTCAGGACACAGAAGAAACATCTTTTGTCGTTGAATATTACCTGCTACTTATTACTCCTGTTCTTTCCGCAGTTGTTTTATTTTTATTCAAAAAAAGAATGTTACAG
>Ga0075475_10000139_pt1 | contig 29436 bp, 22 predicted proteins | sample DEB08_DNA_10_FD_76342 | JGI IMG/M metagenome (GOLD analysis project Ga0075475, IMG submission 76342) | Aqueous microbial communities from the Delaware River and Bay under freshwater to marine salinity gradient to study organic matter... | ecosystem: Environmental > Aquatic > Marine > Coastal ... | reverse complement strand
GTCCACGGCGGATTGTCTGAGCACGAATACGTGTTGTGTACAGAAGCGGATTACGATTCCGACATTGTACCATTTGACTGTGTTGGGGACTTCGACGGCAACGGATCCGTAGACCTGCAGGACTTCTTGCAGATCTGCATGGAGCTCGGCAAAGAGGGGGCAGTTTGCGTGTGCGACACCGACGGCGACAACGACGTAGACCTCGACGATTTCTTGACGTTTATCTCGGTATACGGAACCGACTGTAGCGGCGGCGAGCTTCCACCTCCAACAGTGAGACAACTAGAAGAGCTTGGGCTAAATCCAAAATATTATAGCCTAGACGGAAAAGAGGTGAGACCTGGACCTAACCCATTCGGCATCTACCTCGCAGAGATAGAGGTAGAAGGAATTAAACACACAATAAAAGTAGTGCAATAAGAAAGGGGCTTCGGCCCCTTTTTTACTCTACTTTGTTTTTGGCAAGCAGTAGCTTTATCTCCTGTATGTCTTTCAGGAGTTGTTTGACATCGTCCTTAAACTCTCTGTTGTCTGCCTCAAGGGTGTATACACGAGAGCTGAGCTTGTTATAGTCTGCCTGGAACTTTATCCACCCGCCTACGAGAGTGCCTGCAACCACTAAAAATTCAAAATGAGAGAGGTATTCTTCGATCATTTCTTAGTTTTTTCTATAGTTCTTCCAGCAAAGTATGCTCCGAATGATGTCAACATTAGTATTTCGAGCAAAGATACATAACTTTCTTTGACGCTAAATGGCAGATAATCAATGGAATCCAGCACCATCGTGACCATGAACATTGTCATCAGTGTAATCAATGTTACAGGGCGTATGTATTTAGCAAGCTTGATGTCACTACTCATGTCTGCCTTCCATCTCTCTGTGACGTTATTCTGGAATGCAATCTCTGCGTCAATCTTCGCCCTGACTTCTTCTGGATCTAAGTCAGGATATTGCTTGTCAATTAGATTCTTTACAACCCCAAGCGCGCCCTGATCTGGCAACAAGTCCCCGACCGTGTCGAGGATGTTTGGCGCTTTTTCTCTGAGCCATCCGCCCAAGGCGGTGTCTTTGATTTTCTTATTGTCCATCTATACCTAGTGCTTGTCTCACGGACTGCTCGGGCATAAGTCCGTGAGGTTTTGGGTTTATGTATCTGCCTCTCAGATCGTAGTACTTTGCATTGAAGTACATGATCGTCTTGGTTTCTTCCTGTTCGAGCATGTAGAGAGTATTAAGCTTCTTGATGTAATCAATGTCTTCGCTCTGTCTAACCTCCCTTCTGATTTCCCGTATATCGGAAAGTATGTCCTCCGTACCCTTCAGTATTCTGGCCAACTCCCCTACGCCTGTAAAGTCGAGAGTCTCGAATACATCTGCCTCTCCCTCCGAGTAAGCTTTAGCCTGCGCGATGTGCTGCTCCACGTCGAGTCGGTTACCGTCGAACATGTCGAAGTCGTAGAACCTAGAGGCCTCTCCGTACAGGAGTTTTATGAAAGGAATTTCTGTCCGCTTGATCTTTGGTTTCTCTGTCTCTATGAGTGCCTGCAGGAAGCCTGTATTGTCGTCTGTCTCAGCTATTGCATTTTTTACAACAGCTCCCGTAGTCACGCCCAGGTCTATGACGTCTCCCGTAAACTTACCTGCGCCTCCGAGCATCGAAAGCATAAGGTAGTAGTACGGGTCTGGATTAAAGTCAAGATCCCCTGTAATCTTTTCCGCGCCTCCGCTCATCTCGTTCAGGTATTTGTTCATCTCTACGACAAACTCTGGCGATCTGAACGCAAGAGTGTATTCTGGGACTTCTGTACCGAAGGGATATTGTTCCTGATACACCTTGCCTCCGAAGTATGTAGAGTTGAATGCCACCTCTGTTGCAGGCTTCAGGAATGTAGGCATGAGCGTAGACACAGCACCCTGTATAAGGTTGTCCCCCTGACCGAACGATATCGGAGAGAACGAAGATTGAGCAGACAGGGCTAGGAATATTCCTGCATCGTCTATATCCCGAACACCCATAGAAACCTCCGCCAAGATCATGCCTACGTTGTTGAAGATATTCATGCCGTAAGGGAGAGGGACGGTGAGCCAATCCTCTCCTCCGAGCATGATGATCTGGTTTCTCTGCTTCACGTAGTCTGCAATCTTCGCGTACTTCAATTCGTCATCGTCGTCGCGCGCAGACATGAGAATGTTGAGAACCGTCTGTGCGTAAGACAGCATCGTGACCCCGATACCTAGCTTCTGTGCCGCAGTTACTCTGTCTCTCCACTTTGCACTCGCTCCCTCTGGCTGAGGAATAGATTGCTTTAGGGTGAGGAAGGATCTAGAAAATCTAGCCATACCCTGTACCGCTGCGTTGAAGAACAGAAACCACGAGTTGATCGAAGGCGACAGCTCTCCCGTCTTGTTAAAGTTTACAGTAATGTTCTTCGAAAGCTGTGCCGCACGCTGCTTGGACATACCTGCACGGCGTGCCTCTATGTATGCAGACAGACGCAGTGCGTTCTCGAACGCTTCGTTCAGCCCCTCTACATAGTCCAGAACCGCACCGAACGACTTACCCCATGCGTTAGATAGAGCCTCTCCCGCCTTAGACTTGCCTACCGTCTTGTCGTTAAGCTGAGTTACGAGCTTGTTGAGAGAGTCGGAGTAAGACCAGCCCGTGCGTCCGCCCGCAGCCTTCCATTCCTCCAAGAATTCTACAAGTTCTGGATCCACCTGCTGTCCGTGCTCCATCGCAAGAAGAGCCTTGAGCGAAGACAGCGTTGTAGACAGAAGCTTTTTGTTAAATTCTGTAGCAGTCAGGCCGTACCCCTGAAGTATGCCCCCTTCTCTGTCTATCTCTGCGGCCGCGTTGTATACAGCGGACGTAAGGTCACGCATGAAGTTAGAGATGAAAAACGCAGGGTTCCACACAGTGTACGAGTTTCTCAAGAATCCCACGTACTTGGCAGCCTGTCTAGACGTCCAGTCTAGCTTCTCCAACGTCATGCCGTTTAGCGCACGGGCATAGTCTGCACTCTTGAATCGGATAAAGTGCTGCTTGCCGTTGATGCGCAGAGGAACAACGTCTTGGCGCTTCTTCATCTGCTCGTCGGTGAGCGCCCTTCCTGCAGACACGAATGGATTGTTTGGTCCGTGTACGCTCCAAACTGCTGGATTCGGATTTGCTTCGGCAAGCCTGTAGAGAGACAGCATCGCTTGGTCCTTGCGTGCCCGTTGGACGACGGCCACGGACTGCATGACTACGTTTCCGAGAATGTTGGCCCCTGTCCTAGAGGTTCTTCCCTTAGCCTTTCTGGTAGACGGTCCGTACACGGCCATGCCTGCGCCTCCCGTAGGGTAGCTAGACGTTGCCTCATCCATCTCGTCTTCGGCCAGACCATTAAGGGGTACGTAGTTCTGGAACCGATTCTCCCATTCTTCGACCACGGCTCTGGGTTCGAGGCCTCCCTCCACCATGTATTTGCGCGTAAAGTCTACGATTGCGTACACTTTGTCTGCAAGTACACGCATCTCTGGGGACTCCAGCTCTTCGAGGATGGCTTCTGCCTCTTCGTTGGTCATACCAGATCCGTCCTCGATGTCCTCTCGTCTTTCGTTGATGAATCGGTTTCTTTCCTGCGCGTGTCTGGCGTAGAGGTAGTCGGATAGATCTTCTGGGGCTATGTTAAATTTCTTTGCCGTCTCGTTGATGTCGTCGAGCATTGCCTCGATGCGTTCAAAGTCTGTACGCACAAGTCCGTAGTACAGGTCCATTGCCATCTCGAAGTCTTGAGACTGCACAACTTTGTTTCCCTTGAATACCTCGATGTCTTGCTGCAAAAGCATGACGTCCGAGTATTTGTCCTGCAGACGCAACGCCGCGCGCTGGAGCACCGCTCCGTACGGAGTAGGTGTAGACGCCGTCCAGCTGTCACCTCCTTCTACGTAAAGCCTTCCGAGAAGACGTCTGCTTTCTTGCAGTACTGCCTGTTCCACCTCCTTTTCAATTTTAAACCCGACCTTCTTACTGGATCTGCGCGGACTAGAAAGTGGAAATTTGCCAGTAGTTCTTTGACGGGCTTCGAGCTTAATTTTAGCCGCCTTAAGAATCTGGTTTGTTGTTGATGGGTTTTTAAACAAAGCGGGCTTTACTCCGTGACCTTCCGCGACTATCACTGTGCCAGAAACATATGCCATTCCATCAGAAAAGGCACCTTCAGGTATTACGCCAGCATCTTTCAAGTCGGCTACAGATTCAACAAATTGCCTGTCCTTGCTTGCAACATAGGTGCCCGCAAATATGTCTCCAGGATTTGCGCCCTTCAAAGATGGTTCGTTTACCCCATCCAGAAATTCTTCACTTGTTATAAATCCAGCCACTTCACCTAGACCAGCCCTTGGCTTAAATATATATGAAGCAATCTTGCCTCTGAGCTCGAAGCCAAGTCCTTTTCCGTTTCTGATCTTTTTTATAACCTCAAGTATTGCCACCCTCTGTTCTTCTGTCGTAATTCCGCTTGTGGGTATGTCTAATGACCTGCCCACAACGTTCAGCTTGCTCTTTAGGGCCTGCCCCACGTAGGTCTTAGCCTTAATCTTTACCGCCTGTATTCCTTCATCTGTATTTTGATATTCTTTTATATCACTGCTTGTAAGTTGAACGGCAAAGAGTCGGTTTAGGGTTTTTGCGGCCTTAGATATGTGATTTTTATTATTTGTCTCTCTCACGAATGTTTCGAACAAATCCATCGCGATATCAAACACAAGAGGATTTCCGAACGAGTTTGCTTCATTGAGCAAAGCAAGAAGAACTGCATACCCTTTGTTTTTGTCATTCCTTGTCAGATACCCTTCTATCTCTGAGGCAGACTGCTCTGTGGTATTAGTGTGGATAATGTTCATTCCCTGAGACTTTGCCTCCGCCGCCCCAAAAATTCCTCCAGAAAGAATATACGTTTTCTCAACTTCTTCTCCGTTAATAATCATGGTAAATTTCACTTCACCGACACGAGTCCAGTCGACGTTATGAACACTTACCTCTACTCTGCCTGGAGTCATTCCTACGGATTTCAAGAACGAAACAAGGTCTTCATGAAGAAAATTTAATTCTGTGTAATGAGCAGGAACTTTATCAAGAGTAGTGTGCTCCTGCCCAGAAAAGTCCACATCGTCATCGAACTCCATAGGGCCTCTCGACACAGTAATTCCTGCATCTAGAGCGGCGATTTTATCCAGTCCGTACTCTATATCCGACTGGGTTATGAGCTGGAACCCTCTCTGTCTCGTTTCGTGTGCAGGAGAGCCAGGAGGCATGAGCTCCCACGCCCGCATGCTGTGTCTCGCTGCACCATCGGCAAGGTCCTGTATCTTCTCTCTTCTTGTCTTTATCTCCCCCTTGGTCATGTTGAATATATCCTGATTCTTTGCTGGATCTATCCACTTACCTCCGAGAACTCCGTTGTGCACCTTTTTACGGGATTCGATCTCCTCTGCGGTTATGTCGGAGCGCAAAAAAGCTCTCATGTTCTCGATTCCCGCGCGCATTCCATTCACCTGCTCCTCTATCGTGGCGTAAGTAAATGCATCTTGCACGTTCAGAGGCAGGAACGAAGACCTGCTCGCTTCGTATCTAAACGGCATCATCTCCCAGAGTCGGTCTATTTCTTCAGTCATCGCATGCCATTCTGCCCGCATTGCGGCTCTTGCTTGATCCGCGTAGTCGTACTGGTTGATCTTTCTTCTCTGCCAGTGATCGTACACAGGCACAGGCATGTCGATAATCTCTCCAGTGGTTCTGTCTGTCTTAGGCTTCGGCGGCTTTACGCTGTAGCGCTTTCCTTCGCGGACAAAGTAGACGTTAGTCATCCGAAGAGAGTCCTTTCCGTTTCCTGTAAGCTTGGCCCAGAGGTTTCTGTAATGGTTGTAGTCTTTTACAGTAACCTTCTTTATGTTCGTCACAATGTATTCATTGCCTCCTTTAGACGCCACGCCGTACTCGGTTAGCTTCTCTTCGTAAACGAGCTCCGTATTCGTCAGATACGTAAACGGTTTTTTGAGGCTTCTGTGCTCCATGGCAAGATTTCCTTCGTTAAGCAACCCTTCTTCGCTTTCCGAATACTCGCGCTCCTGCAGCTTCTGTTCTTCTTTTGCAATGGTCGCTTCAAACTCACCCATCTTGTCTGTGATAACTCCGTACTCCCCTGCAGCCTTCTGGTTTAGGGCTATGTACTGGAGCGCCATTGTTTGGAAAGTCTTCACATCTTTGCTCAATCCTCCAAACAGCTTCTTAAATAAACTGTTTTTTAGAGCGGACTCTACCTGAGCGTTCGAAAGACTAATCTTTCCTCCAGGAAGAAATATCTCTGTTCCGCTCAAAAGCTGCAGTGCGTACGTAATAAGTTCGTTCTGTTTTCTTGCCCTGTCGTATCCCATGTACGTTGCACTGACTGCTTCAAGAAGATCCTTCAGCGCACCCATGTCTTCTTCCTCTGCAATTTCGTACAGAGCCTTTACAAGAGACTCTCTCGATTCCTCGTGCTTTAGTTTAGGAGACACATAGTCGTGTGTGGCTTCGTGCTGCAGTTGATCTCTGAATTCGTAAGAAGTTGTCTCTTCCGAAAGAACAACATGAAGCTCGTTTTCAACGCCTTCTTCTTTCTGCTCCTGCGACGCCTCTGCGTAGAAAGCATTACCCTTTATTCTTCCTCCAGCCTTCGTCTCTGCAGCATTCTGAAGTTCCGCCTCAGATCTGTGTATAACTATTCTGAACGACCCAGCCCCCTGCTTTGCCCTCTCTATTGCCTCGTCGATAAGCTCTTTTTGCTCGTTAGATAACTCTGCAAGAGTCTCTGGATCTATTTCGTACACAAGCTCTGCTCCCTCTACCGAATCTGGACGAGGACGTACGGCGATTACCAAGTACGCTTCAGATGCGTCTGTATTCTTTCCGTCTTGTATCTGCGCATCTGCCTTGGGCTTGATTCCAGAAAGAGCGCGCACCACTGCCGAGTGATACATCTCTGTCAGCCGAAGGCCAGCTAGTTCCTTTTTATATTCTTCTCTCTGCTCTTTGGTGATGTCTACTATGGCTTCGTTCATTCTTCTGCCATAACCTTTTACGAATCTGCCCTTCTGATCTCTTTGTACTTTCGCGTACAGAGCCCATTCCAGGAACATTCTTCTGTTGTCCATCCGTATGGCGGAGGCAACAAGATCCCATCTTCCTTGTGAGATCAATGCGTCGTAAGCCTTGGATCTTTCATCGAGCTCTCCGAGACTCTTTTCGGTGAGGCTCTGTATTTCGCCCAATATCTCTTGTTCTTCCTTTGTGTACTCTTTAGATCCAGTCTTGAATGCGTTAGTTTCTTGAAATTCTTTTTGAAGCTGCAGGATTCGGTCTCTGTCTTTTTCTGTCTTAACACCAAAGGCCGCAGGAGAACTTAGGAACTGAGCCTTTGCAAACTGCATAGATCTAGATTCGAACTCTTTTGGATTGAATTCCTTCATGTATGCGCCTTCGGCCATCTGCAGGGTTGTGACAGCACCGCCTCCCAAAAGGCCTCCGTACATACCGATCTTGCCGTCGTGCATCCATCTATCTATGGCCTCGCCCCAGTTTACTTTTTCTCCGAGAGCTTTCTTCTCTACCACATACTGCCAGCCTCCAGTAAAACCTTCTGCAAGCCATTCGCCCCCTACGTTCAATCCCATGCTCCCGATAATGCCAAGAGATATGTCTTGGGCTGCCTGGAGCGACGTCCTTCCCACTGCATCCTTTCCGATAACTCCACGTACCGCGTCGCGTGAATACTTTCCGTAGACACCTCTCTGGAATGGCTGAAACACTTTAGACCCGCCAGCAACACCCTTGAGCATTCTGTATCCTGCCGCAGTCGCGGCGAAATCTACCCCCTCGCCCGCCGCCTCGCCGAGAGCCATACCCCACGCATACAGGCTTCTGGAGCGCTCGGACATGCCGTCGAACCTTGGATCGAAGTAGCTATCGAGGTAAGTTTTGGGTCTTACAAAGGCATTCATTGTAGCCATCGTTACCGCAGTACCAGCAAGCGGGTTTCCTGTAACTGCAAACGTAGCCGCACCAGCAAGCTGAGCGGTCCACGACACAGGTAGAGACTGTATGGCGGGACTCACATACTCTACAAACTCGTTGTCTCTTGCCGTCTGCCTCTTAATCTTGTACCACATGTCGAGCTGGTCCTTGCTGTTCACAAGAGCCGACTCTCCAAAAAGCTCTATCCATTTCGCGCCCGTAGCGTACTTGTTGAGACCTTGATCTATAATTCTCTGACGCTCTGCGTTTCTTTCCTGCTGACGCAAGAAGTAATCCCCTCTGAGTTCGTCTATTTTTTCCTCAGGAGAAATCGGTATAGGAGCCATCTGCCTCTGCATAACTGCATACTCTGTAGCCAAGGCGTCAGCACTCGACTGAAGATCCACAAAGCCCGCAGAGAAAGAGGCCTGTGCTTCCGCAAACCTAGACTTGCGCTCCCCTACCGCTGCGTCTTCGTCGATAAACAACTTAAATCCGTCTTCCCCGAAGAACTTTGATGCAAGGTGTGCGTCGTAATCCCCTAAGAGGTCTTTGTATATTTTAACCTCCATCTGGGCGAGATAGTCAGAATACTGAGACTCAAGGCTACCGCTCAAAAGAACGTCGTCCAATCCATTCAGGCTCTTCCATTCTTCGAAGCTGAGAACTAGATTTTCTCTTGCGTTCTGAGACGTTATCTTTTGCCATGCAGACGCCCTCGCTTTTTTGAGCTGCTCGTCTGTGTACTCCTTTCCGCTCTTCTTCAGTTCTGCATCCATCTCTCCGTATACTTCCTCTACGTTTCTTCTGAGAGCAACGATATCGCCCTCGTACCTTCTCGGATCCTGCTTCATGGACGCCTCATAATAAATGTCCAACTCGTCTGCAAGATCGAACAGAGACTTAAGCTTCTGAGATGTATTCGCACCTATGCCCGTCAGGACACTCCAGTTGTTGTAAATGTCTGATACATTTTTTTGCACCATCGGAAGGGCCACTGGATCTATTACCTCCGCCATCCACTTCTCTCCTTCGGGGGTAAGCTCTACCTCTGTCTTGTATATCTTCTCAAATTCTCTTGTCTGCGGGTCGAAGATCTTATGAACCGCCTCGTCTGTAGAGGATTCTACAAAGTATTCTCCGTAGTTGTCTAGATCTGATGCGATTATTGCACCTCTGTTTACTACGCCAATCGTTGGAATCTTGTAAGAAACAAGGCTTGCCTCTGCAAGCTTTACCCTGCCTAGGTCTGCACCGTCCAAAAAAGCAGCATTTAGAGATTCTGGATCCGCGATCCTAGACAGCTTCTGCATGTATGCTCCTGCATCCCTTATGTAGTTCTCTTGGTCCGTAACTAGGGACTCTATTTCGTCGTTTAGGGACTGAAGCGGTCCTGTGTTAAACGATTCGGCTCTTTCGTTTAGCTTCTCTTGGTTTGCTTTAAACGAAGCTATGTATTGGTTGGCTTCGTCCAGGGACTCTTGCGTTTCGAAAACAAACGACCCGTCCTCGCTCTTAGGCACATCTGCATATCTCTCGTCTGGAGACTGCATCTGCGGAATGTCCGATATGTATTGCTGGTACGCGCCGTCGACATCCAAAGATCCGTCTTCTTTGCGCGGCCAGTTAGAGAGAGTCTCTCCCTGTACGGGCATGGTTGGGGTCTCGTACCCAAACTCTAACATCTCTGCCCGAACCTTCTCGGGAAGCAGGGGGAAAGATATCTCAGCTCCTGTGGTATCCGAAGCGGTACTCTCTGCGAGAGGTTTTGATGTAGGGTCCGACAAAGTCGGCGCTAAAAGCGAATCCGATTCTAATGGATCGCTTGGTGGCGTCTGTTCGTTCTCTAAAAAAAAAAGATTGCTCGTCCTCCAAAGAGTTGAGAAAGTCCAGGTTGTTAGCCATACTTCTGTTTTTTACAAATATAATGAACTTATTGCTGCTGCGGCATGAAGGCCGAAATCTGTGCCTGCTCGTCGTTGAAGTCGTCGAGTATGTCCATTCCCTTTCCTGCAGCCTCTAGCTGGTCCTCGATCTTGTATCCCTTGGCTTTTGCAAGGTTGGCGAGTATCGTCAGGTACTCTGGGTTGCGCACCGTGCGTCCTCCTTTCTCCATTGTAGGGGTCACGACGATGTTCACTGTTCTTTTCTTGCGGGACACCTTTGCTGCATCGGCATCGAGACCGAGCGCAATGAGGTTGTTTCTGCGTGCCTGCAGTTCTGGATCGAGCGCTAGTTCTTCGTCTGTAACCTCCATGTACATCTCTGCCTGAACGAACAAGTTCTTTCCTTGGTCCATGGCCACGCCGTTCACCTTGTATTTGTCGCTTACTTCGTTATAACGCGGATCTGACTCAGACTGAGGCTTGTAGCTCCGAGGAACCATGATCGCTGTAGTGGGTGTGAGCAGATTGGTTATGCCTCTGCCGAAATCCATAAGACGCGGTCCCGACGAAGGCTGTGCCCATTCCTGCAGGTTGAACGCAATCGTAGTAGGCATAGGCTTCGTTCCTGCACCAGATCCGTCTCCGCTAGACTTCTCCTGCAGATTTCCGATAAGAAACTTCATTGTCTCGTCTACGTACTCACGCACCTGAATCGGTACATAGGAACCGTCTCCTGCATCATTCTGCGCATCTTTCTGCATAGCCGCCTGTGCAGCGTTCCCGTAGTTCTCGTTAAATACCTGTAGCGACGTAGCCTGGACTGCCTGATTGCCCATGGCCGTGGCCGTCACCCATGACTGAAGTTCCGCAACCTTTTCTTCGTATGTAAGGTTTGGGTTATTCTTAAGTCTGTTGGCTGCTGCAGAAAACTCTTTAGAGAACTTTCCAGGAAGCAGGTTTGCGTACGGGGCGGTCGTAGGGGTGAAGTACTCTTTGGCTCCCCGCGTAGGAGAGGCATGCGCGGGTCCGAACTGAGGATTCCCTGCTTCGTCCATAAGAGGGTTTCCGTTGATGTCTGTGTACTGTGCGTACGCATCGCCAGTAATCGGGTCTATCTGTATCGTAGACGGGTCTATGCCTCCGTTCTTCCAGTTCTGCACCTTGAGGTTGTACGAATTCATATCGTCCTTCAACTCCATGGTTTTGTCTGTCCACGGCGTCGTCCCAGACACCCATCCTTCGAGCTTAGCTTTTTCACCTTTTGTATTGTCTACGTGCGTCTTGAGCTCGTCGTAGCGAGTGCTCAACGTAGACAGGTCCTGCATAAACTGGTCTCTGTTCTTTCCGCTGTAGTAATAAGAATCGATGCGGTCCTTCATCCACTGCTTCTTGGAGTTGAAGATTTCTCTATCCACCTCCGTGAGCTTCTCTACATCGAATCCGTATATCTCTTTAGCCTGCGCGTCTTGTATTTTTTGCTGCTGCGCTGCAATCTGCATCTGCTCTGCGGCCTGCTGAGACTTGCGCTGGTTGATCAGCTGAATCTGCTGATCCACGATGTCCGAGAACGTCGGCGCAGGAGCCTGCGGCTTTAGGTAGTCGTAGTACTTCTGCTTAGGCATGTCCGTTCATTTTCTTTTCGTAGTAGTCGTCGTCGAACTGCGGCTCATTGATGAATCGTACTGCGTCGTACATCTGCATCAAGTCTGCCAACAACTCTTTCGACAGAGGGGCCCTCCCCTGCCTCACCATCTCCATCTCGATGGGATCGATCTTTTCGTGGGCCTGGCGCATGTTCCCCGCGTCAAACGGATCTATGACGTATTCTCCTCCCGTCTGCCTGATGCCTGTATCCACGAGCATACCGTCTTTGCCCTGAGCCATCAAGATCATATCGTTGGTATCGTGGTCGTATTCTCCAGGTGTCCGCTGCACAGAGCCTCCTTGGGCATAATTATTCAGTAAGCCGACCTTCTGAGTGGCAAATGGAGATTCTTTTAGTCCGAACCCCTGAACAGGAGTTCCTGCTGCTTTACTGTAATCACCAAGTTCATACTCGCCTGTGGCGCCTCCGTCTCCCCCTCCATCGTCCTGAGGCTGTCCTCCGAGAGGCGATTTGATTTTATCCCACCAGTTCTTCAGGTCGCCTTTTCTGTAATCGGATGCAGCACCAACTGCTCCAGTAATCGCCCCCTGTGCGCCTCTTTGCTTTTGTTGCTGCGCCATAAGGCTCTCTTGCTGTGCCTGCGCAAGCTGGTTCTCTACGTCTCCGAGCTCCATAGATTGCTCCTGGTAGTCTTGCTTGAATCGGTTCAGTGCATCTTGTTGCGCCATACCCAATCCTTGCTGGAATGTGCCCTGCTCCTCTGCGCGTCTTTGTGCGTCTGCTGCTTGGTCTTGCTGCGCCGCTGCGGAATACAGCTTCGTCGGATCTGCTCCAGACTGCAGGGCCATGGCCTGGCGTGCGAGTTCGTCTGCAGGATCTTCTGCGGATGTCTGGAAGCCGAGAATGGCTGCGTTGCGCGTAGCCTCCGCCACCGTGGACGGATCCATGGACCCAGGCGCGCGCATCTCTCCGAGCTTCGAACGGATCTCTTCCGCCCGTGTCCCGAGTTCGTCTATCTGTCCCTCTGCCTCTTGCTGAGCCTTCCTTCCCGAAAAATAGTCTACAGCTCCTGCCCCCAGACGCATCGCGCTCTGACCGAGCCTGCCTTTGCGCTGCGCCTCCTGCTGCTGCTTATACAGGTCAGGGTCCTGGGCGTACATCATTGCTTCCCACGTATTCATGTCGCAAATTTAGTTGTTTTGACCCAAACTGTGGTCAAGTTTAGTTTTATGTTGATCTATGTTCACTGCGTAGACTTCGAAATAACCGCCTACAGGAAACTCCATGTCCACCTTGATGAAGTCTCCGCGCATATCTTCTCCGTTGATTGACGGATTGTTGTACGTAAACAGAGGGATGACGAGGCTGTCTGGAGCGACATCTGTCACACCAGCTATTTCAAAAAACTCTTCTATTATGTCTGCAGGTAAGTTTTCGTTTACAAGCAGTGAGTTCGTGTACGGGTCGTAGTCTTTTGAGATGTATAATGTAGAACCGTCTACATACACACTTGATAATACATCATCTATTACCTCCTCCTCCAAATATCCAGACGATTGAAACGTAAGCGCTATCGGACGGCCTCCTTGGTATGACGCTTCGTCCGAAAGAGGGTAGACCACAAGAGAACCATTCGGGATGCGTATAGGCCTAGATTCCAGATACAGCCTATTCGATGTTCCTTCTGCAATTTTCCTAAAGTCTCCTACGGTGGTATTGCCTATGTATCCGAGAGCTGCGTCTACATTACCTACATTCTTAGGAATGTCCGAATAGAACTTACCCTCTATCTTTTTAAATGCAGTGTTTCCGAGAGACGAAGACTGGTCTCCTGCAGTCCTTGTTGTAAACACCACGGAGGAAGGAGAAGTATCTCCTTCGATAGATATAGCTTCGTACACCTTTGTGGCAGACGGATCTTCGTTAGACACAACACTAACAATCGGATTGTAATTCGTGCCATAAAATTTAGAATAAGTTCCAGTGTCGTGGCGCCATGCAGACAGAGAATTACTTATAGGGAACGACACCATCTCGTCTCCAGACGTCATGTACTGATTCGGTTCGAAAGAATACCGAGTCTTCCAATCGAGTGTTTTTGTAGAGAATGCTATAGTCATGTCGATCGTTATCCTTGGCCGAATTCAGTAGTATTTGTGTCTCCGTCGTCTTGAGGAGTGTCCTGTCCAGAGTAACCGCCTCCTGCTGTAGACGCCAATGCAGTGTCTGTCTGAGACGAATTAGGCAGGAACACAGAAGGTATTTCTACATCTGGCACACTTACTTCTGTCTCTCCGTTTGGAGATTGCAAAGACGGTTGCGTTATAGTTAACAGATATTCGTCTTTCTTTGGGTCGAACCCTCCGATGATGCGCGCATACTGGCCTGCGTTTCTAAACAGGTCTCTGAAGAATGTCTTCATTCCTTTTGCAGAAATATCCATCACGCCGTTGGCACCGCTCGCTCTAAACACCTTCCCGTCCTTTTTGTGAGCAAAATATGCAGTCCCGTCGATAACTACGACACTCTCTGGATTGCTGTCGCACCCAGCCTTGCCCGCGTAGTATCTCGCCGTCCCGAGGAACTTAGACGAAGCAATAAGGCTCGGCTCGTTGTCTGCGGTAGAGATGAGGTTTCTGTCTACAGGGATGTGTCCGACTTTGTCTCGCTGTATCACCATGATCGAGTCGTCAGTGTTTTCGATGTAGCGGACCTCTCCGTGCACAACATCCATGTCTCTGTCGATCACAGTGCTTCTATTGAACGAAGAGTATCCGAGCTTCGAGTCCTTGGCTATGTCTCTGTCGGAGTGTATAAGGCTGGCCACTCTGTCGTACTCCATCTCGTTGCTGTCGATCTTATTCGGTCTCCCGATAGATAATGCATCCGACTTAAACAGGTCGGAGGCGCTCATAGCTTCGGTGTATATGCTCTTAAAGTTTGGCTCAGAGTTAGACACCCACACTTCCGTGACTTCATTAGTGTCTGGATCTATCTCTACGTCAGTGTACCCAAGTATGTCCACAAACTCTCCCCCTTCGAATTCGCGCATGTTCACTGCAGTCTTCCTGAAGTACACATCCCCCTGTGTAATCTCTATGGGGCCGTATTGGTTGGCGTGGTTGGCGTGGTATTTAACCCCACTAGTTCCTTCCTTAACCATGTATGTAGGACCGATTTCATAGAACAGTCTTTTCTCTGCCTCCAGATCTTTAATCGGTCTGTATATCTCTATGATACAGTTGTTTCCCCAGTAGTCGTTACCAGTCAGGATGTTTGAATAAGAAAAGTCTTCATTGGCTGGGTTGTTTTTTACAGTAAGAAACAGACCCTTCTTGTACTCTGGCACAGAGTCAGCTAGCGTTTCCTCTTCGGTAGCTATAGGGTTGTTGTCGCCCCCTAAACTCTCTATTCCAGCTACATCGAAAACAATGTCTCTTGGGTATATCTTTTCCAGCGAGTTGCCTGTAGGTCTTTGGTAAGAAAGGACTCTGACTTTATCCCCTTCTTTTGGCTGAAAAACTACAGGACTTCCTTCCTGAGACCTAGCCCCCCAAGAATCGGAGTAAGATATCGGATGTCCCTGCAGGTAGTTAAGAGATATGTAGATTTTTGCAGAATCTAGATTTGGGTCTATTTGGTTTTCTGAGGGTATTACATATGCCCCTCCCGCAGAGTATTGGAAGAAGTCGGATATAGATGTGTTCTTCGAATACGCTATTTTGTAATACTTGGCCCAGTCTGGAGGAGGGCTCTGGAAAGACATACGTATGTGTACAGGGCCTCCGTCCGCAATTCCGTTTCTTTCTGACGGAGCAAGGCCAGGGACGTACACACTTGCCACAGGATTGACTGCACCGTGCCTTCCGCGCTCGTCGTAATACACGACACCGAACTCGTGGTTGGCATTTGACTTGAATGTCATAATCGGTTTCCCCGTGGCGCCCGTAACAGACGTTCCTACAGACCCCATCTCTGGGTGCGGCAGCTTGCCCCTGAAACTAATTCCGTTAAACGACGGGTGATTTGAATTATAACCCGCCATATCTCCGAGATTATAAAGATCTGGGAAGAGACCCGAGTCTTCTTGCTGGTATGCGCTGTATATAGGCGCAGTGCCAGAAGGAGGGATTAAGTTATCAGGATCAAGTATAGGGATCGGGAATGTGTCCGCAAAGGTTATTTGCATATCTCTCACAGCCTTCCTTGTGCTTCCAGAAAATATGTACGGAAGGGTGGTTGTCTGGTCATAGAGAGGCGGTATCCACTCTATGGAACTATTTATTCCGTCTGGAGAAAGAGCGCCGTTAAGAAACTCATAGGTAGACAGCGTGTTTCCGTCGTAGTCTCCCATAAGATCTGGAAAATCGGCTCCAAAATTTGTTATGACGTTTTCTCCGTTAGTAACTAACGGATTCATTGCGATAGAGCCCGTATAAAATGGCCCGTTTGCTACGTATATGACGTCGCATACAGTATCGTAAATAGTTTCGTTGCCTGGATCGTACGCCTCTCTTCTGTTCGGTATCTTGGATCCGTTTGTTCTCGGGCCTGGCTTTGTGGTGTATCCAGCTGCCTCATTCTGCCCAACCCTAAGATTAGGATCGTTTTTAAGCTGGCCAAACCACACGGCCTCCGTGATGGCTGCGCTTACTTCTGTTCCCTCGCCCCTGAAACTCTCGTTTACACTAAATTCATCCCAGCTTATACCGACATGCGGAAGGGCCCTCACCAATGCGTCTCTCAAACCTGTAAGTGTGTTTGCACCTTCTCCGTGGTTTCCGTAAAACACAGCTCGGCATTGACCGCCTATGGATCCTCTCTTTCCGTTCTTGAAACGAGAGAATGCAGAGTCTATGCCAGGACCCTCTCCTCCAGGACCCGCCTCGCCGTCGAGCAGAGAGAATCTGAAATGTGCGTCTGGTACGTAATCCTCGGAGTCTACATCTACTTTGCACGGCCAGAAGTCAAAACCATTGCCGTCGCCTAGGTCATTCATCTTGAAGTATCCAAGCGCATACTTATTGACCATTACTGGCGGACTATCAAAGCTCTCTAGTCTTTCTACGTTAAATCTAACTCCTTCGAAGTTAAGGTACACGTCTTTTTCTGGAAGACTGTCTACGTAGCTGCTTACTAGATTATCAACGGTCTCGACTTCTACGGCTTCCTTCATCGTTTCGTTTGAAAAACAAACCCACGGAGTCTGCGGCTCTGGCCTCTTGAAGCACGTAAACAGTCCCTTTTCTTCGTCGGTGAGTCTGACGTCTGCAATGGCTAGATACACCCCCTCTTTGAAGTTGTTGTCCCCTTCTCTATATTTCGATTCCTCCAGATAGAAGTCTACTTCGGCCTTATTGACTATTATGTACCCAGCAGGAAGTCTACCCTGGGTGTCGCCTTCCATCGATACCTGAGTTATCTTGTATCGATCAGTAGTGACGCCGCCGCTGGCCCCTACATTCGATATTGCGGTAATAAGGTCGGAGTTGGAATCGGAATCATATATCTTGTTCCCGTCAGACAGGCCGAGATCTATAGAGTGTGTGTACGTAGACGGACTTTCGTTTATGGTAACGACAGAAGAATATGTGAGATTTTCTTGCTTTTTCTTGCAGAGAATTTCTCTAAGGCTTCTAGACACTACAACCTTACCGTTACTTATGTCTTCGTTTATTGTAAAGCTGCAAGAAAACTCCACGCTCCCGCCCTGAAGTATAAGCGGTGCCCCTGCGCTGCTTCCGTATGCACAAGTGATTGCGTTGGCCGTGCCCGTGCTAAACCATCTTGGAGGGTCTTGTTGCCCCGCATCGCTCCCCCATCCAAGTCCAGACCCGTGGCTAATTGGCGCCTTAAACGCAACTCCGTAGTTCTGGCCAAACAAAGCATTGCAGCTGGTTTTGGTTTGGTCCGACAGGTACCCCCAATATAAGTACTCTTCGGAGTTCTCGCTGTATACAAAACCTCCCCCAGCGTTGTAGGGGCCCATCCATCCAGGAGTTCCGTACCCGTTACTCAACATCTGTCCAGCTGGGGATGCCTGCGGAATATCGTAGGAATAAGGGGCGCCGTCTGGATTTATGTCTACATCTGCACCAGCGCCTCCTCCTTGTGCATTACTTGCCTTGAATCCTCTATAGTCTCCAGATATTGGGCCTACGTGTCGGCTCTGGTTGTATGAATATCTGGACTGAAACACATGGAAGTTCTTTCTCGGCGCAAACGAAAACGAAACAGTTACAGACGTTTCTGCAGGTATTTCGTCGGGTATCTGGGACACGTCGATCTCAAAGCCCATACACTTGTTGTAGTACGTAACGTCGTACGTACCGTGCCTCTGATTTTGCTCGACGCTAGGTATGAGGTCTATAGTAAAGTCCACACCTTCGGAAGGCCTTTTTTTAAAGAGCACCTCCGTCGTCACCTGAGGTCTGTGTGGATCGTATCCCTCCTTGAAATTCCCGTATACGAGTCGGTTAGATGCCGCAGTCTGCGCCTGTGCTCTGCGCGGCACGCTGTCGAAAGTCTTGCTGACTTCCGTCGGAGAGACACCCAGAGACACTCTGTCGTTGTAAAACTTGTAGTATCTATTTGAGCCAGCATTTACCCAGTTAGAGTTGTCGCCCCCTACGTTCTTTACTTCGTCTATCTCGACAAAGTTTGCGCTATTGCCTGTGCGCGCAAGAATCTTGATCTTCTCTACCTCTGAAGTAAGTTCGGGTATGGTTATTCTGCAGAGATTGTGCGACAATATGTTCGACTTAGACGCCGCCCCTCTGTTTGTAATCGAAGGAGGTATGGCGAGGTCTGAATACGGGCCTATGGCCGTGACGCTCCCGTCGTAGTACACCCCCTGTATTGCGAACTGAAATCCTGGCGTGTTTTCGAAATTGCTTACCTGCTTAGAGGTGTCTGCCACGAACTCAAATGAAACATTCCCCATAGGAACCTTCGGGCAGGCGCAGATAAAATCGTTCTTGTTGTAGTCGTTATACCCAGAGGGCTCTTCGCTGTGCAGGCACCTGTACACATTGAGCTTTCTTGGCTCGTTGAGATTGTCTGTAAAGTACAGGATGACGTCGTTGTCTGGCAGCTTCGAGTCTGAGGGTCTGTTTTTAGGGCGCGTATACACAACGCTCCCCTTCACAAATCCGTTCGGAGGGAAGTTAAACAGGTCTGTCGTAAAGATTCTGCGCAGACCGCCTTCGTCTGCTCCAGGAAGCACATTGTCTGGATCGTATGCGTATACACCCTGAAGGGTCGGATCTGTGTCGTTCCAGGCAAAGAAGTAGTACACGCCCGTTGCGTCGTCGACTACGCCCCCGAGAACTCTCCACTTCGAGTCCAATACTTCATCTCCTTCTGTATCGTATACGATTGGTTCCTCTTCCTCGACAGAAAAAGAAAGCTTCGTGGTCCCCTTTATAGGCTTGAGCAATCCTGCACTCCCCTGCCCGTCCGCGTCTGCAGTGTTTGACTCGTCGACATACACGTTGAGTGCGTCGACCATCGAGTTCTTCTGGACAAGTCTGAGATCAGAATCCTTGTCCAGTTTGCGTGGTTGAATCTTATCGATCATCAGTACTTAGGTGCCTGCATAAAGTTCTTGCGGATCGTGGCCAAAGCGTTCTCTTTCGTGAACGAGCTCAATCTCGCACGCGCCTTACGCAATTCGTTATAGTATTCGGTCCGTGCCCGTGCCTTTTCGTTCGCAGGGACTCCAGACTTTCTCTCAATTACTTTGTAGTATATGTAGCAGCGCAGAGCCTCTTCTGCGTATACGTGCACCGTAGGGTCTGTGCCCCTGGCTTCGTCCGCGATGTATTCTAGCGCCACCTCCGAGATGTTAGAGTTAGACGCAAGCTCGATGCGGTTGTCTGCAAGGTTCATTCTGTAGTACCCAGGTGCGGCACCGCCTCCGATTCCGTAAAGCCTCCCTAGCGTCCCGTTGTGCAGGTAATTCTCGAAGATTAACGTATCGAACTCGTCGTCTTCTCCGAAAGAGTTGCTTGTGGCAGAAAGCGTAGTGATGTTCTCGTTTGCAACCAGCCCCACAAGTATTCCGTCCGTCGTAATTGCAGCGACTTTGCACAGGTCTACGAAGTCTTCGGGGAGGGTGACGGTGTTTGTCGCAGAGACCGAGATCTTTACAGTCTTGAGCTTCTTGCCTATATCAAACCCTATCTCGCGTATCCCTCTGCGCGCGATGTTGTTTATCGTGGCGTCGGATACATTCTTGGTGTGGTCACTATCATCAAGTGTCAGCTTGAAGTCTCCTATAACTTGACTGAGTTTTACTGTGTTCTGGCTCATTGCTTAGCTTCCTCTTGAGATGCAGCCGCCTGGATGTTTTGATCCCGCAACCTCACACCGATTAGTTTTGCCACTTCGTACACTATCTCGGAGAAATAATCTTCTGGAAGATCGAAGTCTACTCCCGACGTAACTATATCTCCAGACGACGGAGAGAATATCTGAGGCGACGTAGGAGGGTTTCTGTAGTACGTAAGCGTAATGTTGTTTACTGTAGACGGAGACAGCTCGATCACATCTGTGATGAGGGCCGCAGGGAATGTCTCGCTGGGGGAAGACAGGTCGCTCGCGACGAGTCGGTTCATTCTCTCTACGTCGTAGATGAGGTCCACCCCTACTCCACCCTGCGTCTTGATGTTCACTACTTGCTTGCAGTCCTGAGGGATGACGAACACACCAGAGTCCTGCACGTACGAGTTCACTGGCTCTGCGTACAGATTCTTTATCGCGATGTATCTCCCGAGGTCTTCCTTTATTCCGTCACGCTCCGACAAACGCCTGGGCGTATCCCCTCCCCCCGTAGCCTTCCCGTTGGCAATAGCCAGCTCTCGGAACATCTCTCTTATGATGTTCGTCTGCGCTACGTCTGCGAACGAGTTAAACACCTCTGGGGTAATAAACCCCTTCTGCTCTTTGTTAGCGAGGTGCTTTAATGTATTATATACCCTTACAGCGTTTACCATAGCTACAAATATACAAAAGCCACCCGAAGGTGGCTTCTGCTTCATCAGCTCTGCATCAGGCTAGCTTGTCCAGCCTTTCCTCTATGTCCGAGAGCACAGGGGCTCCTTTCTCTGTCAGACAGTATCTTACCATTACGTCCATCGGATCCTGCCCCGCAGGCACAGAGACGATGAGCGAATTAGAATCGAACCAGAACGCCCCGTCGGCCTTCAGTTTGATGATCTGATAGTCCGCAGCCTGCTGGATGGACGCACGCGTCTGCACCTGCGGAGAATCGAATGCATCGATAAATTCGTTAGGCTTCTTCTTTGCGATCTGCAGAAGGTTGTATCGTATCTCCGAAACAGGAGAGTTTACATTCACTTTGAAGTAGATGGCGATAGGGAGAAGGTCGTTGATGTCTGTGTCGCGGACCAATGCAACCGCCTCCGTGAGCTTGAATTCTTTCTGCAGCTCCGCTTCGGCATCCTTGCGCTTGTCCACTTGCTTGAAGATGTTGCCTCCGTTAGCTTTGTTCCCTGGATGCTTATCCATGAATACGCGCAGGTTCGGCTTATCCTTCGGAACAAACAGTCTACCGTTGTCGAACACGACAGACTGCTTTACTGCGTTGTCGCTCTGTTCGTCGCGCCAGATAGACGGTTCGTTGGGGCAGTAACGCATCTCGCGCACTGTGTCCTTCTCCGAATCGTACACCGTAACTCCCTTTTGCGGGAGCATGAATACGACACCTCCGCCACGGATGATCTCGTATTCGGCGTGGTTTGTAACTTTTTCTTCGCGCTTGATGGTGCGCTTCTTCGTGGGTGCTGCAGGCTTTGCAGCTGCGGGACGTCCAGGGGTCCGCTTTGTCGTAGTTTCAGACATATTGAATTATTTTTTATAGAAATTAAAAAGGTCTCTTGCTAGGCGGATCGATTCATTCGTTCCGATATCTGCGTCTATTACACCGAATCTGGCAAAGCTTCCTGCAAAGCTTCCTGTCTCGATGTCTCCTGTAGTGCCGAGGCGCTCTATGACGAGATTTCCGTCGGTATGGAATGCGTCGGACTTTGTGTAGTGCGGATGTGAGTCTATAAATGCTATAATCTCCCCGTCTCTGTTGTGCACGAAGATGTTCCCTTCTTCGTCTCTGCGTATCACGTATACGTGCAGCCCTTCGAATTCGTAAGCAGTAGAATTAAGATCGGGTATAGACTCCGTAGGCGTGGCCGTGGCGGGAGCTCCTGTGTGGTCTGCGTGGCGCACGGACACGATTCTGTTAGATGATCTCACTTTCTCCGCAGGTCCGTCTTCTTTGTACTGCCCCGTAAATCCCAGAGTCTCTCCGTCTGCATCTCCGTACAGAGGCCCGTAGGCGCTTCCTTTGCTTATCACTACAGCATACACTGTGTACGCATTCTTTATAGAAAGAGTCGGTACAACGAAGTGGTCTGCCTCGGAGAGAAACGCAACCTTCGTAGAGCACGCAACAGAGGTCGTCACTGCAGGGTTTTTACACACAGGCGTACCGACATTGGAGTTAATGCTGTATGTATTTCCGCCCGTGCCTGCGTTATCCCAGGAGTTAATCTGCCCTCCGTCCGATACAGACGCCAGTCCTTCGTGGTTAAAGTCTACAATCGGTTGATTGTATGCGAAGTTCACTCCTGCAATCGTATTGGCCGCGACTGCGGCTGCGTCCCCGAAACTTCTCTCCCCCGTCTGCATGTTGATCGGGTTGGCTTTTACCTTCGGAGATATGTTGTGTACTACATCTGTCTTTACGTAGTCAGAGCTATATCCTCCCTTCAGTCCGTCGAATCTCATAAATCGCGCAACGTTCTTATCTGAAGAGATAAACTTCATTACGTCGTCCATGAGCTTGACTTCGTCTCCAGGCTCGCAGGCGATAGAGACAGAAGTCTTCTCTACGGCCTCTCCTGTGTACAAAGCGGTTTCTTGGTAGAGTGTCGCGTCGTCGAATGTAAGCTGCACCTCTCCGCGCGTAGCCGTCATAAACGACAGCTTGTCTACTGCAATCACGAAGACGTTCATGCCTATGCCTGTGTCGGACGCACGCACAGAGGCGGCATCGATCTGATTCTGTCGGAATAGGAAAAACTTCTTCATTGCATTTAAACTGACGCAAATATACTAAAAAAGAAAAAGGCCCCGCAGGGCCTATCTCAATAGGTTGGGCGCTGTTATGCAATAATGTACACCTCCATTGTAGGGGTTCCCGAAGTCCTGCGCACCATAAGCGTAGCCGTACCTCCAGCAGGTATGGTGGGGTTTGTTACATATGTGACACCTTCAGGCGTTCCTCCGTTAAGCGTTACGTCTTGATCTCCGTCGTTTACGTACAAGCACTTTGCTACTTCGTTGTCCGCCCAAAGCTCAAGGGTGTTTCGAAGATTTGTCGCGGTGTCGAATGTTATGGCTCCCGCCCCAGTATTAGATGTATGCACGACGATTCCGCCTCTAAATTCAGAAGCAGTGAGGGTGTGGTTTTGGGTGTCGACGTCTGTAACCGTCACGTTCCCTTGGATCAACTTTCCATTAATCTCGACCTTATCGTTAATGCTATCTCCCAAAGTAATGTCGCCGTACACGATTGATTCCGCAGAAGCGTCAGCGAATGAGCTAACGCTGGTTATATCTGGATGCAGATACTTTTTTGAGAAATCGTCTCCGAGAACTATTGTCGAATTCTTTCCATGATTTATTTCATGGACGATCGATTCCATTATAGGTCTTGGGTCAGAATCGCTAGTTCTAAGGAGAATAACATCCAGCGTGTCGGACTCGACCGCTTCCTTAAAGTATAGATATATGGAGTTTGAGCCAGTAGTCTCCATGCCGCACAACGTAGACACAGGCACAGTGACAGAGTTGTCTCTGTCTGAGCTGTCGTTGTTTATGTATATGAATTTTTTAGACGTATCCATGATTTCTTAACCTATATATATGCTTCCTGCATTAGTTATGTCTGGATGAATGTACTGTTTATTTGTATCATCGGCCACAACGATAAGGGAGTTTTTTCCGTATCTAATTTCGTCAGACACGGCCTGAATCACTTCGTTGACTTTGTCCGCATTAATATCTACTCCGATGTTTACTTCCTGGCCTATACCGCCTCTTACGTCTTTAAATATAAAGTCTATACCCGTACTACTGCTGTTTACCTTCATCTTTCTTAGAAGGGACACAGGCATTGCCCCGCAGTCGGTGAAGTTCGTAGCACCGCTGTTAAAATATAAAAATTTATGCATGTCAGTTATTTCTTGTAGCTGAGAGATATTCTCACCTAACTGTTATGTAAAAGGAAGAAGCAGGGAGCCGAAACCCCTTGTTTCTTATTCAAGAACGTCGAAATACAAGTACTTGATTAGTCAAAAATTCTGTATACGACGGTAATCTCAAATCTTCCATTGCCGTCCGTGGCGGGCGCCTGAGTAGTCGTAAGAGTGAAGTGAAGATCTCTTTCGTCGGTCACCATCTCGCCGCCGTTGTCGCTGACCGCAGCAACTGGTGCCTTGTAGTAAACTTTGTTTGCGCCAAGGGTGGTAAAGTTGGAGCTTTGAAAGTTGGCACTAGCAAAAACATCAGCCTCGCCTGGGGCATCACCCGCCTTAATTGCAATGTTTGAAGACACTGCCAGCTCGATAGCGTCGATGTTTCTAACGTACAAGGCGTGAATGCAGCTGTTTTTTGGCTGAGACATTGTGAATGTCGTGGCACCTGCCGCTGAGGGGAGCGCGTCGGTCACAATGAGCCTTTTTGATCCCAGAATAGAGCCTGGAACTTCGTGTCTAAATGTAGCCATTTTGTGTGTGTTTTAATGGTTTTAGAGAGGGGGGCCGATTACCCCCCTCCCCGTCCCTTACTTCAGATTTATTATTAAGCAGTTCCCTTGATGATAACGTGCTGGTTTGCTGCACGGGTGCACAAAGCGATCTCTGAGCGGTAGTGGAACGTTGCCACGTCCGCACCAGTGTCGCCGTTGTTGCTGTGCCCCATGACGCCGCCGCCAGTCACCCAGTGGTCGAGCTCGCGAGAGTATCCGTTCGCTTCTTTGTAGTACATGGCGAGTGCAGGAGCCTTCATGCCTGAGCGAGCGTCGGTGACGTTCGTCAAAGGAATCATTGCACCCTGCAGGTAGTTAGATGCACCCATGAGCGTAGGATCGTTCAAGAGCTTCCAGTCGTGCTTATGGAAGGTGTATCCGCCTCTCGTAAACGACTTAAAGCCGAGCTTCACAGCCATGTCCGCGTCGTTGTTAAACGCACCAAACTGGCCAGGCAAGCCTGCCGTGACAGACGTAGCGATGCCAGAAGCCAACATGTCGTCGACAGCGAGATCTTGCTTTCTGTTCAAGTACATAGCGTACTCGGATGGAGCACCCTGCTTATCGAGTTGCAGAATCAAGTCGTCGAACTCAGCGAAGCTGTCCATAGGGTTGGCGTTTGCGTTAGAAACGACAATACCTCTTTCTTCGACCGCAGAAACATATCCCTGAGAGCCTGCCGCTTCGGTATTGGTGCCTCCGAGCTTGGCGGTTGCTGCAATCGCATCAGAAGTGCCGTCAGAAGCACCGTCTCTGATTTCGCCGAAGAGCATCATCATTTCGCGACGATCTTCGAAGCGCTTACGTGCCTCCTGCTCGCCGTACATGAACCAGCGGTATTCGCCGCCGCCGAGATTCACCCAGCCGATGTTCGTGGCCTGCGAACCGTTAACTTGGTAACGGTCCTTGACGATCATAAATGGATTTCTGTACTTGATAACGTCTGCGTCCTGGAAATGAGAAGGCTGGTTAGTGCCCTGTCCGTACAGGTTTCCGATGTGAATCAAAGTGCCTCCGCCAGAAGTGTTAACTTCAGCCGTTCCAGAAGAGATTTCACCGTCCAAACGAACCAAGACGACAGAAGTACCTGCGGTTCTTGTTTTGACAATCAAACGAACGCCAGTGACAGAGTCCATGACGACGTCATTGACGTGCAACCCCTCTGCGTCAGTGGCGCTTGCGCCACAAATAGCGGCGTCATCGAGCACAACAGTTTCACTCGAAATAGTGCCGTCTGCGTAAGCGTAAGTCTTGTGACGACGGCCTGCCTCCCACCAATCGACTTGGTCAGAAGTGCCGCCAGCCTTGACAGCACCGACGAGGTTCAAGAATCCAGTGATGCCTTGGTCGCCGTAAGACTGAACCAAGTCGGGAAGGACGAAGTCCTTCGTAGTTTTCACGAGGTTATCGACCGTCGTGTAAGTTTCGGGCGTCAGCCTCAAGTCCGAGGGCGCCTTGTCCAGCGTAGTAGTCGCTGTTCCTCCTATAGTAGCCATAGTTTTTTAGTTTTTTTAGATGTTAAAGGTCAGGACATTAGAGTTCCTGTTCATGATGTTTTTAACCTGCTCTCCGAGCGGGTTAGAGTTTGCATCGCCCGTAGCGGGCTGTGCACTGCCTACGTTGGCTGCCGTGTTGACGAGTCCGCGCTGTCCGTCTCCCTTTCCTTTGTTGTACGCTGCACGTACAATCTGGTCGATGTTGTCGAGCACGGCCATCTGCGTGGCCAATCCGTCGTAGTCAAAGCTCCCGTCCTCTCTGAAGAAAGGATCGAAGAACTCATCGAGTCGGGCACCGTTGTTTATCATGTGCCGACGGTAATCATCGTTAAAGCCAAACTTGAGTTCGCTGCCGTCTCCGAGGTCAAACTCCAACCCCTCGACGGTACTAAACTCGTTGACCATATTGTTGATCCATTGCTGATCGAACAGAGGTTCTTCCGAAGAATCCATGTTTTGGACAGGTGTGGCGTACCGACTCCGAATCTCCTGGATGTCTTTACGCGCCTGCTCGGCATCGATCTTCATACGTAGGGCCGCGAGTCTCGCGGTCTCCTCTCCGTGCTTCTCAGCGTCTATTTTATATTCGTCTCTTACGAGCATGTCGATTTCTTGCGGAGCGAGGTTCGGGTAGGCCGCAGCCACGTTCACCTTGATCGCCGTCATATCGTCCATACCCTCTGGATTCAACGTCTGGTATCTGAACCAATCTTGAGGCGTACGTCCTGTCTCCTGGACGAAGCGGTTGATTGCGTCGACACTCTCGTTGATCTGAGGGGTCTGGAAATCCTCGAAAGAGTTGATTTCTCTACCCAGCTTCTGGCTCATGTAGCGCAAGACGTTCGCATCGAGGTCTTGAGGCTGTTCTTGCTCTTGCTGCTGGTACTGCGGGGTCTCGACTACTGCGTCGAATTCTGGCTCACTCTGTGGAGTCTCTACCTGCGCATCGAAACCTTCTTGTTGGGGAGTCGGTTCCGAAGAACTCTCTTCCTGGGTGGGTTCTGGGGCGGGTGTAGATTCCTGCTGTGTCTCTGCCTGCATGGCGGCTGCCAGATCCTGCGGGTTGTCGAAGACCTGTGCGGTGGGTGTGTTATTCTCTTCCATTTAATTTATTGTTTTCTGTTACGATACGTAGCACAGGAGGCCCGCACCCGTCACGGAAGTGAATCTCCCGTACACGGTGGCTCCAGGCTGTACGCTTATAGTTTGTGCCGTCGTAAGCAATTTGTATGCATCCGACTGGTACGTATAGATGCTGCCTATGCACGAAGCGTCAATGGCCGCAGCAGTCGGATTGTTTATGGCATACACGGCCTTACCGTTGTCGAACGACACGGCGTTAGAGCCCGACAGAACGTACACGTCTTTGGGTAGTGCGTCCGAAGGATGTGCCATTACTCGAAGATAACGAGGTACTCCACGGTCATGCCCGCAGCGGACGTGGTGATGTTGATGTCGTTAACTCCGTCCCATGGGAAGAACGTCCAATCGCCTCCGTAGAGCTTCCCGAGGTTGAGGTCGGTGCCCGCGCCTCCGTCGACAGTGACCAGAACCGTATCGGTCTTGGTTCCAGAGAGGTTCTTGATGTACACCTTCGTTGCCTGCGTGGCCGTAGCATAGTCGGCGGCAGAAAGAAGCGTGTTGGCTGCGGCAGAGGCATAGTACTTGCGTGCGACACCCGTGGTCTGCTGAAGACCCACCGTGGGGTCTGCCGCCTTCGTGAGAGTCGTGGTCGTGGTCAGAGCCAACGCGTCACCAGTCAGGTCGGAGCTAGAAATAGATACAGTAGCTGTGGTTGTAGCCATCTTTGATGTTGTTTAGTTTTTGCAAATATAGGAATTATATATAAGTCACCACTTTACTTTGTTCGCCCAGTACGCCGCACTAGTCGGTCCCTTTGCGATATTCTTGCGGTGACGGGCCTTGAAGCTCTTGCGCTTTGCCTTCATGCGTGCAGATTCGCCAGCCTTAGGCTTTCCTGCAGTAGACGCCCCGCGTTCTCCGAAACGGATGATTTTCACCTTACCCCCGTCTCTTACCGCAACGATGTGCGACTTCTTCCCGCTCGGAGACCTTTTGGGTTTATTCAGACCGCTGAGTCCGAAACGCTTAAGCTTTGCTTTTACATCCTGTGCCATGTCGCAAATATACTAAAACAAAGAAAGGGGCACGCGGCCCCTATCTCTTGCAGAGAACTAAGATTACTCTACTACCGTAGCCGTAGGAAAGGCGGCTGCGACAACAGCGTCCACCAACAGGTTGATGTCGGTTTCGGTAGCTCCCGCGTAGTTGACGTGTGCATGGTGCTTAAATACGCCTCCGTTCTCAATTACTTCGAGAGTGAGGTACACGTTTCCGTCTACGATCTGCAGGTTCTTTGCAGAGAAAATAGGGTTGAGCAAAGTGAACTCGTTAAAGCTATGTTCTCCAGAGATAGTCCACTTCTTGGTTGTAAAAGCGTAGGCCATTTTTAATTGTTGAATGATTACAGATGCAAATATATAAAATTAGACTACACTCCAGTCCTGCGAAGGAGAAAAGTACACATAGCCGCTTGCTCCGTCAAGCACATATCCAGCTACGCGAACAATGTCTCCTGTTCCAGACGGGGCGGTAGCGGTAAGCTCTCCCGTAGCCGTGGACACATACAAGACGGTTCCTTTTACAGCCGTACTAAATCCTGTATTTGTTCCGAGCTTTACTGCGCCCTCTGCAAGCATCTCTGAAGCCGCTCCCGCCGAAGTGCCTACGGCAAGAATGCCTGTGGACGTGCCTGCAGCGTCTGCATCCGCAAGGGTCCAACCAGACGAATTAAGCACGTATACGCTTCCTGCAGTAACAGACCCTACAGTGACTACATTTCTCAGAATCCTCGCGCCTCCGAGAAACTCTCCTGCAGCCACAGATCCAGAGAACCGCATCCACACGCTGACGGATTCGGGCCTTACGAAATAATCTGCATTTAGCGCAGACACACACGTAGCCCCAGACGTACCGATAGTGGTGCCTGTGGAATCCTTGATATTGGTGTACGTTACATCGTAGGCGATATATTTAGAGTCCGAGACTCTCTTTATCCTAACCTTGTCGGACGTACTACCTATCTCCGCAAGAAAGTCGCTGTCTATACTTCCTGTGTATACAGAACCTGTACCGAGCTCTATCTTGGCGATATTCTCTTTTGTCTTTACCGTGATCATTGTCCTCCTGCGTGTAATGAAACTTGAAAATTATTTATCTCGGCACTTACACCAGTGCCGTTCAATGTGTACGCATATGGCTCTATTTTGATGCTGTCTATTGTAGAGGCTCCCGCATCTTCTTCGTCATATATATTGCTAATTGGTATATTTATATCTGCCTGATACCATAGCGCCTGATTTAAGCCAGAGTCGCAGAGAAATAAAGGTCTTATTATCTCATAACTTTCTACAAGAAGAGTGCTTGAAGAATCATATACGGTTATTTTTGCTCCTGCAGCGACATATTCTCCATTTTCTTCTACGTCTACATATAGCAACGGAACCGCTTGCGTGGAGGCGTGAATTTTAATGTATTTGTTCGGGTATGCAGAAAGGTATGC